>Ga0265338_10005979_pt1 | contig 15653 bp, 19 predicted proteins | sample 42126metaG_FD_193579 | JGI IMG/M metagenome (GOLD analysis project Ga0265338, IMG submission 193579) | Rhizosphere microbial communities from Carex aquatilis grown in University of Washington, Seatle, WA, United States - 4-21-26 metaG | ecosystem: Host-associated > Plants > Roots > Rhizosphere... | reverse complement strand
GTGCCCCGGGATGCGGCTGACGCCGAAGGCGACGGTGACCCAGCGCGGCGCCATCCTGACGCTCGCCTGCGATCTCGACTGCGCGTACACGGCGCAGCTCTACCGGCTGCCGGGGAAGCTGCTCTCCACGCGCGCGGGGCGCGCGACCGGAGGCCGCCCGGCCGCGCTGCCGCTGCGGGTGCCGACGGCGAAGGCGTCCTACCGGCTGCGGATCTCGCTGGCCGCCCCGGTGAATCCCGGCCGGTCGACGCTGCTCCTCGTGCCCGTGCGACCCGGCTAGCATTCCCGTCGTGAGCGAGAACGGCAGCGGCCAGTACGTCGCGTACACGTTCTACCGGGTCGACCCGGCCTGGCGCCGCCTTCCCGTCGAGGAGCGGCAGGCCGCGAAGGACGCGTTCGCCGACGTCGTCGAGGACTTCGCCGACCGCTTCGACCACCTGCGCGCGTACACGACCACGGGCGTGCGGCCCGAGACCGACTTCTTCCTCTGGAAGATCACCGAGCGCTACGAGGCGCTCGGCGAGCTCGGCGCTGCGCTGAACGGGACGCCGCTGGCCGGATGGCTCGAGACGCCGTACTCGTACCTCGCCACGACGAAGGCGTCGCAGTACACGAGCGCGCGGAAGCCGCGGAAGATCACGCCGCACGGACTCCCGTATCTCGTCGTCTATCCGTTCGTGAAGGCGCGGCCGTGGTACGCGCTCTCCGAGGCGGACCGACAGCGCGCGATGGACGAGCACATGGTGATCGGGCGCGAGGAGTTCCCCGGCATCCGGAACCACACGACGTACTCGTTCGGGATCGACGACCAGGAGTTCATGACGGCGTTCGAGTGCGACGAGCCCGCCGACTTCATGCACCTGATGCTTCGCCTCCGCGACAGCGAGGCGTCCCGCTACACCGAGCGCGACACGCCGATCTTCGTCGGCCAGCACGTGACCATCCGCGAGGCTCTCGCCGCACTCGACGGCGCGTCCTCGCGCGTCTCTCTCTAGCCGTAGGTGTGCTGGTCGCGCCAGGTTCGCCACATGGCGAAGCCGCACAGCGCGAGCACGGCGACGAACGCGAGGATCTCGAGCCCGTGCGCGCCGCCGTACCAGTCGACGGCGAGATCGGCGACGGCGAGGAGCGCGGCGCCGTAGAAGACGACCCGGGCGCGCATCGGCCACTGCGCGATGTCCTCCCGCCGCTCCCGCCACATCAGGTAGACGAAGAACGCGATCGCGAGCAGGAACGCGATCCGCGCGACGATCAGCAGGGCGGTCAGCGTCGCCTCCAGCTGCAGCACGACGATCACAGCGACGATCGCGATGATGATCAGGAACCCGCGCAGGGTCGGGTTCATACGCGAGAAGAAGCTCATGATGTCCCGGTCATGTACGCCCGCACGGCGAGCGCTCCCGCCACCAGGGTAGCCCCCGCGAACCAGGCCAGCCGCCGGCGCCGCTCGGCCGGCGCGTAGAGCCACGGGGAGAGCGCCGCGAGGAGCGCAAGCGACCCGTACAGGTAGTGCAGTCGCTCCGGCGCACGCTTGTGCTCGGAGAGCAGCAGGAGCCCGATTCCGACCTGCGCGACGAGCAGCGTCTGCGCGAGCGCGATCAGATGCGTGACGAACCCGCGCGGCTCGCGCCGCCGGTAGTACGCGACACCTGCGACGATCGCAGCGCCCCAGGTCGCCGCCAGGACGAGGAATGCGACCGTGTGGTGCACCGTTAGCATCGGCGGCAACCCTAACCGGAGGAGATCACGTGATCGAAGAAGGACAGCCAGCGCCGGACTTCGAGCTGACGAGCGACAGCGGCGAGACCGTCAAGCTCTCGGCACTTCGCGGCAAGCCCGTCGTCCTCTACTTCTATCCCAAGGACGACACACCCGGCTGCACCGCGCAGGCCTGTGGAATCCGCGACGCCTACGGCGAGTTCGAGCAGGCCGGCGCCGTCGTCCTCGGCGTCTCGCCGGACAGCGAGTCCTCCCACGTGAAGTTCAAGGAGAAGTACGGCCTGCCGTTCACGCTGCTCGCCGACGCCGACCACGCCGTCGCCGAGCTGTACGGCGTTTGGGGCGAGAAGACCTTCGCCGGGAAGACGTACCTGGGCGTGAACCGCTCCACCTTCGTGATCGGCGCCGACGGGAACGTGGCCAAGGTCATGCACGACGTGAAACCGGCGTCGCATGCGGACGATGTGCTGGCCGCTCTCGGGTCGTAGCCGGTTTCGCTAAATCCCCCGGACGGGGGAGTCGGCGTACCGCATTCGGGTGGTGCCGAGAAACAGGCTGAGGCGCGAGGATCGGCAGAGGGCGGCTTCTGCGATGCAACTTCACCTCAGCGATCCGGCGTACACCGACCGGCTGGCCTCGTTCCTCAAGAGCCTCGGCCAGCGGCCGATGGTGACCGGTCCCGACTACCTCGAGCTCGAGCCCGTGGTGGACGACGAATCCCGCGTCGAGCTCGAGATCTACCTGCGCGTCTGGCGGGTCCTCTACCCCGACGCGAACGTCGAGGTAGAGGTCGAAGCCTAGGCCTGAGAGGAACTACGCCGCGGTCGGGAACCGGGTCGCGACGCGCTTGGCGTCCCTCGCGAGCTGGCGCCGGACACCGTCGATGACGGCGTCGTACTCCTTCAGCTCCGCGGGGGTCGCACCGTGCGCCGCGAGCAGGTCGCGCACGAAGACGAGGTCCTGGATGTGGCGGAGGTCGTCACCGACCACGCCGTTCGGGTCGTAGACCTTCTTCATCCGGGTCACGTTCGCGCTGCTCATCTCTGCTCCTTGTCGGGGTCGGTACTGCATTTCGCGGAGCATCGTCGGTGTCTCTGTGACCAAGATGAGAGCTGAGTTCGCGTTTTGTAAGTGCCTCATGGACGCGAGCGGAGCCAATGTAAAGCTCTTGCAAAACGGCTCCGGCAACGGGCGCCGGGCGGGCTAGGGTCTGCCGTGGGAGGACGGTTGGCCGCAGCCCGCTCCTCCCGGGAGAGCCGGATGGGCGTCGGAGCACAAGCTTTGACCCGTCCGGCTCTTCCTTTGTCTGCGCCGACCGAGCCTGCGCCGCCCGCGCTCCCTCAGCAGCGCGCGATCACGACGCCGTCGAGTTTCGCGTGAATCACGATCGTCGCCGTCGCCTGGGAGCCGACGAGCTGGTTGCTGGCCGTACGCCCCGGCTTCGGCACGTATGCACCGACGAGCACGCCCTGGTTCTCGCAGAGCAGTCCGTCGCCGGCGGCGAGGTCGCCCGCCGCGAACGTGATCTTCTGCCCGGCCGACAGCACGGCCGCGGGACTCTGCGGAATCGGAGGTAGCGGCGCCGGTGCGGAGCCGCCGAAACGGATCCACAGCGGCAGCGCAACGAAGACGAGCGCGGGCACGGCGATCAGCAGCCAGACGGCCTTGCCGTCGCGGTGCCGGACGTCGTCTGCAGCAAGGACCACGCTGCCCGGGACGATAGCGGCCGAAGTCTCACGCAACACTTAACGAAAGAGGCCCCCGCGTCGTGGGGCCCCTCTCGTCTGGAACGGATTCGGCGCAGAAACGGCCTGGCTGCGCGATGCGGATGAGAGGACTTGAACCTCCACGGGGTTGCCCCCACACGGACCTGAACCGTGCGCGTCTACCAATTCCGCCACATCCGCGGGCGGACGGAAGTCTAGCCTCCCGACCTTCGGGCCGATCGACCGTCTACGTACGTACCATGAGGCGCCTGCGTCGCCCCGCCCCTCTTCTACTCGGCCTCACTGCAGTCCTCGCGCTGCTCGCCGCCGCCGGCGGGGCCTCGGCGCGTACCGGGACCGACGGCTCGGACTCCGGGCTCGTCGAGGTCGTCGTCACGCTGCCGCAGCCGCCGCTCTCGCAGGCCAACCTCGGCACCCAACTGCTCGCCGCGCACACCGGGACCCGCCGCCGCCTGAACGTCCGCGCGCCGACGAGCGTCTCGTACCTGCGCACGCTCGCGTCGGCACAGCGGACGCTGCAGACGCAGATCAAGACGTCGATCCCGGACGCGCGGGTCCGCTGGCGCTACGGGGTCGTCCTCAACGGGATGGCCGTCGTCGTCCCGCGCTCCCAGCTGGCGACTCTCTCGGCGATCCCCGGCGCGACGGTCTGGCCGTCCGTCACGTACCACTCGCTCGGCGCCACCAAGACGGCCCTCCTCCCGCCGCAGCTGATCGGGGCGACGACCGTCTGGGGCCCGACGCTCGCCACCGCCGGGCAGGGAATGAAGATCGGGATCATCGACGACGGGCTCGACCAGACGCATCCGTACTTCGACTCGACCGGCTTCACCTATCCGGCCGGCTTTCCCAAGGGAAACACGGCCTACACGACGCCGAAGGTGATCGTCGCCCGGGCCTTCGCCCCCGCGAGCGAGACGTGGAAGTACGGCGACACGCCCTTCGATCCCCAGTTCTCCTACCACGCGACGCACGTCGCCGGAATCGCCGCCGGCGACCACGGCACGATCGCGACCGAGTCGACCACGCACGTCACCGTCTCCGGTGTCGCGCCGGCCGCATACCTCGGCAACTACAAGGTGCTGACCGTCCCGACGGCGGACTACGGACTCGACGGAAACTCGCCCGAGATCGTCGCCGGGATCGAGCAGGCGGTGAAGGACGGCATGGACGTGATCAACCTGTCGCTCGGCGAGCCGGAGATCGAGCCCAGCCGCGACATCGTCGTGAAGGCGCTCGACGATGCGGCGAACGCGGGCGTCGTCCCGGTCGTCGCGGCAGGGAACGACTACCAGGATGCGGGCCGCGGCTCCGTCGGCAGCCCGGCAACCGCTCCCGAAGCAATCTCCGTCGCGGCGTCCGACACGTCCGACGAGATCGCGTCGTTCTCCTCCGGCGGCCCCACGCCGATCTCGCTCCAGATGAAGCCGGACGTGACGGCGCCCGGAGAGAGCATTCTCTCGTCGATTCCGGGCGGGTGGGACATCTTGGACGGAACGAGCATGGCGACGCCGCATGTCGCGGGCGCGGCGGCGCTACTGAAGGAGCGTCATCCGACGTGGACCGTCGAGCAGATCAAGTCGGCGCTCGAGTCGACCGGCGACCCCGTCCACGTTCCCAAGACGCAGACGGAGGTGGCCACCACGCGCGAGGGCGGCGGCCGCATCGACATCCCCCGCGCCGACAACCCCTTGATCTTCACCGACCCGACCGGACTCTCGTTCGGTCTCGTACCGCGCGGCGACACCGTCACGCGGCAGCTCGCGACGACCGACGCCGGCAGGGGTGCCGCTGCGTGGACGGTCAACGTCTCGGCGCAGTCGACGCCACGGGGAGTGACACTGTCGGCGGGCGCTCCGACCGTCGTCGCCGGGTCGTCGCTGACCGTCACCGTCGCCACCTCGGCCGACGCCGCCGAGGGTGAGGCGACGGGCTTCGTCACGCTCACCCGCGGCACGGACGTCCGGCGCATCCCGTACTGGTTCCACGTCGAGGCGCCGCAGCTCGGGAAGGACCCGCACACGACGATCGCCACGCCGGGGCTCTACCACGGCAACACCGCCGGGAAGGCGTCGCGCGTCTCGACGTATCGCTACCCCGAGCTCGGGCTCACGGGCGGAGTACCGACGAACCTGTCCGGACCGGAGCAGGTCTTCCGGTTCAACCTGACGCGGCCGCTCGCGAACTTCGGCGCAGTCGTGCTCGGCCGGGGCGCCGGCGTGAGGGTGTCGCCACGGATCGTCCACGCCGGCGACGAGAACCGCCTGGTCGGCTACCCGGGTCTGCCGGCGGAGATCAACCCCTACGTCGGCGCACCGATCGCGTACCCGGTCGTCGCTGCGGTCCTTCCGACGCCCGGCGCGTACGACCTCGTCTTCGACACGCCGGCCGGAGCGCGCCCCGGCAGCTTCACCTTCCGCTTCTGGGTGAACGACACGACGCCGCCCGCCGTCCGCGCACTGCAGCGGTCCGTCCGACGCGGGGACCCGCTCCGCGTCTCCGTGACCGATGCAGGGTCGGGCGTCGACCCCCACACGTTCAGCGTCAGACTCGACGGCAAGCGGGCGCGGCACGCGTATCGCAACGGCATCATCTCCGTCTCCACCACCGGCGTGGCCGCGGGTTCGCACCAGCTCACGGTTCGCGCCTCCGACTACGAGGAGTCGAAGAACAACGAGAACGTCGGGCCGGTCCTCCCGAACACCCGCATGCTCACGACGACCGTCGTCGTCCGCTAACTGCGGTCCTTCTCCTCGATCGTCGGCAGCTGGGCGAGGTCGCGCTCGACGCTCGCCGCGAAGTCCTCGGCGTCGTTCGGGACGACATGAAGCAGGGTCTTCCGCTTCTCGCGCTCGCGGCGGCGGCGCGCCTCGGGGCCGACCCGCGCCTCCAACCGGTGGTGGACACGCGGCCATTCGGCTCCAACCACCACGGCGATCGCCAGCACGAGCAGGGCGATGTACAGCCAGCTCACGGGACCGATCTTAGCGAAGGGGCCTCGAGAAGGAGTAAACCGATCCGGCCCTCGTGCCGATAGGTACGGGCATGCACGGCCCGCTCCTCATCGTGTATGCCCTCTTCTGGGCGACCCTCATGCGCGCGCTGCTCGTCCGCGCCCGCGTGCTGCCGCCGACATGCGCCCGCTGCGGGCTCCCGTACGAGCGCGCGACGCTCGGAGCACGGGTCTGCAGCTGCGAGTCGCACGGCCGCTGAGCCGCCTGCGGGCCGATGCTCAGCCGACGGCGGCGCCGAACAGCTCCCCGAGCTTCCGCTCGAGGTAGGCGAGATACGGCCCGGCGTCGATCGGGCTGCCGGTCACACGCAGCAGCAGCTCCTGGGGCGTGAACACCCGCCCGTGACGGTGGACATGCTCGCCGAGCCACTCGCGTAGCGGCGTGAACTCGCCGCGCTCGAACATCGGCTCGAGCTCGCCGAGATCCTCGCGCGCCCGGTCCCAGAGCTGGACGGAGACGACGTTGCCGAGCGCGTACGTCGGGAAGTAGCCGAAGCTGACGTCCGACCAGTGGACGTCCTGGAGCACGCCGTGGACGATGTCGGGCGGCTGGAGGTCGAGGTATTCGCGCATCTTCTCCTCGAACGCCTCGGGCAGATCCTCGAGGGAGACGGCACCGCTGAATACGTCCCGCTCGAGCTCGAAGCGCAGGATGATGTGCAGGCAGTACGTCACCTCGTCCGCGTCGACGCGCCGGAGCGACGGCTGCACCTTGTTCAGCGCGCGGTGGAACGTCTCCAGCGGGACACCGTCGAAGTGCTGCGGGAACTCGGCCTGGAGTTGCGGGTAGAAGAATCGCCACGTCGAGAGATTCCGGCCGACGAGGTTCTCCCAGAAGCGGCTCTGCGACTCGTGGAACGCGGCCGAGACGCCGTGCGCGAGCGGCGTGCGCGCGAAGCGTGGATCGACCTGGCGCTCGTAGATGCCGTGGCCGAACTCGTGGAGGCACGAGAGGACGCCGTGCAGGCTGTCGTCGTGGAAGTTCGTCGTGAGGCGGATGTCGAGCGGCGAGATGGACACGGCGAACGGATGCACCGTGCGGTCGAGCCGCCACGACACGTCGTCCATGCCCCACCGCTCGAGCACGGCCAGCGAGAACCGCCGCTGCGCCCGCCAGTCGAAGCTGTCGCGCAGGCACGAGTCGTCGACCGGGTCTGCGTCCGAGACGGCGCGGATCAGCGGCTTCAGCGCCGTCTTGAGCTGGTCGAAGATCTCCTGCACCTCCGCCGTCTTCATCCCGGGCTCGTAGTCGTCGAGAAGCACGTCGTACGGGTCGTCCGTCGAGTCGAAGCACTCGACGTACTGATGCCTGAGCTCGAGACCCCGGCGGAGATGGGGCAGCAGGATCGAGTAGTCGCGTGCCTCGCGCGCCTCGAGCCACGCGCGGTAGCCGCGCGAGCCGCAGCGCGTCAGCTCAGCGCGAAGCTCGGACGGGACGCGGACGGACTTGTCGTAGTCGCGCCGCGCGATCCGGATCAGCGACGCCTCGAAGGACTCGGGCTCGTTCTGCTCCTCGAGCGGCCGCAGCTCCTCGAGCAGCGCACCCAGCTCGGGCGCGGTCTGAAGGTCGTGCGCCGCCCGATTCAGGGTTCCCCGCTGTTCGGCGCGTGCGTCGGCGCCCGCTTCGGGCATCTTCGTCTCCTCGTCCCACGAGAGCAGCGCCGCCGCCTTCTCGAGGTCGGAGATCTCGCCCAGCCGGACGAGCAGCTCGTCGAAGCGGTCGTTCACCTGCCGGTCACCCGCGTGAGGGTACCGTCCCGCAGCTCGTCGCCCACCATGAACCAGACGGCCCGGGCGAGCGCGAGGGGCCGGCCGTCGCAGAACAGCGCGGTGCCCGCGTGGAGACGGCGCCCGTCACCGCCGAGAGGCCAGCCGACGACAACGCACTCGTCGCCGGGTGCGGGTGTCTCCATGACGCGGGCGGTGAGGCGGCCCAGCACGGAGACCCCACGCGCGCCGTCCGGGTTGACCGCGTGGGCGCCGGGGCAGTCCAGCGACGCCCAGACGAACGGCGGGGTTGCTTCCGACGGGCGCCACGGCGCGACGATCCTCCCGTCGCCGGTCGCCGTCGGCCGCAGCCGGAGCGCGTCGCCCTCCTCGCGTCCCGGTCCGCAGACGAAACAGCCGGGGAACGGGTGATCCGGGTCGTCGGGACGCGCGCCCGCGATTGCGACGGCGTCGGCGAAGGCGACCGGCTCGGGCAGCTCGAGCGCGAGCTCCGCGGCGCGCGCCTCCGCGACGAGCGTGTCACCGTCGCGCACGAGCACCGAGTCGTCGGCGCGCTCGACGCGCAGAGCAGTATCCAGCGGGGGCGGCAGCCGCAGGGTCACCTCGACTGTATCGGCGTCCAGCAGCCCGGCCACGAGCCCGCACGTATAACCGCCGTTCCCCGAGCCCGCCGGGCCGCGGAAGCGGCGCGCGATGACGATGGACTCGGTCATGACGGACGGTAGAGCTCCCCGGGTTGGACTCGAACCAACAACCCTCCGGTTAACAGCCGGATGCTCTGCCAATTGAGCTACCGGGGATCGGCGGCGGAATTGTAGCCGGGGGCGGCCCCGAGGCTAGGCGAACTCGCGGATCCGGGTGCGGATCTTGAGCAGCGCCTGCTGCAGGTCGACCATACGCCCTTCGTCGGCGTCGGCGAGCTCCCGCTGGAGCCGCCGCTCGCGTAGCCGGAGCAGCATCTGCTCGGTGGTCTCGACGGTGATTTCGTCCTCGCCTGCCAGGGCGTACAGCTCGGCGAGCAGCGGCGTCAGGTCCCCGTCGGCAGGCTCTTCCCCGAGCAGGTGCGCACGGGCGCGCCGGTGCAGCGGATCGTCGAAGTGCTCCGGGCCGATCTGCTCGAGCAGACGCGTCAGGTCAGCGTGGGCGGCGACGCCGGCGAGCGCGCCCCGCTCGAGCCGCATGCCGGCTTCGAGCAACCGCGGTGGGACACTCGCGACCACGTTTGAGTTCCCGCGGCCCGGCGCTAGGAGGGACTGCGTCTCGGGCGGCAGATCAAGCCGATCGGTGACGAGACGGCGTGCCTCCATGTGCTCCGGCGAGTCTGGGATCGAGGCAAGAAACGCCTGGACCGTCGCGAAGGCACTCTGCTTGTCACGCGCCCGTTCGAGCTCGAGCGCCACGCGATGCACGGGATAGCTGACCGGCTCGAGCAGCTTCCGCTGGAACGCTTCGGGGTCGTCGGCGGGATCGCTCCCCTTCGGCAGCGCGACCACCTGCACGTTGAACCCCTGCGCGAGCGCAAGGTCCATCCCTCGCAGCGTCGCCTCCTGCCCCGCTGCGTCGGCGTCGAAGCAGAGGAACAACCGCCGCGTCAGCCGGGCCAGCTCCTTCAGCTGCGCCGGGGTCAGCGCAGTCCCCATTGACGCGACCACCGGCAGGAAGCCCGCCTGCCGCAGCGCGATCACGTCGGTGTTCCCCTCGACGACAACCGCCCGGTCCTCCTTCGCGATCGACTGGCGCCCGGTGTCGAGCCCGTACAGCAGGTCGCCCTTGTGGAACAGCTCGCTGTCCGGCGAGTTGACGTACTTCGCCTGCAACGGATCGTCGTCGTGGAGCTTCCGCGCCTGGAACCCGCGCACGCGCCCGCGCGCGTCCGCGAGCGGAAAAACGAGCCGCCGCTGGAAGTAGTCGTTGCCGCGGCGGTTGCCGAGCCCCGCGGCGAGCAGGTCGTCCTGCTCGAAGTCTTTCTGCAGCGCCAGCCGCGTCAACTGCGCGCCGCCGGGCGCGTAGCCAAGCCGGAACGTTCGGCACACCTCCTCGCCGAGCCCGCGCGACCCGAGGTACTCGCGCGCGAACGCGCCCTGCTCGCTCTCCCAGAGCACGCGCTCGTAGAACACCGTCGCGCGTTCTAGCAGCGTGTGCAGCCGCTCCCGCCGCTTTCGCTCTCGATCCGCCTCCGGCGAGATCTCCTCGTATTCGAGCTCGATCCCGAAGCGCTGCGCAAGCACTTCGATCGCGCCGACGAAATCGACGCCCTCGATCTTCTCGACGAACGCGATCGCGTCGCCGCCCTCGCCGCAGCCGAAGCACTTGAACGTGCCGCGCGCCGGTGTGACGGTGAAGCTGGGCGTGCGCTCCTGGTGGAACGGGCAGAGACCCTTGTACGTCCCGCCCGCCTTGCGCAGCCGGACGGTGTCCTCGACGAGCGGGAGGATCTCAGCGGCGGCCTTCACCGCCTCGACCGAGCTGTCCTTGATGCGCGTCACTAGTGCCCCTTCCAGTGATGCCGTCTAGCTTCTGGGTCGCGAGCACCAAGCGATGCAAGGACGCAGGGAGCGCTCGTAGCTTTAACTACGGGCGCAACCGAGGACGCGGCAGCGCGCCGCGTGATCGCGGGCCAGAAGCGGACATGTATTGCTGGAAGGGGCACTAATCAAGCTCGGCCGCGTAGGCGATCGCGAAGCGGTCGGTCATCCCCGCAAGGTAGTCGGTCGCGTGCTCGAGATCGTCGCCGCGGTCGTCGACGAGGTGGTCGAAGATCCGCCGCACGGTCGCGCGGATGCGCGCATGCTCCTCGATCGAGTGCGGACCGAGGTAGACGCGCTCGAACATGAAGCTCCGGAGCGCGAGCATCGCGCCGCCGATCTCGTCGCTCTGCACGATGTCGCCCGCCTGCGCGGACGTCTCGACGAGGTCGTGGACGAGCGTGTCGATCCGGCGCGAGCCGGTCGCACCGAGCACGGCGATCTCGTCGCGCGGCAGGTCGTCCGGCGAGAGGATCCCGGCGCGGATCGCGTCGTCGATGTCGTGGTTGATGTACGCGACGCGGTCGACGACGCGGACGATCTTCCCCTCGAGCGTCTCCGGCTCGTCGGGCCCGGTGTGCTTGAGGATCCCGTCGCGGACCTCCCACGTGAGGTTCAGTCCACGGCCGTCGCGCTCCAGCCGCTCGACGACGCGGAGCGAGTGCTCGTTGTGCCGGAAGCCGCGGCCGCCTCGCTCGCGCACCAGCTCGTCCAGCGCCTGCTCGCCGGCGTGGCCGAACGGCGGGTGGCCGAGATCGTGGCCGAGCCCGATTGCCTCGACGAGATCCTCGTTCAGCTGCAGCGCCCGGCCGACGCCGCGTGCGATCCCGGCGGTCTCGAGCGTGTGCGTCAAGCGCGTGCGGAAATGGTCGCCCTCGGGATCGACGAACACCTGCGTCTTGAGCCGCAGGCGCCGGAACGCCTTCGAGTGCACGATCCGGTCGCGGTCGCGCTGGAACGGCGTTCGCAGCCGGCACTCCTCCTCGGGCAGGTTGCGTCCCCGCGTCTCGTAGGAGCGGACGGCGAGCGGCGACAGCCAGCGCTCCTCGTGCTCGCGCACGCGGTCGGCGAAGGCGTCGGCGACTTTCCCGGCAAGCTCGGGCATCTCAGAGCCAGCCTAGCCCGCGCGCCCGACGCCGCACAGTGTCCCGCTCAGAGGATGATCGGCACGGTTCCGCCGTCGGCGCTCCACGCTGCGCCGGTGACGTAGCTCGCGCGCGGCGAGCACAGGAACGCGACCACCGCGGCGATCTCCTCCGGCTCAGCCAGCCGTCCGAGCGGCCGCCCCCCGCCGACAGCGGCGAGCACCTCGTCGCGCGACTTCCCGCTGCGCGCCGCCTGCTGGTCGGCGAGCCCGCCCTCGTCCAGCCAGGCGCCGGTCGCGACCGGACCGGGCGTGACGGCGTTCGAGCGGATCCCGTCCTTCGCATAGACGTCGGCGATCAGCCGCGACAGCGACAGCACCGCGGACTTCGTTACGGAGTAGTCGGGCATCGACGCCGACGGCCGCTTCCCGGCGGTCGACGAGACGTTGACGATCACACCTCCGCCCCGATCCTTCATTCCCGGCAGCACGGCGCGGATGGCGCGGACGTAGCTCATCACGTTCAGCTGCCACAGCTCGTCCCACTGCTCGTCCGTCACCTCCTCGAAGGTGCGCTGGAACGCGACGCCGACGTTGTTGACGAGGCAGTCGACGCGGCCGAGCCGCTGCTCCGCCTCGCGGACGACTCGCTCCGGCTCACCGGGCGCCGCAAGGTCGGCCGCGACGTGCAGCGCCTCTCCGACGCCGGGCGCCTCGCTCCGTCGTCCGGTGGTGACGACCTGCGCGCCCTCGTCGGCGAGCAGCCGGGCGGTCGCGAGGCCGATACCGGCGGTCGAGCCGGTGACGATGCAGACGGTGTCACGGAGGTGGAGATCCACGGCTGGCTAGCCTAGCGAGCGGTGACCACGCTGCTGCTCGTTCGCCACGGGGAGACCGACTGGAACGCCGAAGGGCGCCTGCAGGGGCATACCGACACGCTGCTCAACGACTACGGGCGACGGCAGGCGGCCGCGCTCGGCGAAGATCTCGCCGGCGACGGGATCGACGTCGTCTACTCGAGCGACCTGGCCCGCGCGCGAGAGACCGCCGAGATCGTGGCCGGGCGTCTCGGCCTGCCGGTCGTCCTCGAGCCCGGCCTGCGCGAGAAGAACTGGGGCTCGTGGGAAGGGCTCACCCCGATGGAGCGCGACGCGACCGAGTACGTCGGCGAGTCGACGGAGGACCATCGCGAGCGAACCCTGCGCACGCTGGGCGCGATCGCCGACCGCCATCCGGGCAACCGCGTCCTCGTGGTCACCCACGGCGGCTCGATTCGGCGTGTCCAGGCCGCCGTCGTCGGCATGGCGTACCCCGTCATCGAGAACTGCGGCCGCTGGGCCCTGGCCCACGAGGACGGTTCGTTCAGGCCGTTAGACTGACTCGACCAGAGACAGAGGCGGCGCCGGTGGAGGACTACACGAGCAAGTACAAGGGCGAGCAGGTCGAGGTCGCCCTGTTCGGCGGCGAGTACCAGGAAGGCGTGCTCACGGCGTACTGCTACGTGGACGAGGTCGCGCACATCGAGCTGAACGGGCACATCCTCGTCCCGCTCCAGAACATCGCCTCGCTCCACTGCTCGAGCCGCTGCGACGCCCCGCAGAACGAGGACTGGCCGCCGCGGGGACTGCTCGACGACGACGGGCGGGACGAGCAGGACGACGGCGAAGAGCCGTAGGAGCGCGCCCGTGCGCTTCATCGCGGTCCGCAACATCCTCAAGGCGTGGCTCGTCGTGCTCGGCATCTGCGCGGTGCTCGCGGGGATCGGCTGGGTGCTCGACGGCTATCGGGGGCTCTCGATCTTCGTCTTCTGCGGCCTCCTGCTCGCCAGCGGCGCCTACTGGATGTTCGACCGCGTCGCCCTCGGGATGGTCGGCGCGCGCGAGCTTCCGTTCGCCGAGGGGCCGATGCTGCATTCGACGGTCGAGCGGCTCGCCGCCGTAGCCGGCGTGGTCAAGCCGAAGCTCTATCTCATGCCCGACGGGTTCCCGCGCGCGCTGGCGACGGGTCGCGGCCCGCGCAGCTCGTCGATCGCGGTCAGCGCCGGCTTCCTCAGCGCATGCCCGCCGGCGGAGCTCGAGGGCGTCCTCGGCCACGAGCTCGCCCACGTCCGCCACCGCGACGTCCTCATCCAGACCGGTGTCGTCGTGTTCGCTGCCGCGATCATCGAGTCGAGCCGCGTCGGCGGCTGGCTCCAGAGGTCGCTCCTGTTCGTGCTCGGTCCGGTCGCCTCGGCCTGCGTCCACCTGCTCGTCTCGCCGAAGCGGGAGTTCCTGGCCGACCGGACGGCTGCGAACCTCTGCGGTTCGCCGCACGGCCTGGCCGACGCGCTGATCCGGCTGGAGCAGGCCTCCGAGCTCGTCGAGTTCCGGGCCAGCCCCGCCACCGAGCCGCTGTACACGATCAACCCGTTCATGGAGAAGGGGCTCGCGGCGCTGTTCGTGACCCACCCTCCGGTGGCCGAGCGCGTGCGCCGGCTGCGCGACGCCGACCCGAACTGGCGCGACAAGCTGCGCGGCGAGGCGGCGGCGTGAGCCTGGCGATCCTCCCTGCGGAGTTCGCGGCGCGGCGCGAAGGACTCGCAGAACGGCTGGGCGAGCTCGGGCTCGCCGGCGCCGTCCTCTTCGACCCGCACCACGTCCTCTACTACACGGGCTTCGCGTTCATCCCGACGGAGCGCCCGATCGCCTTCGCGCTTGCGGCGGACGGGCGCGGTGGGATGCTCGTGCCGCGGCTCGAGGTGGAGCACGCGCAGGCGAACGCGGCCGTGCAGGAGGTCGCCTCGTACGACGAGTATCCGGGCGAGCGCCACCCGCTCGAGGCTCTGCCCCCGCTGCTCGACGCACTCGGGGCGCGCGGCCGGCTCGGCGCCGACGAGGACGGCTATCCGTGGATCCTCGGCTACCGCGGTCCGAGCCTCGGGGAGCTGACCGGCGCCGTACCGGAGCGCATCGCAGCTCTCGTCGAGGACCAGATGGCGATCAAGAGCAACGCGGAGATCGCGCTCCTCCGGGAGAGCTCGAAGTGGGCGAACCTCGCGCACACGCTGCTTCAGCGGTATACGCGGCCCGGCGTCACCGAGACCGAGGTGGCGCAGCGCGCGAGCGCCGAGGCGACGTCCGCGATGCTCGACGCAATCGGCCCGCTCTACCGCGCGCAGAGCCTGTGGTACGACGGCGCCGCCGCCGGCTACCGCGGTCAGATCGGCCGCAACGCGGCCATCCCCCACGCGCTCGCGAACAACATCGTCTTCGCGGCCGGAGACGTGCTCGTCACCGGCGCGACCGCGCCCGTCTGGGGCTACCACTCCGAGCTGGAGCGGACGATGGTGATCGGGCCGCCGAGCGACGACCAGAAGCGGCTGTTCGACCACATGGTGGCCCTGCAGGATCTCGCTTTCGACGCGATCCGCCCGGGCGCCCGGTGCGCCGACGTCGACCGCGCCGTGCGCGCGTACTACGACGAGCACGACCTGTGGCCGAGCTGGCGCCACCACGTCGGGCACGCAATCGGCCTCCGCTACCACGAAGGGCCGTTCCTCGATCGCGGCGACGAGACGGAGATCCGGCCGGGCATGGTCTTCACGGTCGAGCCGGGGCTGTACTCGGCGGAGCTCGGCGGCTTCCGCCATTCCGACACCGTCGCCGTGACGGAGGACGGGCTCGACTTCCTCACGTTCTACCCGCGCGACCTCGAGAGCCTGACCTTGCCGGTGTAGGACCACGAAAAAAGGCCGCAACTGCGGCCCTTTTTCTGAAGGAAATCGGCGGCGACCTACTCTCCCGGGAGATTGCTCTCCGAGTACCATCGGCCCTGGCAGGCTTAACTTCTCTGTTCGGAATGGGAAGAGGTGTTTCCCC
>Ga0265338_10005978_pt1 | contig 15653 bp, 16 predicted proteins | sample 42126metaG_FD_193579 | JGI IMG/M metagenome (GOLD analysis project Ga0265338, IMG submission 193579) | Rhizosphere microbial communities from Carex aquatilis grown in University of Washington, Seatle, WA, United States - 4-21-26 metaG | ecosystem: Host-associated > Plants > Roots > Rhizosphere... | reverse complement strand
ACCGCCATCAGCGCCAGCGCGCCACCGCAGGCCGGATCGACGACGACGGGGAGTTGTGCCAGGTCCGCTGCTTCTGATGCGATCGATCGGGGGAGCAGCGCCGCCATCGCCCGGGCCAGCAGGTCGCGGGGCTGCAGGTCGCTGACGGACCGCTCCGGCAGCTGCTGCCATGCCTTTGCGAACATCGACTCGAAGCTGGTCTCGAGGGTCCTCGTGCCGGGTGAGCCCGTTCGGATCGTCCCGCCGTCCGTCCGGCCCGCCGTCGCGAGCTGATCCGCCTTTCCTGTCTTCTTGAGCCAGTCCAGCACCTCGGCCCGGTCAAAGGTCGGGCTGTTCGGTGACCCGCCCGCCAGCTTCGGGAACTCCGGGTACCGCTTCCGCCAGTTCGAGACGGCGGCCCGGCCTACGCCTGCAAGCCGGGCGATGGCCGCAGCGGTGATTAGCTCTGGCCCCTCGGGCTCCATGCGCTCACCCTAGTGGCCACCTCGTTAGACCGCAAGCGGTTGTGAACAATGGAAACGTCGTTCACAAGTTGTATTCTGGCCTAGGTTCGTATTGGATGCCCCGCGCGCAGCCCCTTGGTAGAAAGGTCACCGCCGGTATGATAATGAGTATGACACGGGAGAAGATCGCTATCACGTTGCCGGAGGAGCAGGTCGCAGCCGCACGGCGGGCGGTGGCCGAGGGCCGTGCCGCCTCGGTCTCCGCGTACATATCCCAGGCCCTCGCGCACCGGACCGCCGAGGAGGACATGGCCGAGATCATTGCGGAGATCTACGCGGAAACCGGTGGGCCGCCGACCGAGGAGGAGCGGGCCCAGGCTCGCCGCGACCTTGGCCTCGAGCCGTGACCGGCCTGACGCTCGACACCGGAGCGCTGATCGCGCTTGAGGCGGGCAGCCGCCGCGTGGCAGTGCGGGTCGAGCAGGCCGTAGCCGCCGGTACCGAGATAGCGATACCGGCGGGGGTGGTCGCCCAGGCGTGGCGCGGGGGCGCCCGCCAGGCGAGGATCGCAAGGCTGCTGCAGCTCAGGGTGACGTCCGTTGTCCCCCTCGACACCAAGCTTGCCGTCCGCGTCGGCGCCACCTGCGCGTCGACTGGCTCAACAGACATCGTGGACGTGAGCGTCGCCCTGTGCGCCCGCGACCGCGGCCACTCCGTGATCACCAGCGACCCGGCCGACATCGCCAAGATCGACCCTTCCCTCACGCTCATCCGGCCGACGTTAACCTCAACCCATTGACCGGATGTTCAGAAATTGCCGAGCACGGGAGACTTATTGGCGCAGCCCGCCGGCCAGCCCGGACCCATGGAGACTGGCCCGGCTGATACCGGCCCGGTCGAGACGATGCTCGCCTCTGACGCCGCCTCGCGGATGCTCGGCATCGAGCTCGTTGAGTGCGGCCAGGGCTGGGCGCGCACCCGGATGACGGTCAGGGACGACATGGTCAACGGGCACGGCATGTGCCACGGCGGCCTCATCTTCAGCCTCGCGGACACCGCGTTCGCCTGTGCCTGCAACAGCTGGGGGCCGGTCACCGTGGCTGCGGGCTGCGACATCGTCTTCGTCGCTCCGGCCAGCCGCGGCGACGTGCTTGTCGCCGAGGCCCGCGCGCGTGCCCGCTACGGCCGCAACGGCGTCTACGACGTCACGGTCACCCGCGGCGAGACGGTCATCGCGGAGTTCCGCGGCCGCAGCCACCAGATCGGCCGCTAACCAAGCCGGGCACTGACAATATCGACTGATAACAGCAAGAAGTATGTCAGTGCCAAAGACTGGGTTACGACCAAATAGAAAACATTTTTGGAAACGAGTCGAGTTCTCGGCGTGTCGCACCTCGGGACCATGCTCATGCGGAGGTTCCCCCCTTGCAACCCCTCTCCTGCCTCCCCTGGGACGAACGACGGCACGGTCAGGCGCACTGCCCCGAGGAAGAGGTGCGGCTTAAGTGGTGAAGTCGTAGCGGAACACGTAGGCGCCGGCATCGGCAACCATCTCGCTGGCTTCGACCGGCTGCCCGCTGCTGGCGTACGCGGTGCGGATCACCTCGACCACGGGCGTGCCCGGGGCCAGGTCGAGGGCTGAGACTTCGCCCGGCTCAGGCATCCGGGCGTGCAGGTCCTCGCGGAAGTGAGTGGGCGCGTGGCCGAGGTCGGCCAGGCGCGCGTAGGTTCCGCCGGGGCCGGTGTCGGGCTGGGCTATCTGCGTTCCGCGTACCAGGCTGGCAGGCAGGTAGGACCGGGCGATGAGCACGGGTTTGCCGTCGAGCAGGTAGCGCCGGTCACGGACGATCACGCGTTCCCCGTCGGCCAGCCCGAGGAGTACCGCGGCCCGGGGTGGCGGGTCGTCCTCGCTGACCTGGACTCGGTCGACTTGGAGGGACCGCCCTTCGGCTTCGGGTCCCCAGATCGGCTTGCCTTCGGGCCAGGTCTGGCCGGTCAGCCGCGCGATGCCGTCCCTGATGACCGGCCGGAACTCCCGGACGTAGACGCCGGCGCCGCGCCGTGGGGTGGCGATGCCCTCGTTGATGAGCTGGGCCAGTGCCTTGCGGGCTGTTTCCCGGGCCACCTGGTAAGTAGCCATCAGGTCGTTCTCCCCGGGCAGCCGCGAGCCGGGCCCGCGCTGTCCGCTGGTGATCGAGGCGCGCAGGTCGGCCGCGATCTGGAGGTACCTGGGCTCGCCCTTGCCCGGTGCTGCCATGGCTGGTTGCTACCTGCCCCACTGTTCTCAACGCTGGCACAGCTTCTCTAGAGACCCCCCATACCCTACCGGGGCGGACCCATGCCGGCGAGACGGCGGCAGCCGCTCGCAGCCTCTCTAGACATGTATCGACTTCTCTAGAGAGGTTGGGTTAGGCTGCTCCCAGCGGCAGGAAACCCTGCCAGCCGCACCCCGAGACCGTGAGGAAAGCCCCGTGAACGGCACCCCCGATTACACGCTGCTAGATGACCCCGCCCTGCTCGCCGCCCGCGCCGAGGTCCGCGCGGAACTGGACGAGGTCACCGCCCGCTACCAGCAGCTCACCGAGGAACTCGACCGGCGGGCACGCACCGCCTGGGCCCAGGCGAGCTAGGAGGCACCGCCATGGACGACACCGCGCGGCTGCTGGCCGTCGAAGTGCTGCTCGCCGACCCCGAAACCCTCGGCAACGACGCTCTCGAGACCGACCTCTACATCCTGCGCGACCAGCTCCGGGCAGCCCCGCCCCCGCAACCCCGCAGCCCCGGTCCGGAATTACCGGGGGTACTTAGGACCCAAATCACGGCACTAACTACACCCAATGATCCGGCAAGGCTGATAACAGCAAGAAGTGCTGCGCGCCATGCGCCAATGCCGCGAGCGTGACCAAGCCCGCCAAGTCGCGGCTGCCGACGCACCCGCAGCCCGTCGAAGGTGACCGCTGGAAACGAGTCGAGTTCTCGGCGTGTACGCGGTGCGGATCACCTCGACCACGGGCGTGCCGGCGGCCAGGTCGAGGGCTGAGGCTTCGCCCGGCTCGGGCATCCGGGCACGGAGATCCTGCCGGAAGTGAGTAGGCGCGTGGCCGAGGTCGCGCAGGCGCGCGTAGGTTCCGCCGGGGCCGGCGTCAGGCTGGGTGACCTGCGTTCAGCGGCGGTGTGCCGGCGCGACATATAACGTATTGATAAATGGTTATCCAGGGAGCCTAAACCGATATATCAACTGTTGTTTCGCATTTGTAAAATCATTCGTCACGCGTGCAAATGCAGTGATTTGCCGGCATACGCGACACCGGCTCCCGTAAGGTAGCCCGGGGCGCCAGGCGTACCGTCGGCGCTGAAGGTTTCCGGGTTGTCTGGCGCGGGAGGCTGTCGTGGGTGCCGGTCCGGGGCTGGCCGACGGGCAGCCCGGCGCGAGCGCTGGTCCGGTGGTGGACGCGCGCGGAGCGCGCGGCGTTCAGTCAGGGTTTCTCAATACCCAGGTCAATTACTACTCCTCCTATTACTACGGTGACCAGACGTGGGCCGGGCGGCCCGCGCCGCCGCCGCTGACTGGCTCGCCTTACCGGGGGCTGAGCGCGTTCGAGGCAGAGGACGAGCAGGTCTTCTTCGGCCGCGATGAGGCGATCGGACAGGTCGTCGGGCGGCTGTCGCGGGCGGTGGACGGCCCGGGGCTGATGGTCGTCTCCGGCGTGTCGGGTGCGGGCAAGTCTTCGCTGCTGCGGGCGGGTGTCCTGCCGCAGCTGCGCCGCGACGGGCTGCCCGGGGCGAGCGGTTCCGCCGCGTGGCCGTGCCTGCTGCTCACCCCGGGCCACGCGCCGCTGGATGAGCTGGCCGTCCGGGTGGCGTCGCTGGCGGGGACGGACGCGGGCCTGGTGCGCCGAGCGCTGGCCGCTGACCCGGCCGGATTCGTGCTCACCGCCTGGCAGGCCGCGCTGGCCCGCCAGGAAGGCCCGCCCAGCTCGCGGGCGGGCCGCCTGCTGCTGGTGATCGACCAGTTCGAGCAGCTGTTCACGGTGTGCCCGGATGAGCGGCAGCGGCGTGCCTTCATCACCGCGCTGCACGCGGCCGCCACCGTCAGGTCCGGGCCGCAGCAGCCGCCCCCGGCCCTGGTGGTGCTTGGGCTCCGCGCCGATTTCGAGGCCCGCTGCGCGGACTACCCCGAGCTGGCCGGCCCGGTTCAGGACCGCTACCTGCTGACCGCGATGACCGCGCGTCAGCTGCGGATCGCGATCACGGCCCCGGCCGCCCGGGCCGGCTCCAGCGTCGACCCGGAGCTGACCGAGCTGCTGCTGCGGGAACTCGGCTCCCGGCCGTCCGCGCCCGGCGCTGACGGGCCCGGCGCGGCGGTTGGCGCGGGGGCCTTGCCGCTGCTGTCGCACGCGCTGGACCAGGCCTGGCGGAACCGGGCGGGAACCGCGCTCACCCTCAGCGACTACGAGCGGACCGGCGGGATCGAGTCGGCCGTCGCCCGCAGCGCGGATCAGGTCTACCGGGCGCTCACCCCGGCCCAGCAGGTGGCGGCCCGGCAGGTATTCACCCGGCTGACGGCCACTGGGCCCGACGGCACCGACACCGCTGCGCCGGCCGCCGCCGCCGACCTGACCGCGGGCAGCCCGGCGGCGCAGGCGAGCGATGTCGTGGCCGTCGTCAACGCGTTCGCCGCCGAGCGGCTGCTGACGCTGGCGGCCGGCACGGTCGAGATCACCCACGAGGTCCTGCTGACCGCCTGGCCGTTGCTCCGGGACGACTGGCTGGCCGAGTCGCGCGGTGACCGGATCGTGCGGACCAGGCTGGCCGCGTCCGCGGCCGAGTGGCGCGATCACTCCCGCGACCCCGCCTACCTGTACGGCGGCACCGTGCTCGACGCGGCCAGGGAGGTCGCGGCGCGCAGCGCCGCCGATCCCGCCAGGCACCCGCCGCTGAACCGTAACGAGCAGGCGTTCCTGGCCGCCAGCGGCCGGGCCCGCCGCCGCCGCGCCCGGCTGCGCCAGGGCCTGATCGCCGTCCTCACCGCGCTGACGGTCGCCCTGGCCGCGGCGACCGTCCTGGTCGGCCAGCAGCGCGACGCCGCGGTCGCCGAGCGCACCAAGGCGGTCGCCGGCGCGCTGGCCGCCCAGAGCGAGGTCACCGGCGCTACCGACCCCGTCACCGCCCGGCTGGAGGCCGTCGCCGCCTGGCACCTCGCCCCCACCGACCGCTCGACCTACGCGATGCTCGCCGCGGGCGCCCTGCCGGCCGACGTCGTGTTCAAGGATTCCGGCGCGGGCACCGCGGCCGACGGAGTCGCGTTCAGCCCCGACGACAAGATCCTGGCCGTGGCCAGGGAAGACGGCACCGACCTGTGGGACGTGCCCGCCCGGCAGCAGATCCCGGTGCACCCCGTCGGCGGCGTTTCCGCGGCGTTCAGCCCGAACGGCAAGATCCTGGCCATCGGCACCCAGGATCAGGGTGTCGAGCTGTGGGATGTGCCTGGCCGGCGGGTGATCGGGTGGCTCCGGGTGAAGGGCGTCGAAATCCACGCGACCGTGGTGTTCAGCCCGAACGGCGCGCTGCTGTCCGTCGGAAGCCAGGAGGAACCGCTTCAGGTGTGGGATGTGGCAGCCCGCCGCCTGATCACCACGCTTCCTGGCCTGGACTCCACCGCGGCAGCGTTCAGTCCCGACGGCGCGACCTTGGCCGTCGGCGATGGCACCAGCGTTAAGCTGTGGGACACGGCCTCACTGCGGCTCACCGCCACCGTCAAGATCGCCGGCGCCGTCGCGATCGCCTCGGTGGCGTTCAGCCCGGGCGGCGCGACCCTGGCCGTCACCACCACCGGGGGCGGCCCGGTCCAGCTGCTTGATGTGGCAGCTCGCCGGGTGGTCGCCGTCCTTCCCGCGGTCGCCGGCACCGCGACCGCGACGGCGAAGTTCAGCCCGAACGGCGCCATCCTGGCCGTCAACTCCTCCTCCAAGACGCTCGACCCCACCCTTAAGGCCTCGGCCACGACGCAGCTGTGGGATGCGCACGACGGGCAGCTGCTCGCCACCCTCGCAGAACCCGCCGGCATCTGGGCCGATAGCATGGCTTTCAGCTCCGACGGCGCGGTGCTGGCCACCGGCGTCAACCAAGGCTCGGTCCAGCTCTGGGACATCGCCGCGGCTGTCCCGTCCGCCACCATTGACGGGGGCGACAGCGTCGTCAGCGCGATGGCGTTCAGCCCCGACGGCACGACCTTGGCCGTCGCCGGCTCCGGGGGGACTCAGCTGCGGGACGTGCCCGCGGGGAAGCTGATCAAGATGCTTCCGGCCGCGCACGCCGTCGCGTTCAGCCCGGACGGCAAGATCCTGGCGATCGGCGCTACCGGGGGGACTCAGCTGTGGGACCTGCCCGCGGGGAAGCTGATCAAGACGCTTCCGGCCGCGAGCGACCGCGCGCTGGCGTTCAGCCAGAGCGGGAATCTCCTGGCCACGGCCGCCGGCGGGAAGATCCAGCTGTGGGACACTCCGTCCGGCCAGCTGATAAGGACGCTGACGTCGGCTAATGACATCATCGGATCGCTGGCGTTCAGCCCCGACGGTGCCTTCCTCGCGGCGGCCGTCGGGGCTGAAGGCACGGCCGGCGGCGCGACCCAGCTATGGCAGGTGCCTGCGGGCCGGCTAGTTACAACGCTCCTGGCCTTCGGCCAGACCCTCGTTTCCGCCGTGGCGTTCAGCCCCGACGGCAAGCTCCTGGCTGTCGGGACAAGCGGCGGAACCCAGCTGTGGAAAGTTGCTTCCCTGGGGACCCAGCCGGCCATGCTTCTTCCTACCGGACCAGGGGAGACGACGCCGCTGGCTTTCGCTCCGGGCACCGATGCCCTGGCGATCAGCACCGCCTCCGGAATCCAGCTCTGGGACGCCGCCACCGGCCAGCAGTTCGCGAGCCGCCCCGCCAAGGGCGCCAGCCAGTCGCCCCCGGCGGTGGCGATCAGCGCGGAAGGCACGCTGGCGACGATCGCCGTCGATGGACAGGCACAACAGGTACAACTGTGGCGCATGCCCTACCTCACGCACCCCGCCGCCGCCCTGTGCGCCCAAGCCGGGGTGCCGTTCAGCTCAGGCACCTGGACAGAGCAGGCACAAGGAATCCCGTACCAGCCAACCTGCGGCTGAGCGGCCCGCTGGAGTAGACCGCTTCTGGGACCTAGAACCGGTTGATCTGGACGTTGCCGTCGCCCACCTGCACTCCCTGGGCGCCGGAGAGCGTCACCTGGTACTTCCCGGCCCGCGCGCCGGCCGGATCGATCAGCGCAAGCAACGCCTCGGCGGCGGCCACCAGGTCCGCGTCCCCGGCCGCACCCGCCTCGGTAAGTTCGGCGGTGAGCAGGCCTTCCCACTTCTGCGGTGCGGCCTGATGCTCCTGTAGCGCGAGTTCGCCATGCGGCTGCCCGGCGACCCGCCGGCCCGCAAGCCCGCGCAGCTTCGCGTAGGCCGCCTTCGCGGCTTGCGCGGCGTCGTCCTTGAGCGCCCCGATCGCGCCGGTGCTCGCCCCCGCGGCCAGGGCCGTCACGATAACCGTCACCGGATCCATGGATGAGGCCTCCGCCCTTCGTGACATCGTTATCAAGCGACCGCCGCCGCTTTCGCGATAGCCATTCTAGGGTCCGTGCGGCACCTGCGCCGAGTGATGCGGTTGGCAAGCAAGAACCAGGCCACCATCTGGGCCATCATCACCAGCCCGCCAAGCGGGCGCCTAGCGGCGCACCCGCAGCCCGTCGAAGGTGACCGCGCACACCGCGTCCGCCAGCGAGACGGAAGCCGCCTCCGCGCCGTCCGCCTCGGCGAGAACCGGCCGGTACCACTCCACGACCGAGTTCACCGTCCCGAACAGCAGCCGCGCGGTGAGCCTCGGGTCGATGTCCGCCCTGATGTCCCCGTCCCGCTCCGCCTCGGCGACCAGGCTGGCGACCAGGGCGTCGAACGACCGGCGCCGCGCCAGCGCGGCCCGCTCCACCTCGGTGTTGCCGTGCACCCGCAGCAGCAGCGTGACGTACGGCAGCTGGGCCTCGAGCACCGCTACCGCGCCCCTGACCAGGGCCTCAAGCCGCTCGATGGCCGGCGCGTCCATCGACCGGGCGCGCTCCGCCGCGTCCCACAGCCCGTCGAGCGCCCGGTCGAGCGCCATCCGCAGCAGTTCCTCCTTGCCGGACACGTGGTGGTAGATGCCCGACTTGGCGATGCCGAGGCGCCGCGACAGGTCCTCCATGCTCGCCCCGTCGTACCCGCGCTCGTTGAACACCTCGACCGCGGCCCGCAGCACCGACTCCAGGTCGTACCCCGGCCGGCCGCGCCGGCGCTGTATCTGCCCGGGGGCCTGCCCCGTGACCCCGGCACTGGCGGAGGGAGCCGTCGCCGTCACGCGGCGTAACCTTGTGCTGATGACTGGTCAACTGCCACGAACTGAGTGTACATTACCGAATGATCGGTAAGTAAATAGGAAAGCCCGAACCGAGGACCGCATGACCACCACAAGCGACGAGGACCTGGCAGTGCTTGCCCTGGAGGGCCGCTTCGAGGACACGATCGCCGCGATGAGCCGGATCGAGCCGCGCGACTGGATGCCCGAGGCGTACCGGGCGACCATGGTCCGGCAGATCGCGCAGCACGCGCACTCGGAGATCATCGGCATGCAGCCGGAGGGCAACTGGATCACCCGCGCCCCCAGCCTGCGCCGCAAGGCGATCTTGCTCGCCAAGGTGCAGGACGAGGCCGGGCACGGCATGTACCTGTACAGCGCGGCGGAGACCCTCGGCGCGGACCGCGCCGACCTCACGATGAGGCTCATCACCAGCCGCCAGAAGTACTCCTCCATCTTCAACTACCCCACGCTGAGCTACGCCGACGTCGGCGTCATCGGCTGGCTGGTCGACGGGGCCGCGATCTGTAACCAGGTGCCGCTGTGCCGCTCCTCCTACGGCCCGTACGCACGGGCGATGATCCGCATCTGCAAGGAGGAGTCGTTCCACCAGCGGCAGGGGTATGAGCTGCTGCTCACCATGATGCGCGGCACCCAGGCGCAGCGGGACATGGTGCAGGACGCCACCGACCGCTTCTGGTGGCCGTCGCTGATGATGTTCGGCCCGCCGGACGACGCCTCGCCCAACTCCGAGCGCTCCATGCGCTGGGGCATCAAGCGGCACAGCAACGACGAGCTGCGCCAGCGCTTCGTCGACATGACCGTCCCGCAGGCGGAAAAGCTCGGCGTCACCCTGCCCGACCCGGAGCTGCGCTGGAATGAGGCGCGCGGCCACCACGACTTCGGCCAGGTCGACTGGGATGAGTTCAAGGCCGTCGTGTCCGGCAACGGCCCGTGCAACGCTCAGCGGCTCGCCCGGCGCAAGTCGGCGCACGACGAGGGCGCCTGGGTCCGCGAGGCCGCGCTCGCCCACGCCGCCAAGCACGGTGACGAGCATCCAGAACGTGCGGGTGTTGCACGAGGAGACAAGTCATGACCGACCAGAGCTGGCCGCTGTACGAGGTGTTCCTGCGCGGCAAGCGCGGCCTCAACCACGTGCACGTCGGCAGCCTGCACGCCGCGGACCCGGAGATGGCGCTGCACCACGCCCGCGACCTGTACACCCGCCGCAACGAGGGCGTCAGCATCTGGGTGGTCCGGGCCGCCGACATCACCGCGTCAAGCCCGGACGAGAAGGACCCGTTCTTCAAGCCGTCCGGCGACAAGGTGTACCGGCACCCGACGTTCTACGACATTCCCGACGACGTGCCGCACATGTAGGGCGCCGCCGACGATGAGCACGGGAAACATGAGCACTCCTGACGCCGGCTTCGACCCGGATGACGACAACCCGTACGACCTCCTCGCGGAGGACCACGACGCAGGTCAACGGTGGGCGTTCGGCACCGGGTTCACCGACCCGCTCGAGGGCATCGACACGTCCGTGCCCGACGGCCTCGACCCGGGCGCGCTGGTCCGCTACTGCCTCGCCCTCGGCGACGACGCGCTGATCTACAGCCACCGGCTGCAGCAGTGGGTGGCCAGGCTGCCCGAGCTCGAGGAGGAGACCGCGGTCGCCAACATCGCGCTCGACCTGCTCGGCCAGGCCCGCCTGCTGCTCGCCCGGGCCGGCGGGATCGTCGGCCAGACGGAGGACCAGCTCGCGTTCTTCCGCGAGGAGAAGGACTTCAGGAACGTCCGGCTCGCCGAGCACGCCGACCGTGACTTCGCCGAGCTCGTCGTGCGCCTGCTGCTGCTGTCCACCTGGCGGCTCGCCCTGTTCGAGTCGCTGTCCGCCCCCTCACCAGCAGGCCGGGCAGACCCGGTGCTCGCGGCGATCGCCGCCAAGGGCGTCAACGAGCTCGCCTACCACCGCGACTACGCGGCGGGCTGGGTCGTCCGCCTTGGCGACGGCACCGAGCTGTCGCACGCGAAGGCGCAGGCGGCCCTGGACACCCTGTGGCCGCTCGCGGGGGAGCTGTTCCGCCCCGACCCCGACGCGCATCCGTTCATCCCTGGCGGCAGCGCCGGCCCCGCCGCGTTCGACGCCATCCTTGACACCGTGCTCGCCGCGGCGGGCCTTGACCGGCCGACCGCCGCGCCGCTCGCCGCGGTCGGCGGCCGGGCCGGCCGCGACGGCGTGCACACCGAGGCGATGGGCTACATCCTCGCCGAGCTCCAGTCCGTCGCCCGCGCCCACCCGGACGCGACATGGTAGGCCCCGCGGCCCGGCAGGCCCCGGACGACGCGGCAACTGCCGTACCCCGGAGAGCCCCGGACGAGGCGGCACCCGCGGCCCGCCGGACGCCCGCATACGACGTCGCGGCCGCCACCCCGGACCCCGAGATCCCGACGCTCACCATCGAGGACCTCGGCATCCTCCGCTCCGTCGATTACTCTCCCGGCCGGGGGACCGTCGTGACGATCACCCCCACCTACAGCGGCTGCCCCGCGCTGCGCGAGATGGCCGCGGACGTCCAGGCCCGCCTGCACCGGGCCGGCTTCGAGCGCGTCACCGTCGCCACCCAGCTCAGCCCGCCGTGGAGCACCGACTGGATCACCGCGGAAGGGCACCGCAAGCTCGCCGCCGTCGGCATCGCCCCGCCGTCCGCCGCGCCGCAGCGTGACGGCCCGGTCCCGCTGACCCTGGGCGTCCGTCCTGCGTCGCCCCGCTGCCCGCGCTGCGACTCACCGGACACCCGGCTGACCGCCCAGTTCGGCGCGACGGCCTGCAAGTCGCTGCACCGCTGCACCGCGTGCGGCGAGCCGTTCGAAGCGGTGAAGCCTATATGACCGGGGCCCCGGTGACCGAGGCCGCCGGCATCACGACCACGGGCGCCCAGTCCGCCGACATGACGGCCACGGGCACCGAGAGGACGGGCAGCCGCCGTTCGCGGAGCCGTGATTTCCACCGGCTCGTCGTCAGGCGCGTCGAGCCGCTGACCGGCGACTCCGCCGCGATCACGTTCACCGTGCCCGACGATCTGGCGCGGGAGTTCACGTTCGCCGCCGGGCAGACGCTGACCGTCCGCCGTGGCGAGGAACGGCGCAGCTACTCCATCTGCGCGCCCGCCGGGTCGCCGCCGCGGATCGGCGTCCGCGAGGTCGAAGGCGGCGCCGTCTCCGGCTGGCTGGTGCATGAGCTCAAGGCCGGCGACACGCTCGACGTGCAGGCGCCGAGCGGCAGCTTCACCCCCAACCTGACCGTCCCCGGCCGGCACGCGCTGATCGCGGCGGGCTCCGGCATCACGCCGATGATGTCGATCGCCGCGTCGGTACTCGCGGCGGACGGCACGTCCGCCGTCACGCTGATTTACGGCAACCGGCGCAGCGACACCGTCATGTTCGCCGACGAGGTCGCCGACCTCAAGGACGCTTACCCGGCGCGGATGCAGATCGTCCACGTGCTGTCCCGCGAGCCGCAGGAGGTCGAGCTGCACAGCGGCCGGCTCGACGCCGGCCGGCTGACTGCGCTGCTGCCCGCCACCGTCGACGTGCCCGCCGTGGACCACTGGTGGCTGTGCGGCCCTTACCTGATGGTCAACGACGCCATCGAGGTGCTGCGCCAGCTCGGCGTCGATCCCGGCCGCATCCACCGCGAGCTGTTCTGGGTGGGCGACGAGCCGCCCGCCGAGGCGGTGCACGAGGAAGCCCCGGTCGGCGCGGGCGCCAGCCTGACGGTCATCCTCGACGGGCGCAGCACCACGCTCACCCTGCCGGCCGGCACCCCGGTGCTCGACGGCGCCCAGCGCGTCCGGCCCGACCTGCCGTTCGCCTGCAAGGGCGGCGTCTGCGGCACCTGCCGGGCGAAGGTCGTCTCCGGCGAGGCGGCCATGCGCCGCAACTACGCGCTCGAGCAGCACGAGACCGACGCCGGCTACATCCTGACCTGCCAGGCCACACCGCTCGGCGACGAGATCACCGTCGACTACGACGCCTAACGGGAGACTCCATGACCGCCGCCGTCAGCCCGCCGGGCGAGCTTGAGCCCATTGAGACCGCCTCGGTTGACGAGCTGCGGGCGCTGCAGCTTGAGCGGCTGCGCTGGTCGCTGCGGCACGCCTACGACAACGTGCCGTACTACCGGAAGATGTTCGACGTCGCCGCGGTCCACCCCGATGACCTGGCCGACCTGGCCGACCTGGCGAAGTTCCCATTCACCACCAAGGCGTCGCTGCGCGACAACTACCCGTTCGGCATGTTCGCGGTGCCCCGCGAGCAGGTGGCGCGGGTGCACGCCTCGTCGGGCACCACCGGCCGCCCCACCGTCGTCGGCTACACCGCCGCGGACATCGACACCTGGGCCAGCGTCATGGCCCGCTCCATCCGCGCGGCGGGCGGCCGTCCCGGGCACATCGTGCACGTCGCCTACGGCTACGGCCTGTTCACTGGCGGGCTCGGCGCGCATTACGGCGCGGAGAAGCTCGGCTGCACCGTGGTCCCGGTCTCCGGCGGCATGACCGAGCGGCAGGTCACCCTCATCCGCGACTTCCGGCCGGACGTCATCATGGTCACCCCGTCCTACATGCTCGCCATCATCGACGAGATGGAGCGCCAGGGCATCGACCCCGCGCAAAGCTCGCTCCGGTACGGGATCTTCGGCGCCGAGCCGTGGACCAACGAGATGCGCGCCGAGATGGAGGCCCGTGCCGGCCTCGACGCCACCGACATCTACGGCCTGTCCGAGGTGATGGGGCCGGGCGTCGCCCAGGAGTGCGTGGAGACCAAGGACGGCCTGCACGTCTGGGAGGACCACTTCTACCCGGAGGTCATCGACCCGGTCACCGGCCAGGTCCTGCCCGACGGCGAGATGGGCGAGCTTGTCTTCACCTCGCTGACCAAGCAGGCGATGCCCGTCGTCCGGTACCGCACCCGCGACCTCACCCGGCTGCTGCCCGGCACCGCCCGCACCATGCGCCGCATGGAGAAGATCACCGGCCGCACCGACGACATGATCATCTTGCGCGGCGTCAACCTGTTCCCCACCCAGGTGGAGGAGCTCATCCTGCGCGTCCCCGCCCTGTCGCCGCACTTCCAGCTGCACCTGTCCCGCCCGGGCCGGATGGACGCGATGACCGTCCACGTCGAGCGCCGCCCCGACACCACCCCCGCCGACGCCGAGGCGGCGGCCGCCCACCTGGCCGCCCTCATCAAGAACACCATCGGCGTCACCGCCGCCGTCGTCGTCCAGGACCCGGACACCATCGAGCGGTCCATGGGCAAGATGCGCCGCATCATCGACGAGCGCCCCCGTTAGGCACGCTCACCGAGCGGCAACCGTGCACCCCGGCTCACTCAGGGTGTCGGCTCCCAGGCGACGCGCGGCCTCCGGTTCTCATAGGCCTCACGCGCCAGGCGGATGAGGTCGGCTGCCTTCACCGAACCGCGGAAGCCGCCGGCGATGTCGGTGACCTGGACGCTCTCATCGGCGACCTCAGCGTCACCGACGACGGCGATGAGGTGGTCACGACGCTGGCGGCTCGCACGGACCCGGGCACCCACCGACCCGGCGGTTTCGAGCCGGGCCCGCAGCCCCGCGGCGATCAGGTCGTCCACCAGCCGGCGGGCGGCCTCATCGTGCTGAGCGCTGACGGGCAGCACGCGCACCTGGACGGGGGCGAGCCACAGCGGAAGCCGGCCCTGGTAACGCTCGAGCAGCGCCGCCGTCACCCGCTCCATGGAGCCGACGGTGCCGCGATGGATCATGACCACCCGCTGTCTGGTGCCATCGGCGGCGTCGTAGGTCAAGTCGAACCGCTCCGGCTGGACGAAGTCCAGCTGTACGGTCGCTATGGTCTCTTCGTGGCCGCGGCCGTCGCGCACCTGCAGGTCGAGCTTGGGCCCGTAGAACGCCGCCTCGCCGGGGGCATCGACCAGGCGCAGGCCGCGGCCGGCCAGCCCGGCATCCTCCGCCGCTGCCCGCAGCGCCGCCTCCGCCGCGTCCCACTGCTCGGGAGCACCAAGGAACACGGGGCTGTCGTCGCGCCGCGACAGCCGCACGTAATCCACGGGAAGCCCGAGGATCTCCTGGGCGAGCAGCGCCGACCGCAAGGCACGGGCCGCCTCATCGGCGACCTGGTCGGGACGGCAGAACACGTGGGTGTCGTCGAGGTTGATCTGCCTGACCCGGCTCAAGCCCGATAGCACGCCGGACCGCTCGGCCCGGAACATCGCGGCGAGCTCGTTGAACCGGACCGGCAGGTCCCGGTAGGACCGTTGCGCCGAGGAGTAGATCAGCGCGTGGTGCGGGCAGTTGGCCGGCCGCAGCACCAGCTCGTCGCCGCCCACCGGCATCGGCGGGAACATGTCATCGCCGAACTTCGCCCAGTGGCCGGAGCGCTCGAACAACGCCCGCTTCCCGAGCACCGGGGAGTAGACGCCCTGGCACCCGTCGGCGCGCGCGAGGTCCTTGGCGAGGCGCTGCAGCTCATCGCGGATCACCGCGCCGTCAGGCAGCCACAGCGGCAGGCCCGCGCCGGCGAGCGGGTTCGTCGCGAAGACCGGGAGGTCCTGGTTGATCTCACGGTGGTCACGGCCGGATTCATGATTCATGAGGTACTCCCTGGGAATCGGGTCCGGGGAGCCAGACAGCCGCGACACAGTCCCGGAGCCTGACTCCGGGAGGGCTGGGCGGTTATTACTGCAGCAGCCAGGCGCCGGAGACATCCGGCGTCGTCGTCTCAAGCTCACGGTAATGCTGCATACCGCGAAGATACC
>Ga0265338_10005977_pt1 | contig 15657 bp, 11 predicted proteins | sample 42126metaG_FD_193579 | JGI IMG/M metagenome (GOLD analysis project Ga0265338, IMG submission 193579) | Rhizosphere microbial communities from Carex aquatilis grown in University of Washington, Seatle, WA, United States - 4-21-26 metaG | ecosystem: Host-associated > Plants > Roots > Rhizosphere... | reverse complement strand
CTTAATTATAAAAAAACGTTAAAAAGAGCAAGCAATGTATGTATATTTATTCTCATTCTATTCTTTCTCGTTTCATTCATAGGATATCCGTTTCATAAATATGTTGTTCGTTTTGCCAACCTAATAACATTTGTTGATTTGATGTTTATCTTTTCAACATCAATATATTATATCAAGAATAAATATTCAGTATACAATTTTGTATTCTTTATATCATTTTTCTTTATAATGACAGGAACAACAATGTATTTGTTCAGGAATTTAAACATTATCCCCGAAAATTATGTAACAGAAAATGCATTGAAATTGGGGTTCTTTATCCAAATTGTTGTATTAACATTTGCTTTAATTATCAAATTTAAAATCGATTTAACCGAAATAAATATAAAACTGGAACACGACGTACTCGAACAAACGGCTGAAATAAGAGCTCAAAACGAGCAATTATCAGAACATAATTTCAAAATTCAAATGCAGTCGAAAGAAATTACCGATAGCATTGTATATGCAAAAAGAATACAATCGGCAATCTTACCCGAAAGAAACAGATTTAATTCTTATTTCAAAGAACATTTTATTCTGTTTAAGCCGAAACATATAGTAAGCGGCGATTTTTATTGGTTTGCCGAAAAGAACGGCAAAGTATACATTGCTGTTGCCGATTGTACCGGTCATGGCGTTCCTGGTGGTTTTTTAAGTATGCTGGGCATCTCGTTTCTTAATGAAATAATCAATAAGGATATTGTATTGCCTCCAAATCTAATATTAAACGAACTGCAGAAACTTATTTTGTCAACGCTTTCGTCGAAATCGGAAGATGGTATGGCAACACGCGATGGAATGGATATCAGCATCTGTGCTATAGATTTCGTTAAAAATAAAATTGAATATTCGGGAGCTAACAACCCTATCTTCTTACTCAGAAACAAAGAAATCACCGAATTAAAAGTTGACAAAATGCCAATAGGTCAACATATAAAAAACGATAAGCTATTCACTCATCAAGAATTTGACTTACTCAATAACGATAAAATATATTTATTTTCTGACGGTTATATAGACCAATTTAATCTTTTAACACAAAAACGTTTCACCAAATCGAATTTCAAAAAACTTCTTTTAGAAATACATTTAAAACCTTTCGACGAACAAAAAGCGATTTTGGATAAAACAATAACGAAGTGGAGCGGCGATACGGAACAGATAGACGACATCCTGATCATGGGCTTGTCGATGTAAATTCTTACCTTTGCACTAAAAGAATTGATGCATATAGAACTACTTGCCCCGGCAAAAGATTTCGAACATGGCAAAGCTGCTATTAATCATGGTGCCGATGCTGTATATATCGGTGCCCCACAATTTAGTGCCAGGAAAAACGCGGGAAACCCCATTGTAGAAATAGAATCGCTTTGCAACTATGCCCATCTCTATAAAAGCAAGGTTTATATAGCTCTTAATACAGTTCTAAAAAACGAAGAACTCGATAATGCTGAAAAGATTATCAGTCAAGTTTATGATGCCGGTGCCGATGCATTAATCATTCAAGACATGGGCATTCTGGAAATGAACCTGCCTCCCATCGAAATTCATGCCAGTACGCAAACTCATAACATTTCGCCCGAAAAAGTATTATTCTTTGAGAAATGCGGCATCAAACGTGTTATTCTTGCAAGGGAATTGAACGTTAGTGAAATTAAAGCAATTCGACAAGAAACAACGGTTGAGCTTGAGAGTTTTGTTCATGGTGCTATTTGCGTGAGTTACAGTGGACAATGCTATATGAGCCATGCTGTTACCGGACGAAGTGGCAACAGAGGCGAATGTGCACAACTATGCAGAACAGCTTTTTCGTTGTGCGATAATGCTGGAAACTATCTTTTAAAAAACAAACATCTGCTCTCATTAAAAGACCTCAACCTTACCAATAGTATGGAAGCTATGATTGATGCCGGAATCGGTTCTTTTAAAATTGAAGGTAGATTAAAAGATGTGGCATATGTTAAAAATATTACAACACATTATCGACGTCAATTAGATAGCCTATTAGGAAAAAAGAATGTACAAAAAGCTTCTTCGGGCAAATGCCATTTTGGTTTTACCCCCGATACCGAAGCTACATTTTCGAGACACTACACCCCTTACTTTATCGAAGGTAAAAGGAGTAAGATGGCATCGTTCGATACCCCTAAAGCAATTGGAAAGGAAATTGGTTGTGTCACTAAAATAGCTGCTAACTATTTTGAAATTGATGGTAACTTGACTATTGCCAATAATGACGGACTCTGTTTTTTTAATCAAAAGAAAGATTTATGCGGCATTAAAGTCAATACCGTTACCGACAGAAAAATCTATCCCCAGTCTATTCCTTCACAACTTGTTGTTGGGACAATCATTTATCGGAATAACGATATTGCTTTCAATAAACAATTGGAATCAAGCATCAATCCACGTAAAATCACCTTGTCATTCCATTTAATTGATACCGAAAATGGTATAAAACTTACGGCAATAGATGAAGATGGTATTACCGCAAGTATTGAGGAATGCATTGCTAAAGAACCTGCTCAAAACAGTCAAGCCGCCCAACAATCAATCGTAACCCAATTAAAGAAAACAGGAAATAGTATTTTCGAAGCCGATGTCTGCACTGTAGAATTTGAAAGCCCGTTATTTATCCGCAATTCAGTTATTAACGATATCCGCCGTAAAACAATTGAGTTACTCGAACATCATCGTTGCGAACAATATAAAAGGAAAGAATCGCCGTTTATTGTCACGGCTATTCAATATCCTTCAACAATAGTCGATTTCACCGCGAATATCATAAACTCAAAAGCAGAACAATTCTATAAACGTCATGGTGTACAAACATTCGAAAAAGGTTTTGAGCTTCAAAGCAATTTCACGGGTAAAACAATAATGACTACCAAATATTGCCTTCGATTTGAATTAGGAATGTGCTTAATCGATAAAAGTCATAAACAACCGCTTGGATTGGAATTACCACTCTTCTTGGAAAACAATTCCAGAAAGTTCAGACTCGACTTTGATTGCAAGAATTGTGAGATGAAAATAGGATTTTAATAATGGTGAATGGTGAATGGTAAATGGTAAATGGTAAATGGTAAATTATGAATGGTGAATGGTGAATGGCTGTTCAATTCATAATTTAATTCGGTTCCTTACTCATCCCCCGTGTATTTTCTATTATATCGGAATTAGGAGTGATGGCTTTTCGATATTCGTCGAGCATTTTTTGTTTAAGCGTATCGTTTTGAGGATTATTGGTATATGCTTCTAATGCCTTAATATATGCGGGATGATTATGAAAGCGAATCTTCTCGATGGTTAATGGAGGTAAAAACAACATGGTTAATCCCAAAACACCAATTATTGCAATACGTTTAACGATGTTAGAATAATAAGCATCTTTGTTCCTAAAAAAGAATAGTAGCGATACTAATAATGCTATTGCAACAACTACCAATCCTGATGAAAGCATTATTGTTGCACCCGGAAAATGCTGAATCTTAAATAATATGCCCATACATACAGCCGACAATCCAATTCCAACACCAACGGCTCCAATAATACGTTTAACCGAGATGTTTTTATATACTTCCTTTTTTGTTAGCTCTAATAAATCGATACCATTAAAAAAGGCAAAACCGAAAGGATAATAAATGCCTGCAAGAAGCATCACCGAAAAAATCAACAACATTCCGGCACCGGCTATCATGGCAAGTTTCATGATAAATGCCACTGCAGTTATTATTGCCATTATGGTTTCAAGTCGTTTCATTCTTTTCTTATATAATGAATCGTAATTTTATATTTCGGCATAAAGATAAATAAATAATTATGAATGGTGAATTATGAATGGTGAATTATAAAGCCATCACTTTAAGAAGAATGAATCTTAGTGAGGCTTTGTGGCAATGAACTTTAAAATGATTGATGAATGAGAGTTCAACTCGAAATCAAATTTATTAGGAGTTTCGTAATTCGTAATTCGTAATTCATTTCGTTGATGGTTTCACCATTCATAATTCACCATTATTCATTCATTTCGTCCGGCTTGAGATATACCCGCTGTTTAAAGCGTTTATATTGCTGCGTTGCATTCGATGTATACATAATAAATGTGGCCCAATCGTATAATTGCCATCGTAATCCACGAGATATGACCATCGAATCGATTTCCTTTTCGTATCGTGCCTTGCTTTTTTCAGAGGTATATGAAAGCATACGATTGATTATGCCCAAGAGCGATCTTCTATTGTAATCGACTATATGACAAAACTCGTGTGCCAATAATCCTATTGATGCATTAAACGGTACATTGTCGAAACGAATGATGCTGTCTTTGGAGCTATTGTTCATTCGAACAATGTAGTTTCTTTTAGTTTTTTTCCGGAATAGTACGGATGAAATAGTTGGTCTTACATTTAACGTTGTTGCAATCTTTGCTTTTTTAAAACGTATGTTCGTTTCTTTCAGTTCAGGAAAATACGATAATGCAACATATATGGGCAGTATTATGTTTTGAGGAATTTGTTTTCCTTTACCATAAATGTTTTGCAAACTATCTTTTTTGACCGATAATTTTATAGAATCTACTGTTCGTTCTTGTGCTTTTACCTGACTAATAAAAAAGAACGCAAGAAGAATTGTCACAAACTTATTTAATGTCGAGCTCAACATCGTACGGATATTTTAAGATACAGGTGATAGCTTCCAATTCTTCGCGTTTCCAATTTCCCATTATAATAGCACCACCCGTTCGAATTTCATTCTGAACCACCGGATAAGAATAGACCTTATTATCGATCATTATTGCTAACGATTTTGAAATATTGTCACAAGTCATATCCGCCCATGTTTGGTGAAATTCTTTCTTGAAATAAATAAAAACTTCAAGCTTTTTGTTTGTTTCATTTTGAGTGATTTTTACAATATTAATCATGGAATTTGTCATTGTTGCAAGGTTGTTTTGTTCTTTTGTTGCAATAAGCGAAAACCATCCTTTAATGTCTTGCTTTGTCCAATAAAACCGGACACCGGCTGGTAGACTTGCTTTAATATCGGGCAGATGTAAAAGATGCATCAGTCTGGCTGTATCGTTTGTCTTTGCATAGCCCACACATGCTCCAATCTTTAATGACCCTTTTTCGGTCGTTGCCGGAACGAGCAATGCAAAAAGCGGATATTGACGGGTTATTGACGTTGCCGTTTTGCTTGTATCGACATAATAGTTGTTTTTAACAATCACTTCGTTAACTTTTTCGAAAGAGGGATATATTTCGAAATTATCGTATGTTTCGACTATACGAAACGTTCCTTTTGATAGAATTAGATATCGCATTAAAAGAGTATCGGATGAAGCAGATACCTTAAGTTGCAATTGCCTGTCCAACGTTTTGATTGAAGCTTTTTTATCACTACAATGTATCCGGCTTGAAACTTTTTCGAAAGCTTTATGAATGGAGGCTGTATCGGCATGACTATTATTGAGTGTCACAACTAGATTGACAGAATCGTTAACAAGCATTTGACACTGTACATCAAGAAGAAACAGAAAACAGATAATGAAACAGGTGGGTTTTATCATAAATATATCTCATTAGGGTATTTTACTTAGTGTGCCTTTGTGCTATCCTTCATTTTACTTTGTGGTTAGAAAAGACAATTAACCACGAAGGCGAAGAAGGTATTTCACAAAGGTACACAAAGGAGATTATATGTATTATAAATATATCTCATTTTGTATTTTACTTTGTGAGCCTTTGTGCTATCCTTCGTTTTCCTTTGTGGTTAGAATAGACAATTAACCACGAAGGCGAAGAAGGTATTTCACAAAGGTACACAAAGGAGATTATATGTATTGTAATTAAGTTATGCGAATGAATTATTATCGTATTTAAAACTTGGTAAGACTTGTGCGGACTCAATGTCTTCACGTTAAGAAATATCATTTATTGATAGTACGAAAAGCACCCCAAACCCCTAAAAGGGGCTTTAACAAGCTCTCTAAAAGATTAAAGATATCTCACTATTAATTCTTTTATCATTGAATAATAAGATATTTAATTACCGGCAAAAAAAAAGAAACAACCTAGCCTAACTGTTAGGCTGTTAAAGCCCCTTTTAGGGGTTTGGGGTATTCACGTCACAAAATTATTGAACTGCATCTTTTCTTTTACGTTCAACAGGAATAACTATTAATTTATTTTTCAAACTATTATTATTGGCTATTTCTTCTAAACAATTTCTCCTTTTTGAATATTCAATTTTGATTATAGTTTTAGTCTTGTCCGATACTTTCACACTATCGGCAATACGCATGCCTATAACCCAAATAATAGTATCGTTGCGATCGATCATCACAAAGGTTTGTTTCTTAGTATAGAGCGGAACTTTATTGTCGATTAAAAAGTCGCTTACTTTTTTTCGTTGCGTCATCCCGAGTGGAATAAAATAATCGCCGTCTTCCCAATGGCGTACCGTGAGCGGATATAAAAGAAGTGCTGCATCAACAAAGGCGATGTTGTTATCGTCATGTTTTAAATCTATATTCTTTTTCCTTGATCTAACAAAATCAAGAAAAATCGGGTTTATCTGAATATTGGTATCTTCTTCTATTGTAAACGGTTCAATGATTGCTTCCTTGGGCGATAGTACAATAGTATCGCGGTCTTTTACCAAGATATAATCGCCTACAATAAACTGTTTGCCCGATTGAGAATCTAATGCTTCGTTTATATCGTCTATATCCGATTCGTTAAACCCATAAGGTTGCAGCCATTCGAATAAAAATAATCGGGCATAACCGGTTTGTTGTAATGCTTCGATGTTTATAGCATGGAATGTACTGTTTTCTTTATCGATAAGTTTAATCAGTTCTTTTTGAATCGATAATTGGTAAAATGAATAACTTTCTGTTATTCGTGAAGCGTTATCATTAATGGTTTTAACCACCGACGGATTCATTTCTTTTAAAAGAGGAAACACTTCATTACGAAGCTTATTGCGTTTATATATTGACTCGAAGTTTGATGCATCGGTGCGATACGAAAGTTTATGTTTTTCAACATACGCCATTATCATTGCTTTATTAGCAAACAATAAGGGACGGATAATATGATTTTCAGACTTCTTTTTAATCCCCAATAATCCCTTTAAGCCGGTTCCTCTAATAAGATTCAAGAGAATCGTTTCGGCATTATCGTCTTGATGATGAGCTGTTGCTATGGCATGATAACCACATTCAGTCCGAATTTTATCGAACAAAAAATAACGTAGCTCACGTGCAGCCATTTCAATAGATATCTTTCTAAGAGCAGCAAAATCTTTGGTATCGAATCGTTCAGCAAAGAGGCGGCATCTATACTTTTTTGCCAGCTTTCGCACAAAAAGCTCGTCGCCATCGGAATGTTCGCCACGCAATGAAAAGTTACAATGTACCAGTGCAAAAGGTAGTTTGCAGCGATGGAATAGATGTGCCAACACTACAGAATCGGCTCCTCCACTGATGGCAATCAATGTAGGTTGATCAGTCGAAATGAGGTTATTTTCGGCGATATATTTGAGGAATTGTGTTTCCATAATAATTAAAGTTAATAAATCATGGTGAATGGTGAATGGTGAATCAATATCGTTTAGTTAAGAAATATCATTTATTGATTATACTACAAGCACCCCAAACCCCGAAAAGGGGCTTTAACAGCCTAACTGTTAGGCAAGGTTGTCTCTTTGTTTACTGGTAATTGTTTATCATATTATTCCATTATAAAAGACATCAACAGTGAGATATCTTTAATCTTTTAAAGAGGCTGTTAAAGCCCCTTTTAGGGGTTTGGGGTACTATAAAATAATTCATAATTTAATCAATCCTATTTCAATAAGGATAAAGAAGAGACAACCCAAGATAAACCATTTCCACAATTGGATTCCTTTTTCCATTTGTTTAATCGATTCGCCGGTTAGGTCTTTCGGTTTGTCTATGACGTTCGAAACCAGACTATATTGTTTTGCTAACCCTGTTATTTCGTCGGGATTGTAAAACTCCATCTTCGATTCCAACCGGTTATAATTGAACGCCAGTGTTGCTATATTGTTTTTTGTAGCCAGAACATTATAAAATCCGGCTTCGGTTATGTATCCTCCGAGCATCAACCTTGTTTTGGCTCCGTTTTGAAGATTGAGTTGTTGCGGTATAAATTCGTTGTTCTTTTGTTTATTTTCAATATGAATCAATGCATTATCGCCCGACGATACGGGAACGGTAACTATAGTATTGCCCCCTATCTTATATTGTAAGGGTGCATTGGAATGTGCATTCAACACCATATTCAAAATAAGGGGTACAAAGATCGGATGTTTAACCAAGGTATTGGCTTTTTCGTTACAGGGTGATGTAAACAAATAGACCATTCCTGCTCCAAAATTTGTGCTTTCTACCAATTCGTCAGAACTCTCGGCAGTAAGGATATTGTTTGTGGCCGAACGCGATGGATTTTTTACTTTATAATGAGCAAAGAAATAAGGCAGATCGGCATTAGCTATTTCGCGTTTGAAAACATTTACAAAAACGGGATGTTTGTAATTGATGCCCGAGGCACGTACTTTCGAAGTATCGAGTGTACCGATTTGGGGGGCGTTACATGAAGCAAGAAGAGCATTATAGCTTTGAATATTGCTTTTTTTATCGGGAAAGACAATGAGCGATCCCTTTTCTTTAATAGCCTTCGTGAGTGCTTGCAATAATCCATCGGAAATAGTTGTCACACCCGATAAGATAACCGCATCGTATGTAGGTATGGCTGAATAAGGAACCCGTGTTACCGGCACATTGTCGACCGAAATAGATGCATCGTCTTTAAAGATTGCATCGAGATAGATATTATCATCCTTTTCGTTGATGATAAGTACTTTAAATTTGGTTTTGATGGTGTAGCTGAAGAAATAACTATTGTCGTATACAATAGGATAATCGTTTATCTCCAATTTTCCACATACCGCTCCTGCCACCGTGTTATTGTATTCCAACGCTACCGTTTTTGTTTCCATTGGTTGCAGCGACAGCGAGGCAATAGCTTTAGAAGTATCGTTAATGAGCAGCTTAACCGGTAATGATGCATATGCCTTTTCCGATGCATTAACCACCGATACAAATAGTTTCTCGGGTTGCATAAACAAATGGGTTGGCGTTTCGAACCAACAACTGTCTATGTATAGATTTGCTACGGTTCGAGGCGATACAGGTACAAAGAAATAATGCACCGATGAATCGCGTTTAAAGCCCGATATATCGAACGCCGATTTTTGATAATCGGAAAGCATATATAACGATATTGGGGCTCCTGATTGATTATTTTCGACTATGTTTTTTATGTTGACCGATACGGCCGACATGGGCATTGATACCGGCGACGAGCTGATGGTCTTGATGGTTTCCAATGCTTTTTCCTTTGTTAAGAGGAAATGATTTGCCGGTTTGTTATCGTTATCCTGAATAACAAAACGACTATCCTGACTTGATGCCTCTACTATCAACCGGGCACGTTTCTTTGCTTCTTCCAACAATTGCCCCTCGACACCCTCGCCCATCATGCTGAACGAATTATCGACATATAAAGCTACAACAGCTTTGCCTTTTGAACGTGTTTGATTTTTTGTTAACGGTATAAACGGCATGGCAAATGCCAGTACCAAACATACAATGGTAAGTATTCGGGCACACAACACCAGAAGATGCTTGAGCCTGGTGCGCGATACGGTTTCGTTCTTAAGCTGTTGCAACATTGCCGTATTGCTGAAATATACCACCTTGAGCTTACGAAACTTAAAAAGATGTACAATAATGGGAATTGCTACTGCAAAAAGTCCAAATAAGAAAGCCGGATTAAGAAATTGTATGTTCATCGATTCGAAGTACTAGGTTGAAATAATGTCCATACATTATTAGTTGGAATCGTAGGGTCTTCAAAGGTTAAGACCTTATTACGATAGTTCGATGTTTGGCTTATTGATTTGTTCGAACTCCAAAAACCAAAATGTAATATCTTTATTGAATTCGTCATTATACGTTATGAGAATGAATTATTGTCGTATTTAAGACTTGGTAAGGCTCGAGCGGACTTGCAGTCCGTTCGTTATAACATTTGAATGCACCGACTGCAAGTCCGCACAAGCAAAGCGTTTAATCTGCGACATTATATTTTCACCATTACTTTTCTTTTTAGCAACATACTCTATTATTAAACAAAAACAGTCGGTTTCTATCAGATGATTTCTCATGCACGCTTGTTTCATTCTTGCCTAACATTATACAAATATAAACAATTTTTCAATCGGAGCAAATTACAATAAAAAACAAACTGTCCAAGAAAAAAAAACTGATACAAATTTCACCCTACTTTGAGTTGAAATTACCCCCTATATTAAATAATGAGGTTGTATATTTGATTTAGCAAATCAACAGAATAAGACTATAGATTTATACTACCCCCGGCAGCGGTTGTAATTCCAGCAGATAAAAGAAACAAATAAAACAATGAACAATCAGCTTTATATAAGAAAGATGGATATTGATGCAGCACAAAGTGTCGAAGATGCTCTACTATGTTCATTTGTTATAGTCAAATCGCAACAACAAGAAACCTTATCGAAACGATGTGCAACGAAAGCTCAGGAATTGGAAAGCTACTTGCATCCTTCAGGTGTTTGCCCTCCGGCTTCCGAAGGTTGTTCTCAGGCTTCCCGGGTTTGCCCTCTGACTTCCGAGGTTTGCCCTCTGACTTCCGAGGTTTGTCCTCTGACTTCCGAGGTTTGCCCTCTGACTTCCCGGGTTTGCTCTCTGACTTCCGAGGTTTGCCCTCTGGCTTCCGAGGTTTGCCCTCTGACTTCTGAAGGTTGTTCTCAGGCTTCTGAAGTATCTGTTAATCATTTGCATGCGAGAACGTCAATGTGCGATACTGATGCAGCTATCGAAGCAAAAAGAGCGTGCACTTCATTAAACTGTTTAACAATACCCGATAAGGATCGCTCCTGGTCGGCAATAGATAATCTACCGCGACGCATCTTGTGTCGTACTCTTAGCATCGCTGTTTCAATTTTCACTAATGAAGCAACGAAGTTCGCCAACATCGATCAAACGAAGTTGGATAGTATAACATCAACGACAAACGTATCTTCAAAAATCCTAGGCGAAGTTTACGAAAACACCAGCTTACGTAATACCGATGAATATAGAGCACGATTAAATATGTATCGTATGGCTTTTACACTGGTAATTACGGTTATGACTTTAATTAGATTCAAAATTATTAATCCCAAAGATTATGCATATTGAAATTAATTTAAGCCTTAGCGATTATAATGATGCCGAATTATTAGTTCTTTGTGATTCTTATGTAGCACAAATGACCAGTAATCCAATGTTTGCTGCACCCGAAATGGTGGCTCAAGTAGCAAAAGTAGCAACATCTATAACAACGCTAAGGAATAACATTAATGCAATAGAATCTATGAACAAAAAAGATGCTATCAATAAAGCAAGCGATAATTTGAGACGATACGTTTCAAAGCTCAAAAATATGGTTTGCGATCAAGCTAATGATCCAGATGTAGCTGATATTGATAGAGAATCAATTGTTCATGGTGCTGGAATGGTTGTAAAAAGTAGTGGAGAACATCCCACGAATGTTTTTAAAGCTGTTCTCGGTGTAATTTCCGGAACTATAAAACTTTCTGCTCATGGTAATGTCAATGGACATCAATGGAAATATACTTTCGATACGAAAGAATTTACCAATTGTATCCATTTAGATTCTACAACTGTAGCTGAAATTGAAATTCAAGGATTGCCGGTGAAAACCGACGTTGCTTGTTTTCATAAAGCTGTTATTGCAGGTATCAAGACAGATTGGGAAGGTCCGGTTATTATAACCGTATTGTAAAATGTTTGAAGTTCCAAGCCTAGTGAACTTGGAATTTCTTTTTTTTGTTTCGAAAGAATAATGTGATTACAATGTATGGGTGGTTCGATGGGGTATTAAACCACTTCTAAAATGTAAGAAAATGAATAGTGTTTATATTTCTAATTCATCAAGTCTTTCCTATTTCTTTAGTATAAAATAGCCTTTCCCTGGATCGATAGTCGAAATAGAATTAGTTGTAGAATTCGACATCCAGAAACCGTCAAAATTCTTTAGCTCTAAACTATTTGAAGTATTAAATAAGCTAGCAATTGCCGTTGTTTTTTGATAAGGGCATCCTATCAAATTCCAACCCATTTTTAATACCGTTACAGATAAACTTAAATTGTCTATATAACCAGTGACATTTAGAACGCCAGCAGTATTCATAGTAACAAAATAACCATCACCAGTATGTAATGTTTGTAAACCATTAAAAGCAGAAACTTGTCCTTTTTCCCAAAATTCTGTTGTCGTTTTAATTTCTTGAACATTTAACCCATTAAATAATGTAGCTATACTACTATCTGTTGGTGAAACATTTATTGAAATCAAATTCAAACCTTGTACTAAAGGAATAGATTGTGTAACAAGGACTCGAATTGTATCGTTTATAGAAGAAATACATCCATTTACATCAGTATAACTACCGATATATACGCCATTTTGATCAGCTGTAACAGCTGTAAAATCCAATTCCCTATTTGCCGATGTATAGCCATTTGGTCCTGTCCAAGTCCAGGTACCTGTTAATGGCTGAGGTCCTATATTTAATGATTGGCCAGCTATTACGGTTGCATTTGAAACTGCATTCCATCCTCCTGCATTTACTTGTACATATGATAGAAGAGGAGTTGGTGTATTAGGAGTGAGCATTACCAGACTTGATGCTGTAACTGCAGCGGTATTATCAGTTACTTTGGCAATATATGAATGGGTTCCTGCTGTTACATTTGTTACCGTAAAAGTATAGGGAGCTTGTGTTACTGAACCAAGTAAGGTAGTACCATCATAAAAAGCTACTTTACTAACACTAACCCCATTTACCGTAATATTGGCTGTTAGTATTGTTGACGACCCCACACAGATTGAAGAAGGGTTGCATGTAAGACTTACGGTAACGGGTTGAACGCTTGTACTTAAACTTCCATAGATAACTCCTAAACCAACACTACTCATATATACTCTACCATAGATATTCATATCGCCAACAACAAATTCTCCATTTCCTGGTCCACCAAATTGATGGGCATCGTCATTGATTCGAGTCCAAGTTATTCCTTGGTCAATAGATTGATACAATCCAGTTACACCACCAACAGCTCCCCAAATATAAACGGTAGGATAGCTCTTTGTAGGTGCTGCTTTTCCCAATCCAATCGATTCACATGAGGTTACTTGCGCTGCTTTTGTAAATGTTTTACCTCCATTGATAGAATGTCCTACTCCATTCCATAACGCAACCCAAACATCGCCTTCAAAGCCAGGAGTAGATCTCATTTTAGGAGTATTGGCAGCAGAGCCAGCAGTACCAGCAAGCGTAAAATTTGCTCCTCCATCGGTACTAACCATCATATTTCCATTAGCTTTATTAAAAGCATAAAAGGTATTAGGATTAACTTGATCGGCAACGGGAACCGTATTAAATGTTAAACCATTACAAGTTGTCCATGTTGTTCCATTATCTGTTGAACGGTATGTTGTAGCAGACCCTCCCGGACAATGCAAAATTATACTGGCATTATAATTTACGGCCACATAACCATTTGTTCCACTGATTGCTCCCGTTTGTGTCCATGATATTCCTTGATTGGTTGAATAATACATGAGCTGTCCCACTCTTACTAAGAAATTAGTATTACCTGCTGCATATGCTAATCCATAGGTAGCAGAAGGATTTGGCAAAGGTTTATATTGTGGAGCATATACGGTGACATCGCTATGCTCAAATCCGCCATAATCGAGAATAGATGAGAATAATGGTCCCCCAGGTACACTGATAAAATCTTCGGAAACCGATTCTTCAATACCAAAGGCATAGAAATTCCATGTTGTTGGTAATGTATTAAGATTATTGCACGAGAAAAGTCCATTTCCCGATCCAACAAATGCTTGATTAGTATTGAATGGGTTAAACTCAATGGTACATCCCCAATGAAGCGATTGACCTGCTCCCATCCATGTACAACCGTTTGGATTAAGGGTTATTTGTTTCGACATTAAATCTGTCCATGATGTTCCTCCATTGGTAGTAAGATAATAATGATCGCCATAGGTGCTACCATACTGAAATAAATAGGTATTCGTTGTTGAAGCAATTACTCTATTAGGGTTTTTAGGATCGACACTTATTCCACAAAAATGATATCCTGTTCCTGCAGGTGTAATGTTTGTCCATGCTCCATTTGCTAAGTTATATGTCCAAATAGCACCAGCATTTCCATTTCCTGGTCCTTCTGCATTTCCATATGTTATATATAAAATTCTATTACTTGCCAATACTGCTCGTTGTGGCATCATGGTTGTTGGAGCTCCAGCAATAGGATTAAAGGTTGTACCACCATCGGTACTCATATATAAGTTTGTACCAATTTGTGATACACCAAAGATAATTGTTTGTGTTGGGTTTCCCTTTGTTCCTGTTGATGGGTCGAAAACAACAAGATTTATTCCGTTATTGTTTGCTGCACTTTCTCCTATTGTTCCTATTGATGTTACGGCTGTCCAAGTAGCACCTGTATTGATACTTTTAAATAAACAGGGGGTATTTGTTAACCCAAGATTATTTTCTGTTCCACAAAATAAAATACTTCCAAGATTAGGATCTACAGCCAATCGTTCGCCATTGCCTCGTCCATTACTATTACCATGCGCTCTAAACTGTGTTGTTACATCAGATATTGCAAATGTTCTTCCTCCATCGGTCGATCTGAGAATTGCTGTCTTACCTCCACTAAAATAACTTGTACCAACCAACATATAAAAGTTATTATCGTTTTGAGGATCTAAAGCTATTGATTCAATTCCAAGATATCCAGTTAATGCTTCACTTACCCAATCAGTAACAGCTACCCATTTCGTCAGGGTTGAATCCCATCGATATGCACCTCCAACATCGGTTCTCGCAAACATGATGTTTGGTGTTTTTTTACTGGTGATAATACCATCAACAAAACCGGTACCTCCTATTGCAACATGTCCGAAATTATATGTCTGGGCGGTTGTTGATATATTTAGCAACACACAAAATGATATTACAAGCATCAATGCCTGATTTTTCAATAAAAACAATCTTCTTTTCATACTATTTAAATCTTTAACGAAAGAATTAACAATGCACCGAAATACAGGAACAAAGCTATTTATAAAAGGATAGTACGATGTTCAAATTGGTTACAGGAATGTGGACAATTGTTACGTTATAAAAAAAATACCTCCTACCTTTTTAGGGCAGGAGGTATTTATAGTTATTATAGAAGATACAAAGCCTTACTGTACTTCTCTTTCAAAAAAGCTTTATTCTTTAATGAATTTGATCGTTTGTAAGCTATTATCTAATGAAATAATCGTAATAAAATAAATACCACTAGCTACATTTGTAAAATCAAGGCTTGAAGAGTATTCAGAATAAACGATTATTGGAAGATGTTGTTTTATTCCAAAGACATTTGTAATA
>Ga0265338_10005976_pt1 | contig 15658 bp, 13 predicted proteins | sample 42126metaG_FD_193579 | JGI IMG/M metagenome (GOLD analysis project Ga0265338, IMG submission 193579) | Rhizosphere microbial communities from Carex aquatilis grown in University of Washington, Seatle, WA, United States - 4-21-26 metaG | ecosystem: Host-associated > Plants > Roots > Rhizosphere... | reverse complement strand
CTGCCGGTCGTGGTCGGCTCGACCGCAGCCCCCGGGTTCACCGCGCGCGAGGACACCCACCTGGTGACTCTCGGCGGCGCGCCGACCGACCCGGGCACGAGTGTGCACGGGCCGCTCGGGGGGCAGTTCCTGCTGTGGGAGTTCGCAACCGCCGTCGCGGGCAAGGTGATCGGGATCGACCCGTTCAACCAGCCCAACGTGCAGGAGTCGAAGGACAACACGAACGCGGTGCTCGACAAGGCCGGCGACGGCCCACTGCCGGAGGGCGAGCCGGCCTTCGTCGACGGCGCGGTCGAGGTGCACGCCGACCGCGCGCTGATCGGCTCCGCCGGCGACCTGGCCGCCGTCGTCGACGCGCTACTCGGGGCGATCCCCGCCCACGGCTACCTCGCGGTGATGGCCTATCTCGACCGGATCCACGATGCGGCCGCCGCGACCTTGCGCGAAGCGCTCGCGGTGCGCACCCCGCACCAGGTCACGTTCGGTTGGGCTCCGCGCTTCCTGCACTCGACCGGCCAGTTCCACAAGGGCGGTCCGCCGGTCGGCGTCTTCCTCCAGATCACCGGCGCGAATGCCTTCGACATCGAGGTCCCCGGCCGGCCCTACTCCTTCGGTCGCCTTCAGATGGCCCAAGCACTCGGCGACAGCCAGGCGATCGAGAGCCGCAGCCGCCCGCTGGTCCGGCTGCACCTGACCGATCGCGCGGCCGGTCTCGACCAGCTGCTCGCCGCGGCCGCCGGGTCATGATCATCTCCGGCGCGCCGGGCAACCCGCTGCGCGATCCCCGCGACCGCCGGCTTCCGCGCGTTCCGGGACCGTGCGCGATCGTGGTCTTCGGCGTGACCGGTGACCTAGCCCGCAAGAAGCTGATCCCGGCGATCTACGACCTGTCGAACCGCGGGCTGCTGCCCCCCGGCTTCGTCCTGCTCGGCTTCGCCCGCCGCGACTGGGACGTCGGCGACTTCGAGTCACTCGCCCGCGAGTCCGCCCAGCAGCACTCCCGCACCGAGTTCCGCGACGACGTCTGGAAGAGGGTCGCCGCATCGCTGCAGTTCCTGCCGGGCGCCTTCGACGACGACGACGCCTTCGACCAGCTCGCGCAGAGCCTCATCGACCTCGAGACCAGCCACGGGATCCAGGGCAACGCGGCGTTCTACCTCTCGATCCCGCCGGCCGCTTTCCCGGTCGTGCTCAAGCAGATGCAGCGCACCGGGATGGCCGACAACGCCAAGAGCGGCGGTTGGCGCCGGGTCGTGGTGGAGAAGCCGTTCGGCCACGATCTGGAGTCGGCCCGGGCGCTGAACGCGCTCGTCGACGAGGTCTTCAACGCCGAGAACGTCTTCCGGATCGACCACTACCTGGGCAAGGAAACGATCCAGAACATGCTGGCGCTGCGATTCGCCAACACTCTGTTCGAGCCGATCTGGAATGCCCACTACGTCGACTCGGTCCAGATCACGATGGCCGAGGACGTCGGCATCGGCGGGCGCGCCGCCTTCTACGACGCGGCGGGCGCCGCTCGCGACGTCCTGCAGAACCACCTGCTCCAGTTGCTTGCGCTCACCGCGATGGAAGAGCCGGTCTCCTTCGACGCCGAGTCGATCCGGACCGAAAAACTGAAGGTTCTCAACGCAATTTCGTTGCCGGACGATCTCGCGCGCTATGCCGTGCGCGGCCAGTACGACCAGGGCTGGCTGGCCGGTGAGCGGGTACCGGCCTACCTCGACGAGAAGGACATCCCGAAGAACTCGCGGACCGAGACCTACGCCGCCGTACGATTCGGGGTCGAGACCCGACGCTGGGGCGGCGTGCCGTTCTACCTCCGTACCGGCAAGCGACTCCCCCGGCGAGTGACCGAGATCGCGGTGGAGTTCACCCGCGCGCCGCACCTGCCGTTCGACGCGACCGACACCGTCGAGCTCGGGCACAACCAGCTGGTGGTCCGGGTCCAACCCGACGAAGGGGTCACCCTGCGGTTCGGCTCGAAGGTGCCGGGCTCGGCGATGGAGGTCCGCGACGTCTCGATGGACTTCCTATACGGCGAGGCCTTCACCGAGTCGTCCCCGGAGGCCTACGAACGGCTGATCCTCGACGTCCTGCTGGGCGACGCGACCCTGTTCCCGCGCAACCAGGAGGTCGACGCCTCCTGGCGGGTGATCGACCGGCTCGAGGAGTTCTGGGCCGGCCAGGCGCCGGAGAAGTACCGCGCCGGCGAGTGGGGACCCCGCGGTGCGGTCGACATGCTGGCGCACGACGGCCGGGTCTGGAGGCGTCCCTGATGGCGACCACCTTGTGGGACACGACCGGAGGCGACATCGTGCGGGCCCTGCTCGCCGAACGACGCGCGGCGGGTGCCCTCGCCTCCGGACTTGCGCTCACCTTGGTCGTGGTGGTGGACGAGAAGCGGGTCCGCGAGGCGGAGGACGCTGCGACGATCGCCGCGGCCGCCCATCCGTGCCGGGTCATCATCGTGGTCCGCCACCAGGTCGACGCCGCGATCCGGCTCGACGCCGAGGTCCAGGTCGGCGGCCGGCTCGGCTCCACCGAGGCGATTGTGATGCGGATGTACGGCCGGCTCGGCCTGCACGCCGAATCGATCGTGCTGCCGCTGCTGGCTCCAGACGCACCGGTGGTGACCTGGTGGCACGGGCCGCCCCCCAACGAGATCGCCACCGACGCCCTCGGCGTGCTCGCGAACCGCCGGGTGACCGACTGCGCCCAGGACGCCGATCCGATGGCTGCCCTGCGGCTACGGGCCAGCGACTTCCTGATCGGCGACACCGACCTGTCCTGGACCCGGGCGACGCCGTGGCGGTCGCTGCTGGCCTCAGCACTCGACGGGGTCACCGCCGCGCCGGTCAGGGCCCGGGTCAGCGCCGAGGCGGCCAACCCGAGTGCCGCGCTGCTCAGCGGCTGGCTCGGCGGCCGGCTCAGGGTCGATTCGACCCTCGACACCTCCGGCGGCCCGGGCATCACCTCGGCCTCGATCGACACCCGGGCCGACGACAGCACGTCGTACGTCGTCTCGATCGAGCGGCCGGACGGACGCTCGGCGACCCTGACCCGCGGCGACGAGTCGCCACGCGCACTGCCGCTGCCCCGTCGCGGTCTCGGTGACCTCCTGGCCGAGGAGCTACGGCGGATGGACCCCGACCCGGTCTACGCCGAGGCGCTGGCGGCGGCGACCGGGGTGACGATCAACCAGGAGCCGGGCAACCGGGTGCTGGTCTGGCGCGACCCGGCACTGGCAACGTCATGACCACACCGCTGGTCGTCGTCCACCGGGATGCGACGCTGCTCGCCCAGGCTGTTGCGGCCCGGATCATCACCGTGATCGTGGACGCGCAGGCGGCCCGCAGCGAGGCCAGCATCGTGCTGACCGGCGGCGGCATCGGTGGCGCGACGCTGCGCGAACTGGCCCAGTCGCCGGCCCGGTTCGCAATCGACTGGCCGCGGCTGACCGTGTGGTGGGGCGACGAGCGCTATCTGCCCAAGGGCCACCCGGACCGCAACGAGACCCAGGCCCGGGCGGCACTGCTCGACACGATCGACGTCGATCCGGCCCGGGTCCACGCGATGCCGGCGAGCGACGACGCGGGCGGCGACGATCTCGATGCAGCGGCGGAGCGCTACGCCGCGGAGCTCGCGGCCGCCGCCAGCCCCGAGGACCACGCCGCCACGCCCAGCTTCGACCTGTTGCTCCTCGGGGTCGGACCGGACGGCCATGTCGCCTCGCTGTTCCCCGAGGCACCCGCGTTGTACGACGACCGCTCGGTGATCCCGGTCCGGGGGGCGCCGAAGCCGCCGCCGACCCGGCTGTCGCTGTCGCTCGCCACGATCAACACCGCCCGCGAGGTCTGGTTGCTCGCGGCCGGCGAAGAGAAAGCCGCCGCCGCCCGGCTGGCCTTGTCGGGCGCCGGGGCGACCGCGATCCCGGCAGCCGGCGTCCACGGCCGGGTGGCGACCCGATGGTTGCTCGACCGAGCAGCGGCAAGTCGCCTACCCGGCGAACTAGCCCGCCCCGCAAGCCCGTAGCGGCTTCGGCCGCAGGAAGCGCCGCGTGCTGTAGCACGCAAGCGACCGAAAACGCAGCCGAGCGGGGCCTCGTACGGCGATCAAGCGCCGTCCAGGTGGATGAGCGGCAGGCCGCAGGAAGCGCCGCGGGCTGTAGCACGCAAGCGACCGAAAACGCCACCGATCGCCGCCTCGTACGGCGATCAAGCGCCCGTCCAGGTGGATGAGCGGCAAGGCCGCAGGAAGCGCCGCGTGCTGTAGCACGCAAGCGACCGAGAACGCAGCCGATCGCCGCCTGGGCGGCGCTCTACTTCAGGAGGAGGCCGATGCCGATTACGCAGCCTGCCCATATCAGGCCGCAGATGATAGTCAGCCGGTCGAGGTTCTTCTCCACGACGGATGATCCGGACAGGGTCGAGGACACGCCGCCGCCGAACAGGTCGGACAGGCCGCCGCCCTTGCCGCGGTGCAACAACACGAGCAGGACGAGCAGCAAACTGACCACGATGAGCACGATTGACAGCACCGCGGTCATCAGAGCAGCGCCCTCTCTTCCGGGAAGTGACACGCCACTTGGTGGCCGGGCGAAAGCTCGACCAGCGGCGGTTCCACGGTACGGCACACGTCTTGGACCTTCCAGCAGCGGGTGTGGAACCGGCAGGCCGCGGGCGGGTTGAGCGGGCTCGGCACGTCGCCCGTGAGCAGGATTCGCTCACGCTCCCGCTCCCGATTGGGGTCGGGCACCGGCACCGCGGACAGCAACGCGTGGGTGTAGGGGTGCAGCGGGTGCTCGTAGAGGTCGGTGTCGCTGGCCATCTCGACGATCTTGCCGAGATACATGACCGCGACCCGGTTCGAGATGTGCCGGACCACGGACAGGTCGTGGGCGATGAAGACGTAGGTGAGCTCGAACTCCTTCTGCAGGTCCGAGAGCAGGTTGACGACCTGCGCCTGGATCGACACGTCGAGGGCGGACACCGGCTCGTCGGCAATGATCATGCGCGGGCGCAGCGCCAGCGCGCGGGCGATGCCGATCCGCTGACGCTGGCCGCCGGAGAACTCGTGCGGATACCGGTTGTAGTGCTCGGGATTGAGCCCGACCAGCTCCATCAGGTCCTGGACGGCCCGCTTGGTGCCGTTCTCGCTCTTGACGTTCTGGATCTCCAGTGGCGCGCTGATGATCGCGCCGACGGTGTGCCGCGGGTTCAGCGAGGAGTAGGGGTCCTGGAAGATCATCTGGATCTGACGGCGGAGCGGGCGCATCTTGCTGGTGCCGGCATGGGTGATGTCGATGCCGTCGTAGGTGATCCGGCCGCCGGTCGGCTCGAGCAGCCGGCTGAGCATCCGCCCGGTGGTCGACTTGCCACAGCCGGTCTCACCGACGACACCGAGCGTCTCGCCCTTGTTGACGCTGAAGGTCAGGCCGTCGACCGCTTTCACCGCACCGATCTTGCGTCGGATGAAGATGCCGCGGGTGACCGGGAAGTGCTTCTCGAGGCCGTTGACGTCGAGCAGCACCTCGCCTTGGCGGCGCGGGCTGGCGACGGCCGCGGAGGTGCCGTCGACCGGCGCCGAGGCGGGGGCGCTCGACTCCCCGTTGCTCATCTCGCTCATAGGAGGGTCGCCACCTCCGAGTTGAAGATCTCGCGCCGTTTCTCCACCGAGAGGTGGCACGCCACCAGGTGGCCGGGGGCGCTCTCCACCAGCTTCGGTCGCACCTCGCGCTCCTTGCCCCCGTTGAGCTCGGCGTACTTGCAGCGTGGATGGAACGGGCAGCCGGACGGCACGTTGATCAGCGACGGCGGGTTGCCAGGAATCGGCTGAAGCCGCTCGACCCCGGTCCGGTCGAGCCGGGTCACCGATCCGAGCAAGCCCCAGGTGTAGGGGTGCTCGGGCTGGTAGAAGATATCTGACACGCTGCCGTACTCCACCGCCTGGCCGGCGTACATCACCAGGACGTCGTCCGCGAGCTCGGCCACGACTCCGAGGTCGTGGGTGATGATGATGATCGCCGAGTTGAACTCCTTCTGCAGATCACGCATCAGGTCGAGGATCTGGGCCTGCACCGTCACGTCGAGTGCGGTGGTCGGCTCGTCCGCGATCAGCAGCGAGGGATTGCACGAGAGCGCCATCGCGATCATCGCGCGCTGGCGCATACCGCCGGAGAACTGGTGCGGGTAGGCGTCGACCCGCTTGCTGGGCTCCGGGATCCCGACCAGGTCGAGCAACTCGATCGAGCGGGCCCTGGCGACCGCCCGAGACACCTTGTGGTGCACCCGGTAGGCCTCCGCGATCTGGGTGCCCACCCGGTAATAGGGGTGCATGGCCGACAGCGGATCCTGGAAGATCATCGCCATCGTCGACCCGCGCATCTTGCGGACGTCCTCGGGGTCGGCGGCCACCAGCTCCTTGCCGTCGACCCAGATCTCGCCGGACACCCGTGCGTTCCTGCGGTTGTGCAGACCGAGAATTCCCAGGCTGGTCACGCTCTTGCCGGAGCCGGACTCACCGACGATGCCGAGGGTCTTGCCGCGCTCGAGCGTGAACGACAGGCCGTCGACCGCCTTCACCAACCCGTCATCGGTCGGGAAGTGGATCCGCAGATCGCGGACGTCGAGGAACGCGGTCGGGTGACCGACGACCGCTTGGACGTCAGGGACGGCGGGCTCGGGATGAGCCGCTGATTGGGAAGTGATCGCGCGCCTCGCTCAGGAGTAGGTGACCCTCGGGTCGACGTAGGCATACGCCACGTCGACGATGATATTGGCAACGACCACGAAGAACGCAGCAAACAGCGTGACACCAAGCACGACCGGCAGGTCCCGGTCGCCGATCGAGATGATCGCCAGCTTGCCGATCCCGACGAATCCGAAAACCTGTTCGGTCAACACCGCGCCGCCGAGCAGCAGACCGACGTCGAGACCGAAGATCGTGACGATCGGGGTGATCGCCGAGCGCAGCGCATGCCGGAAGATGACGGTCCGCTCGGGCAGGCCCTTGGCCCGGGCGGTTCGGACGAAGTCCTCCGACATCGTTTCGAGCATGGTCGATCGGGTCAGCCGGGCATAGAGCGCCGCATACAAGAAGGCAAGACACACCCAGGGCAGCACGAGGTTGCGGGCCCAGGAGATCGGGCTCTGGGTGAAGCCGACGAAGTGCACGTTGGGGAAGATCTGCAGCCAGTGCGGGCCGTAGCTGAAGATCGCCAGGGAGAGCAGCCCGGTGAAGTAGATCGGGAGCGAGACGCCGGCCAGGGCGACGGTCATCGCGGTGCGGTCGAAGATCGTGCCGCTGCGCAGGGCGGACAGGACGCCGGTCGCAACGCCGGTCGTCAGCCAGATGATCGACGCGCCGATGGCCAGGGAGATGTCGACCGGCAGGTCTGAGGTGATCTCGCCCCAGACCGGCTCGTTGTTGATGAACGAAAAGCCGAGACACGGGCGGTGGCAGACTGCTGCAGCAACGCCGGTCCCGAAGGTGCGGCCGACGAAGATGCCCTTCATGAAGTCCCAGTACTGGGTCCAGAACGGCTTATCGAGGCCCAGCTTCTGGGACACCGCCGCGATCGTGGCGGGGCTCGGGCTGCGGCCGGCGTACAACGCGGCCGGGTTGGAGTGCAGGAGCTTGGGTAGCGCGTAGAAGAGCCAGAACGTGATGATCGAGATGACGATCAGCACGATCACGCCGCCGACAAAGCGACGGATCAGGAAGCGAATCACGGCAAGTCCCTCAGCTCCGAGGCACCACGGTTACTGGTGCTGTGATGCGTTCCGCGGGGCCGGCCCGAAGGCCGACCCCGCGCAACGATCGTTGTGCGGTTACGAGACGCCGAGGGTCCGAAGATCCACGATGCCGAACTGGGGCTCGATGTAGACGTTCTTCAGCCGGCTGCTGAAGAGGTCGAGCGCCTTGTCGTAGGTGAACGGTGCGTCACAGGCGTCCTTGTTGACCGTCTCGTCGACCTGCTGCCAGAACGGGTACTCGGCAGCCGGGCTGGTCTGCGAGAGTGCCTGCTGAATCAGCGAGGTGATCTTCGGGTCAGAGCAGGCGCCGTAGTTGCTGTTGCCCTGCGGCAGGATCTTGCGCGGGTCGACGATGTTCTCGAAGAACCCGTAAGGTGCCGGCCAGTCCGGGCCCCAACCTGCGAACGCCAGGCCGTACCCGTCCTTCTTGAGGTTCGCCGGAACCCCGATCACCGACGAGTAGTACGTCGCCGGGTCGAACTCCTTGATGTTCGCGGTGATCCCGACCGCCTTCAGGTCGTTCTGCAGGAACTGCGCCTGCTGCGGACCCTTGCCCTGGTTGGTGACGACGATCGTGGTGTGGAAGCCGTTCGGCTTGCCGCACGCGGTCAGCGCCGCCTTCGCCTTCGCGACGTCCGGGCCGTTCTCGGTGCCCGGGTACTCGTTGAAGTTCTTCCAGCCAGCGAGGGTTGGTGGCCCGAGGGTGGTCGCGATCGCGCCACCGTAGATCCCACCACGCGCGTCCTGCTGCTCCTTCTTGTTCATCGCCCACTCGACCGCCTGGCGGCAGTGAATGTTGTTGAACGGCGGGGTCTCGGACAAGATCGCGATGTAGCGGGTGAACCCGGTGATCGGGTCGAGCGCACGAGCCTTCAACGATGACGTCTGCAGGATCTTGGCCTGGGTGGCCGGCTGCACGCCGGTCCCTCCGATGTCGAGGTCCACGGTGTTGGCGACGATGTCGTTGTCCAACGTCACCGAGTCGAAGCTCGTCGTGATGTTGATCTTGTTCGGCAGCGCCGGCCGGGTGCCATCAGTCGTCGGGTCGTAGGCCGGGTTGCGGACCAGGTCGATGTGCTTGTTCGGCACGTACGACGCGATCTTGTACGGGCCGGTGGCCTGGACGTTGTTGTTGTAGTTCGCGCCACCGGTCTTCGGGTTCTGGTCAACCTTGACCTCGACCGGAGAGGTGCCGAACAACGTCATCACGTAGTTCCACTCCGAGAACGGCTGGTTCAGATGGAACACGATCTTGTTCGCACTCGGCGTCGAGATCGTCGACAGACCGTACACAGCCGCCTTGTTCTTGTACGGGCCGCCGTACGTCGTGCAGGCGCCGGAGGAGTTCTCGCCACCCGGGCACAGGAACGTCGCGAAGTACGACGGGCCACCGTTGATCACGCTGGTCGCGAAGGTCCGCTCGATCGCGTACTTGATGTCCTTCGACGTCACCGTAGTGCCGTCCTGGAACTTGATCCCGGGCTTCAGGGTGTAGGACCAGGTCTTGTCGCCGTTGGTCGGCGTCGCCGGTCCGGTCGCGATGTCAGCGGTCGGCTGGAGGGCCTGCTGACCGACTCCGTCCGGGAAGGTGAGCAGGGTCCGGCTGAACAGCTGGTGAATGTCCCAGCTGAACGCATAGTAGGTCCGCGCCGGGTCCATGTAGTCGACGTCGCCGGCCACACCCACGTTCAGCGTGCCACCCTTGGCCGTCGACGGGTTCATCGGTGTCGAGGCAGCGAAGCCGCTGCCGGTGCCTTGCGCGTTGCCCTGGATGGCGGCCGCGGTCGACGTCGGTGCGGGTGAGTTGGATGGGGTCGTATTACCACCGCTGCTACTGCTGCCGCAGGCGGTGGCGCCGAGGGCTAGAGCCGCAACAGCGACTCCTCCTCGCAGCACCCAGGATTTACCAGGCATATCCGGTCGCGGTTCCTTCCTTGTAACAGGTTCGACGCTCATCGTCGGACCAGTGGTGTCCGCCTCAAACGCTCGTGGCGCTCAGCGGTTGCTCCGTGGATCAAGGGCGTCCCGCAGCCCATCTCCGAACAGGTTGAACGCCATGACCGTGATGAAGATGGCCAGGCCGGGAATGATCGCGAACATCGGGTCGATCTGATAGATGTTGCTTCCGGTCGCGTCCGAGAGCATGTTGCCCCAGGACGGCGTAGGGAGCGGGATCCCCACACCGAGATAGGACAGCGCGGCCTCAAACAGGATGTTGGTCGGGATGATCAGCGTCGAGTAGACGAGGATCGGGCCGTACATGTTGGGCAGCAGCTCGCGGAACATGATGTACCCGCTGCGGGCCCCGATGCCGCGCGCGGCGTCGACGAACTCCTTCTCCCGCAGCGAGATGACCTGGCCGCGGATGATCCGGCCGAAGTACGGCGAGCTGAAGAAGCCGATGATGCCGATCAGCAGCAGGACGTGAGTCCACAGCCCGCCGCCGGAGGGGGTGGTCTCGATCACGGCGGCAATCGCGATCGCGAAAATCAGCTGCGGGAAGGCCAGCAGAATGTCCATGATCCGGCTGATCCCGGTGTCGACCGCGCCGCCGAAGTAGCCGGCGATCGCGCCGAAGAACGTACCGATCACGACGGACAGCAAGGTCGACGCGAACGCGATGATCAGCGAGTAACGCGCACCGACGTCGATCCGGGCGAGCAGGTCGCGACCATTGATCGGCTCGACCCCGAGTGGATGGGCCAGGCTGATCCCGCCCAGGTGGCCGGTCGGAGTCCCGATCCCGGTGTTGAAGTTCAGGATCCCGACGTTGTCGCTGAATGGGTTGACCCCGACCCAACGGTTGATCAGCGGCGCCATCAAGGTGAAGACGACGAGGACGACGAGCACGCCGATGCTTGCCAAAGCAACCTTGTCCCGCTTGAACCGCATCCAGGCGATCTGGCCGAGTGATCGGCCTTCGATCGCCTTCGCGGGTACCCCATCGACCGAGGTCGGTGTGTGAGCTTCGGCGACGTCGCCGGCAACATCAAGCGGAGCCGTCATCGAACCCCTTTCCGTTCGACCACCGGGCAGCGTCCCGGCGGGGCGACTCTAAGGCGTACCACTGGTGTTCAGGAAGCATTGTGCGCATCGCGCGGCCCAATCGTGATCGCGCCGTTATCCGGGTGTCAAGCGGAAGACTGCGCGTCGAATCGCACGATCCGGACAAAATCTTCGGGCAGCAGGCTGGCCCCGCCGACGAGTGCGCAGTCTACATCCGGCTCGGCCATGGTTCCTGCAATGTTGTCGGCCTTCACCGAACCGCCGTACAGGACCCGAACGGCGCGTGCGACCGCTTCGCCGTACAAACCGGCAAGGGTCGCCCGCAGTGCCCCGCACACCTCCTGCGCGTCGGCCGGGGTGGCAACCTCTCCGGTGCCGATCGCCCAGATCGGCTCGTAGGCGACCACGATCGAGCCCGCCTGCGCCGCGGTGACGTCAGCGAGCGCCGCGGTGAGCTGAGCCGTCGTGTGACCGACCTGATTGCCCGCCTGGCGCACATCCAGGGACTCCCCGACGCACAGGATCGGCGTCAGGCCGTTGCGATAGGCGGCCCGCACCTTGGCGTTCACGACATCGTCGGTCTCGTGATGGTGCTCGCGCCGCTCGGAATGCCCGATCACGACGTAGGAGCAGCCCAGCTTCGCCAGCATCACCCCGCTGATGTCCCCGGTATAGGCACCGGCGTCGTACGGCGAGAGGTCCTGGGCGCCGTAGCGGATCCGCAGGTGGTCGCCGTCGACCATGGTCTGGACGCTGCGGATGTCGGTGAACGGGGGCAGCACGACCACGTCGCACCCGTCGTAATCCTTGTCGGTGAACGAGAAGGCCAGCTTCTGGACCAGCGCAATCGCCTCGAGGTGCGTGAGGTTCATCTTCCAGTTGCCCGCCATCAATGGGGTGCGACCCGCCATCAACGCTCCAATGCCAGCAGGCCCGGCAGTTCCCGACCCTCGAGGAACTCCAGGCTCGCCCCGCCCCCGGTCGAGATGTGGCTGAACCCGTCGGCCGGGATGCCGAGCACGCGAACAGCAGCCGCTGAGTCACCCCCGCCGACCACGGTCAGGGCGTCGGTCCGCGCCGCGATGGCTTCGGCGAGCCCGCGCGTGCCGGCCGCGAACTCGTCGATCTCGAACACCCCCATCGGACCGTTCCAGAAGATCGTGCGCGCATCGGCGAGCAAGCCGGTGAACTGCTCGACCGTCCGAGGACCGATGTCGAGCCCCATCTCGCCGGCCGGGATCGCACCCGCGTCAACAATTGTTGTCGGCACGCCGGCGGCCCGCTCCGCCGCCACCACGATGTCGACCGGGAGCGCCACTTTGCCCGACGCGAGGAACCCGCGGCAGGCGTCGATCTGATCGGACTCGAGCATCGAGGAGCCGACCGGCTTGCCCTCGGCGGCCAGGAAGGTGAAGCACATCCCACCGCCCACCAGCAGCCGGTCGACGACCGGCAGCAGGCTGGAGATCACGGCCAGCTTGTCCGACACCTTCGATCCGCCGAGTACGACGGCGAATGGACGTGCCGGGTCGACCGTCACGGCCCGCAACACCTCGACCTCCCGGCGCACCAGGTCACCCGCGGCGTGCGGGAGCAACCCGGCGAGCTCGTCGACGCTCGCGTGCGACCGGTGCATGACCCCGAAGGCGTCGTCGACGTAGCAATCCCCCAGCGCCGCCAGCCGACGGGCGAACGCGGCCCGCTCGCCGGCGTCCTTCGAGGTCTCTTCAGGGTGGAAACGCAGGTTTTCGAGCATCACCACGTCGGCGTCCCCGGCGTCGGACTCCGGCTCGGCGACGAGCACCACCTCGCGGCCCAGCAGCTCGCCGAGACGGCGCGCCACCGGGGCCAGGGTGTATTTCGGGTCGGGAGCGCCCTTCGGCCGGCCCAGGTGCGACAGCACGACGATCCGCGCCCCGGCGTCGAGCAGCCGGGTAAGGGTCGGAACGGTCGCCCGGATCCGGCCGTCGTCGGTGATCCGGTCGCCGTCGAGCGGCACGTTGAGGTCGCATCGCACGACGACCCGCTTGCCGCTGAGGTCACCCAGCGACGATATGTCGGGCAGGTCGGCGCTCACGCGGCGAGCCGCTCCCCGACGAGTTGGGTCAGGTCCACGAGCCGGTTCGAATAGCCCCACTCGTTGTCATACCAACCGACGATCTTCACCATGTCGCCCACCGCCTTGGTCAAGCCGGCGTCGAGGATGCACGACGCGGGGTCACCGACGATGTCGGTCGAGACGATCTGGTCCTCGGTGTAGCGCAGGATGCCGGAGAGCGGGCCGTCGGCGGCGGCCTTCAGTGCCGCGTTGACCTCCGCCGGGCTGGCCTCCCTCGAGAGCGTCACGGTCAGGTCTGTGGCCGACCCGGTGGGCACCGGCACCCGCAACGCGTAGCCGTCGAGCTTGCCGGCCAGCTCGGGCAGCACCCGGCCGATCGCCTTCGCCGCCCCGGTCGAGGTCGGGATGACGTTGATGGCCGCGGCCCGCGCCCGCCTCAGGTCGCTGTGCGGGCCGTCCTGCAGGTTCTGGTCCTGGGTGTAGGCGTGCACGGTGGTCATCAGCCCGCGCTCGATGCCGAAGCTGTCGTTGAGCACCTTCGCCATCGGGGCGAGGCAGTTCGTCGTACAGGAGGCGTTGGAGATCACGGTCTGGGTGCCGTCATAGAGGTGGTCGTTGACACCGAGCACGATCGTGATGTCGTCGCCACTCGCCGGGGCGGAGATGATCACCTTCTTCGCGCCGCTCACGTCGACGTGCTGGCGCGCCTGCTCCGCCTTGGTGAACAGCCCGGTCGACTCGATCACGACGTCGACCCCGAGATCGCCCCAGGGCAGCGCACCCGGCCCGCCCCGCTCGGCCAAGCCGATGATGGTGTGCTCGCCGACCGAAATGCCGTCGTCGGTGACGCTGACCGACTCGGGGAGCGGGCCGAGGATGCTGTCGTACTTCAGCAGGTGCGCGATGGTCGCGCGGTCGCCGACGTCGTTGTACGCCACGACGTCGATGTCGCGCCCGCCGGCGAGGATCGCCCGGTAGAAATTCCGGCCGATCCGGCCAAATCCATTGATGCCCACCCGAGTGGCCACGCTGTCTCCTCGTGAGATCGTGCGGTCTTCGCGAGGCTAACCGATCAGCGTGCAGCCAATGCGGTGTACCCGGCCGCCCGGAGCACCTCGACCGGCGGCGTCTTGCCGGTCAACAGGCGGACTTGTTCGACCGCTTGCTCGACGAGCAGCTCCAGCCCGCCCACGATCCGCCCGCCCCGCTCGCGCCAGGCAGCAGCGAACCGGGTCGGCCACGGGACGTAGATCACGTCGAAGAGCAGGCCGCCGGCGGCCGTGAGCGCAGGTGCGGCCTCATCGGTCGCGCCGGCCGGCGTGGTCGAGATGACCAGCGCGGCCGTGACCGACCCGGTGATCTCCTCCCACGGCTGCACGTCGAGCTCGACCTCGACCCGGTCCGCAACTGCCCTGACGTCGGCGGTCGCCTCCGGCCGCCGCGCCACCAGCGTCGCCGACCGCCAGCCGAGGTCGGCCACCGCGGCCAGCGCCGAACCCGCGGTCGCGCCGGCCCCGATGATCCAGGGCGGCTCCGGCGCGGTTGCCGCGGACACCCCTTGGCCGCGGAGCACCGCGATCATGCCTGGCACGTCGGTGTTGGCCCCGTGCCAGCCATCCGGGCCGAACACCACCGTGTTGGCCGCGCCGGTGCTGCGGACCCGCTCGTCGTGGCTGGCGAGCATCGGGAGCACCGCTCGTTTGAGTGGCATCGTGAGCCCGACCCCGGCCAGCCCTTCGGCGTCGAGTGCCCGCAGGGTCTCGCCGAGCTCGTCAACCGTGCACTCGACCGTTCGGTTGGACCAGCCGGCCAGACCGAGTGCCTCGTACGCCGCCGCATGCAGCACCGGAGACAGCGATTGGTGGATCGGCGAGCCGAGCACCGCCACGCCGATCCGGCTCACTTCACCCCGTTTGCCTTCGACTCCGCGACCAGCACATTGAACCGGGCGAGGGTCGTCGCGAAGGCGGTGTGCCCGGCCTTGTCGATCGTGACGAAGTAGAGCAGCGGGCCGTTCGGGTGGTGCAGGACGGCGTCGATGGCCGCCGTACCCGGGGAGTTGATCGGAGTCGGCGGCAGCCCGAGGTTGGTCCGGGTGTTGTACGGCGACGGGTTGGCGAGGTCGGTGTCGGTGAGTGGGCCGTGGTTGGGGCCGAGGATGTAATACAACGTCGCGTCCGAACCCAGCGGCATGTGCGCCGCCAACCGGTTGGTGAACACCTCGGCGATCTTGGGGTAGTCCTGAATCAGCAGCCCCTCTCGCTGCACGATCGAGGCCAGCGTGATCACCGCGTACGGCGACAGGCCGAGCCGCTTCGCCCCGGCGGTCAACTTGGCCTGGGCCGCGGCCTGGTCGAAGCGGGTGACCATCGCCGAAAGCACCTGGGTGGCCGTCTCGCCCGGCGCGACGTCGTAGGTGGCCGGGAACAGGAAGCCCTCGACGCCGCTGTCCGGCGTGGTGGCCGATGGTGCGGGGCCGTCCGCGTAAGACGGCAGGTGAAGGGCAGCCGGGTTCGCCAGCACCGCCTGCAGAGCCGCTGCGGGGATCGGCGTCTTGGCAGCGATCCGGGCGACGATCGCGGCCGCGGTGAAGCCTTCGGGGATCGTGACCCGGTATGAGACCAGCGACTTCGGGTTGAGCATGAGCGCCAACGCCAGCGAGGCCTGCATGTGCTCGTGCATCCGGTAGGTGCCGGGCTGAATGTCGCGTGAGCGCGGGTTGAGCGCGGCAGCGGTCGTGAACACCGCGCTGCTTCGCACCACGCCGGCCTTGGCAAGGCTCGCACCGATGGTGGACGCGCTGTCGCCTTGATGCACCTCGACCAGCACCGAGCCG
>Ga0265338_10005975_pt1 | contig 15658 bp, 14 predicted proteins | sample 42126metaG_FD_193579 | JGI IMG/M metagenome (GOLD analysis project Ga0265338, IMG submission 193579) | Rhizosphere microbial communities from Carex aquatilis grown in University of Washington, Seatle, WA, United States - 4-21-26 metaG | ecosystem: Host-associated > Plants > Roots > Rhizosphere... | reverse complement strand
ATGTCGCGCAATTGATGGCCGGTGTAATGCACAAATACGTCGTCGAGCGTCGTGCTTTGCACCGACAACGAAGCCACCGTCACGTTGGCATTGCGCGCCGCTTCCAGCAATTCCACCGTCGTGCGCGGCCCATTGTTTGACGAAATCCTGAAAACGTGGTCGTCGGACTTCACCTCCGCCACCTCGGGCAGGGCTTTTAATGTTTCCAGCCAATTCGGCGGAACGTCCGTAAAACTGACTTCCAAAATGTTCTTGCCGGGAATGGACGCTTTCAGTTTCAGCGGCGAATCCAGCGCCACCAGTTTCCCGTGATCCACAATCGCGATCCGGTCGCACAGCTTGTCGGCCTCGTCCATATAATGCGTCGTGACCAGGATCGTCAGGTCCCGCTCGCGTTTGAATCGCGACAGCATCTCCCAGACCGTGACGCGTGACACGGGGTCCAGTCCCGTCGTCGGCTCATCGAGGACGAATAGTTTCGGCTCATGCACCAACCCCCGGGCGATTTCCAACCGTCGTCGCATCCCACCGGAAAACATCTTCACCGGCTTGTCGGCCCATTTTTCCAGGTCAACTTCCTTGAGCAATTCGCGGATGGTGCGCATCCGTTTCTCGCGCGGGATGCCGTAGAGCTTGGCAAAAATGCTCATGTTCTCCACCGCGCTCAGGTCGAGGTCCGACGTCATCGCCTGGGGAATGACGCCGATGGATTGCCGCACGTCGTTTGCCTGGTGAACAATATCGAACCCGTTGACGCGCGCTGTGCCGGAAGTCGGCGGCACCAACGTCGTCAACATACGAATCAGCGTCGATTTGCCCGCGCCGTTCGGTCCCAACAACCCGAACACTTCACCGTGCTCGACGGAGAAATTCAACGCGTCCACCGCCGTGAAATCGCCAAAGCGCTTGGTCAAATTCTCTACTTCGATGTCAAACATGGCTCACGGGTTTTTCAGCGCCAACGTCACGTACACGGTCATTCCCACGGCCAAACGGCGGTCGCGGTTGTCACAGCGCAGCCGTATTTCAAACGTCCGGATGTCGCGCTTCGTCCGGCTCACATCACGTTGCGTGGCAAAATCCGCGTCCACGCTGCGATAGAATACCGTGCCTTCGCTCACCGCGCCGGACGGCAGCCTCACCCGCAATTTGTCGCCGATCCGGATGCCATCAATGTACGTCTCCTCGACATCCGCCCGCACCCAGAGATCGTCCTCGTTGATCAGCGTGACAATCGCCTGGCCGGGATTCACCACTTCGCCTTGCCGTGCCGCCCGCGTGTCCACAATGCCGTCGAGCGGCGCAAAAATCTGCGTGTAACCCAGTTGTACCGTCGCCTTTGTGCTTTGCGCCCCGGCAGCTTGTGTTTGTCTGTTTTGCATGTCGACCCGCGCTTTCGCCGCATCATACGCGGTTCGCGCCTGATCGTAAGCCTGTCCCGATTCGGCGCCCGTCTTGTAGAGCTCCTCTTCGCGTTCATACGTCAGGCGGGCGTTTTCCAGGTCCGCTTTGGCCTGCGCCACCTGCGCCGCAGATTGCTGTACGGTGCTCGCATAAAATGCCGCGTTGGCCTGTTGTTCCTGCGGTTGAATGACGCCGAGCAATTCACCGTTGGTGACCACGTCGCCTTCCTTGACGAACAATTGCTGCAGCCGACCTTGGATCTCCGGGCTGACGATTACTTCATCCGTCGTCACAATTCCGGTCAACACGATTGCGCTCGCTCGACGTGTGGTGGCGTAATAGATGCCACCCGCGATCACGACAAGAATCAAAATCACAATGGGGATAATGCGTTTCTTCATGGCAGGGAAAACCTCGGGTCCGTGAATAGTCCATGGCGAATGAAATCCAGCGCCTCCCGTTTGCGCCGCTTCAGGTTCGCCGCGCTGTAAGCATCCGGGCTGCCCATCAACCGCAATACCGGGGCGGCCGAAAAATAAAACACGATCAGGGAAACAATCGAGATCGCGGCGTGGAATGGATCCACACGGCGAAACTCTCCGTTGCGTATCCCCCGCTCGATCAATTTACCCAATGCCTCGCCACGCGGCGCGAAATATTTGCGGATCAGCCGTTCCAGGAATTTGCCGCCCGTCATCATCAATTGTTGAAACAACGGCGCGGATTGATGCCGCGCACTGATGAAATCAAAATGCAGGCTCACATAGCGCAGCAACACCGCCCGCGCTGGTCCCGGCGCGACCAGCACTTCCAGCGCCCGTCGATTGAATTCGCGGAAATGGTCCTCCAGCACCGCTTCATACAGGCCTTCCTTGCTCTTGAAATAGTAGTACAGCAGCGCTTTGTTGACCCCGGCGGCGGCCGCAATGGCGTCGGTCCGCGCCCCGGCCAGGCCGCCCGTGGCGAACATGCGCCCGGCCGCGGCCAAAATCGCCGCGCGCGTCTCCTCGCTTCGGTGTTGATGCGTGGTCTTCCCGTGATTGGCGGAACGCTTCATAACTTAACTAACTGGATAGTTAAATTCTAGCATTAAACCAATCCCTGTCAAGCGGGATGAGGGGGCTCGGGAAATCAGATTACGCCAATACCGTCAGCGTGCCGCTGGTGACGCCCAGTTGCTTCACCACGTTCAGTCGGCGGAACAGTGCGGCGGCGTCGGCTGCCGTCCCGTCGATCAATTCCCGATAGCTCTGTAGAATCGTGCGCGACTTCGCCGCGTCTTCTTCCAGCAGTTCGACACGAAATACCCGCGCACCCGCATCGATAAATGATCGCAGAAAATCCGCGCCGCTCTGCGCTTTCGCGTGGTACACCGTGTTACGGCAACCGACGTCCGCCTTCACGGGATGTTCCACCCCCACCCGATCACGCAGCTTCATATTATGCGTGTCGCAAGGTCGTCCGCAATTCGACGCGTCGGTCCCCTTCGACAGGAACGCCGCGAACACGCAGTGCTCCATATGAAACATCGGGATGTGCTGGTGTATCGTCAGCTCGAACCAACTCGGCGGCACGGCCCGCAACAAATCGATCACCTGCTGCGCGTTCAGGTCGTACGACACCGTCACCCGTTCGAGTCCCTCGCGCATCAGTAGATCGGCCGACAGCGGATTGGCAACGTTCAGCGAAAAATCCCCGATCTTGCGCAGCGAACTCTTTCGAAAATAATCCAGCCCGCCCAGATTGCGGATGAGTACTCCGTCCGGCTTGGCGGCCTCGATGAGCTTGAAGAAACCTTGCTCGCCGGCCTTTTGGATACGCGGTGTCGCAAGAAATATCTGCGCCCCGTTCCGCTGGCGCACGAACGCCACCGCCTCGCTGTACCGCCGAATGTCCTCGAAATCTACATGAACCGTCGTGCATCCCGCGTCGAGCGCCGCGCCAATCTGTTCCATCGTCCGACAGAGGGCGACGAGTTGCACGGGCCCGGCCGTCGCGCTCTGGGAAATGTTCGGCATCAGTTCCGAGAGGACCGGCGTCAGCGCCGGTCGCTGTGGTTCGGTCGAAGGCTCAGCCTCCCGCGTCGCCAGAATCTTCTCCACCAGCTCACGCCGCAACTTGTTGAGTTCGCTCACCGGCAAAATGGCCTGCCCCACCAGCTTGTTGTGAATCTCTCCTAAAACAAATTCCGTTTCCCCCATCCGACCCAGTTGATCCCGCAACGCCTTCTCCGTCAGCGGATGCTTGAACGCCGTCTGCAGTGCCATCGATGAATTCACCCGCACGCCGTTCGCTTCCACCGACAACAGCGTCCCCACCCTCCCGGTCACTGTGAGATCGATCGCCGTCTTGGGACGCGGAATGTCGCCTTTGTACGTCCGCCGCAATTCACGTTGCAGTTGCGGGTCGCTGGTCTTCCACACCCGGTCGCCGGGCTTCAACTTGCCAAAATCCACGTGCCCTCGCTCGAAATACAGGCACTTCTCGCGCACCTCCCAAATCCGTCCCCCCTGCTCGCGGTCGGTGTCACCGCCGTTGTCGAACACCACGCCGTCGCCGGCAATTAGGGTGATTGGCGAATCGACCTCCACATGGTCGGCGCCGACCGCCTTGATGAATCCCGCGAATGGCCCGCGTTTCTTTCCGAACCGCGCATGCACCAATTCCTGGTGATTCACGCCGTGTAGCCAACCCGAATACAAGCCCCGAGAAAACGCCATCTCCAACTTGTACTTGTCCGCCCCGTTCTCATCGGCCGGTTTATCCGCCGCGCCTTTATTGGCGGGCTTATTCGCCGCGTCAATCGCCTTGCGATACACCTGGCAGGTCGCCGCGACGTACTCCGGCGTTTTGAGCCGGCCCTCGATCTTGAACCCTGTCACGCCAAGCCGGATCAATTCGGGGATTTCCCGGACCGCCGCGAGGTCTTGTGGCGACAGAAGGTAACGACGGTCGCCCAGATCTTTCAGGGCGCCATCGACCACCAGCTCATAGGGCAGCCGACACGCCTGGGCGCACTCCCCGCGATTGGCGCTGCGTTGCCCCAGCGCCTCGCTGGTCAGGCACTGGCCCGAATACGCCACGCATAGCGCGCCGTGGACGAATACTTCCAACGCCGGCAAATCCGCTTCCCGGCCAAATTTCTCCAGCTCCCGCATCGACGCTTCCCGCGCCAACACCACGCGCTTGATGCCGAGCCGCGCCGCAAACTTCGCGCCTTCGGGCGAGGTGATCGTCATCTGGGTCGACGCGTGAACGTCCAGGTGCACCCCCAACTCGCGCGCCAGTGCCGCCAATCCAAGATCTTGCACGAGGATGGCATCCACGCCCGCCGCATCGAGCAGCATCAGCTCCCGCTCGGCATCGGCCAGTTCATCCGTGAAGATCAGCGTGTTGACCGTGCAGAACGCCCGCACGCCGTGTTCGTGGAGAAACCGAACCAGCTCCGGCAATTGCTCCTCGGTGAAATTGTCGGCCCGCATCCGTGCGTTGAACCGCGGCAGGCCGAAATACACTGCGTCCGCGCCGTTGGCGACGGCCGCTCGTGCGCATTCCATATTGCCCGCGGGGGCGATCAATTCTAGTTTCTTACTCACGCGCGGTCACCATACCAGAAGTTCAACCAATCGCAATGCCGGGTATGAACTCCGCCGCATGCTTGCGCCCGCCGACCCACTCAATTACTGTGTCTCCGCCATGAAGGAAACCGCCATCGGCATCGTCCGTCGCCTGCGTGAGGCGGGCCACACCGCTTATTTCGACGGCGGCTGCGTCCGCGACATGGTGCGCGGTGTTGAGCCGCATGACATCGACATCGCGACGAGCGCCACGCCGGATCAAGTGCAAGCGCTGTTCGCAAAAACGATACCGGTTGGCGCCGCCTTCGGCGTCATGGTGGTCATCGAGGACGGCCATCAGTTCGAGGTGGCGACGTTTCGCAACGACAACGCCTACATCGACGGACGGCGGCCCACCAGCGTCCGCTACGGTTCCCCCGAAGAAGACGCGCACCGCCGCGATTTCACGATCAATGGGTTGTTCTACGATCCCATCGCGGACGAGGTCATCGATTTCGTCGATGGACGCGCCGACATCGCTCGGAAATTGGTGCGAACCATTGGCGAACCGGTCCACCGGTTCACCGAAGACAAGCTGCGGTTGCTGCGCTGTGTGCGTTTCGCCGCCAATCTGGGGTACGAGATCGAATCCGCCACCTTCGACGCCGTGAAGCAAATGGCTTCCCAGATTCAAATCGTCAGCACTGAACGTATCCGCGATGAATTGATCAAGATCCTCACGCGGCCACATGCCGGTCGCGGACTGGATCTATTGGATGCCAGCGGGCTGCTCGCCGAGGTGCTACCGGAAATCGCCGCCATGAAGGGTGTGGAGCAACCACCGGAGTTTCATCCCGAAGGCGACGTGTTCGCGCACACGCGGATGATGCTGGACGCCTTGCCGCCCCATCCCAGCGTCACGCTGGCCTTTGCGGTGCTGTTGCACGATGTGGGCAAACCGCCGACTTTCGAGCGCGCACCCGACCGGATTCGGTTCAATGACCACGACCGCGTCGGCGCGGCGATGGCCGAGACCATCCTACGCCGCCTGCGGCTCTCCAACGACGACATCGAGAAGATCGTCATGTGCGTAAGCGAACATATGCGATTTCAATTCGTGAAGGAGATGCGGCCCGCCAAATTGAAGCGCATTCTCGCCCGCGAAACCTTTCCCGACGAACTGGAGTTGCACCGGATCGATTGCGCCTCCAGCCATCGCAACCTGGAGAACTACGAGTTTCTCAAGGCCAAAGCCGCCGAGATGCCGCCGGAAGTCGTGAAGCCGACGCCGTTCTTGACCGGGCACGACTTGCTCGCGCTCGGTCTCACGCCGGGCCCGACGGTGGGGCAGATTCTCCGCGAGGTGGAGGAAATGCAATTGGAGGAACGCTTGAAATCACGGGCGGAAGCCCTGGAGTTTGCGAAGTCACGGATCGTGTCGGCGCCGGGGCACCCCAGCGGCGGCGCGGCGACTTGATGCTGGATTGAACGAGAAGATAGCGGCTGATATTCTCCGGCGAAAGCACTCCCACCAAGCGGCCGCCGTCCACCACAACGACGCTGGTGTTTCCGCCGTTGATGATTTCCTCATAGACGCGAACCAACTTCTCTCGCGGCGACACCACCATGGCACGGGGATTCATGATCTGCCCGACCGATACGGTCGCGCCCTGCGCATTCATCGCCTCGACGAGTGCCGGTCGGGTCACGATACCCAGCAATTGACCTTCCTGCATCACGGGAAAGCTGTCTTGTCCGGTTTGATAGATCAACTCGATGCCGCGTGTCACCGGGTCAGCAGGCGAGAGCACCGCGAATTCCCGGCTCATCACATCTTCCACGTCCAGGTCGTGCAACACGCTTCTCATGCGGACGACGCGGTCCTCACCCTCCGCCGCCATGAAAATGAATACGCCGATGATGACCAGCCAGAATGACATCTTCAAGCCAACCAGGATGAACAGAATCGCCAATCCCTGCCCCACCATCGCCGCGATTGTCGTGGCGCGCCGATACGGCAACACCAGCGCCAGGACCGCGCGGAGCAACCGGCCGCCGTCCATCGGAAACGCCGGTATAAAGTTGAACAGGAAGAGCGTGACATTGGCTTGTGCCAGGCTCAACAGCAACCCGCGCAGGTCGTGCGGCATTTCCAGCGCCAGAAAATGCGACGGTAAACCCGTGAATGGAAGCAGCGCGCACGCGATCGCGGCGTTGACCATCGGCCCTGCCACGGTAATCGCGATTTCGTGCCACGGGTTTTCGGGAATGCTGCGCAGCGCGGCGATGCCGCCAATGGGCAGCAGAGTGATGCTCTTAACTTGCACGCCAAGTTGCTGGGCCACAACACTATGACCGAGTTCGTGCAGCGCGATGCAGGCAAAAACGGAACTGAACATCGCCACCGCCCAGCCAGCCCCATTGATGCCTTCGTCCGCGAATCCACCGTAGGCGATGAACGCCAAGAAGATCAGGAAGGTCACATGCAGCCGCAACGTGATCCCGAACACACGACCGATTGGAATTGACCAACGCATTTGCTTATCCGTAGCACCGAAGCGAAATAACCGCAAGCAGGGACGCTTGCGCTGGCGGCCCAAGCCGACTAAGATGCGCCGCCATGGATAAGATTCTGGTTGTCGATGACGAAGCCGATATTCGGCGCGCGTTCCATCGCACCCTCGCCAGCGACGCGCTGCAGGTGGTGGATGCGGCCAATGGCGAGGAAGCCATTCGGATGATCGCCAAGGAGCGGCCGAACCTCGTGATCATGGATATCCGCATGGGCGCGACCAGCGGGCTCGACACCCTGCGCAAGCTGCGCGAACTCGATCCCAAATTGCTCGTCATCATGATGACCGGCGTCGGCACGACCCAAACCGCCATCGAAGCCATGAAGTTGGGCGCGTACGACTACGTCCTCAAGCCGCTGGAAGTGCCAAAGCTCAAAGCGCTCATCGACTCCGCCCTCAAAACCGCGCGTGACATGCGCGAGGTCGTCAGCTACCAGCCGCTGCTGGCCAGCGAAGATTATGCCGAGGGCATCGTCGGCAAGAGCGAGCCGATGCAACAGGTGTTCAAGATGATTGGCCAAATCTCACAGTCGGATGCAACCGTGCTCATCACCGGCGAGAGCGGCACCGGCAAAGAGTTGGCGGCTCGGGCCATTTACCATCACAGCCGCCGCGCGGAGAAACCGTTCCTGGCGATCAATTGCGCGGCAATCCCCGAGAACCTGCTCGAGAGCGAACTGTTCGGCCACGAAAAAGGCGCGTTCACCGGCGCCGCCGACCGGCGCATCGGCAAGTTCGAGCAATGCGACCAGGGCACGATCTTTCTCGATGAAATCGGCGACATGCCCCTGTCGACCCAGACAAAAATCCTGCGCGTGCTGCAGAACGGCGAGTTCCAGCGCGTGGGCGGCAACCAGACGTACCAGGTGGACGTGCGGGTCATCACGGCCACCAATAAGGACCCGGAACAACTCGTCGCCGCGAAGAAGTTTCGCGAGGACCTGTATTACCGCCTCAACGTGGTACGGATCCACCTGCCGCCGCTACGCGATCGACGTGACGACATCCGCCTGCTCGTGGATTATTTCCTGCAGCGGCTGGTAAAATCGGGTACGCTTCCCGGGAAGGTGACGAAAATCTCTTCGGATGCGTTGAAGATTCTCGACCGCTCGTCCTGGCCCGGCAACGTCCGCGAATTGGAAAACGTAATCGAGCGTTCTGCCGTCGTGGCCCGCGGCGATTCCATTCTACCCAAGGATCTGCCTCCTGAGGTGCGGGAGCCGCGCGCCGTTGCCATTCCCCCGCAGGACCTGGCCGCTGCAATCGATGCGGCGGTGCGCCCGCTCTACGCGTTGGCGAAGAAGGACCCGAAGTTGAAGATTATGGCCCTCGTGGAGCGCGAGTTGATCGCGCGCGCGCTGGTGGAGACGGGTGGGAACCAGGTTCAAGCCGCCAAGCTGCTGGGAATCACCCGCGCAACGCTACGCAAGCGCATCGAGAAATTCAGCATCGCCAAGCGGTTGGAAGTGTCGTGAACAGACCGTCTCGGGCCTCTCACTGGATGGTGATGCCATCCTTCTCCATCTGGTCAACCTGCTCTTTCGTAAGATTCCCGAATTGTCTGGGAACCTTGCCGCTGGCGATCAGGGCGCGGAGATATTCCGCCTGCGCGTGAACCTGTTTCTGACGGGCAGATGGATCAATCTTGGCTTCTGCCGCGTCTTGGGCGGCGAACGGGGAAACCCGTTCGGTGGTATGACTTGGTTCGGGCGGCGGAGCGTTCCATACCGGCTCGCTCCTCGTCTGGACCTGTTCTGCGCTCTCCATGGCGGGCTTGGGTGTCGCTTCAGCTTTCTGCTGGGGCGAAGCCAGGGTGTCGAGGAATGAATGCACCAGCACCCCCACCGACACCAGAAACACAACCGCCAGCAGAGCCAGCCAGCGCTTCGGGGGTGTGTCCAGAGACCAGGCAATCGCGCTCATAGAATCTAGTGGCCCTCCGACCATTGGGAAAAGGTCACCTCATTGGAGACCGTCGGGTAGTACGGTGGCGGCTTGCTCAGGAATCGGCTGTCGTAACTGTAGTTTTTGTTATAGCCGTGTGTCAAAGTCGATCCACTCAACTGACCGACCGCACCACGGGTGTTCTGCACAATACCACCGTAAACGTTCAGGGTATTGCGTGCCGAACCGGTGTTGTAGTTGACGAACCCGAAGCTGCCGCTGTCCCCGTCACCGGAAGTACCCGCCGCTATCATCGCCGCGTCAATGGTCGCCGTGTTGGGCATCGAAGCATCCACGGTAATGCTGTCCCGTGAGATCAGTCCCAGCGCGTCCGTGGTCGTGGGGGTCGTGACAGGATTGTGGGTGTACGTAATATTGCCCTGGATGTGCATATCGTTCTCACTGACAACTGTCACGGCAGCGTCCACCGTCCCGCCAGTGATATAGATAATGCCCGCGTTGGCGCCCGTTGTCGTGCCCGCGTTCGCCACATAGATGATTCCCTTTGTGGGAAGCGTATAACTATGACTCGACCACGTCGGATTCGTGTGGGTATTACTGATACTCACCGTGCCGCCATTGAACGTGATTGTCGTGTTGCCTGTAAGGTACACGCCGTTGGCCTGTGCCTCATTCTTGAGCGAACTCGACGACGCGGAGTTGAAGTCGATATCGGCCATCTGGCCTTGGTAGGAATTCAGCGTGAGTCCGTCGTCAAGTGTCGCCGAGGCAATGCTTCCGCTGTACGTACCGGCATCCGACGTGACCGGCGCGTGGAACACCGGCGAACCGCTGAAGTAAAGTTCGTCGTCGGCATGAACGTGTCCGGCGAACGTATCACCGGTCGTAAAATAAATGGCGCCGTTGATGTGGCTCCACAAGGCGTATTGGGCGTAGGTCGGCTGGTAGACGTTGAGCAGGCTCACCACCCGCGTCACGCCCTTGCCCGACAGCGCACCGCTCACCGTGCCGGTCGCGATAAGGAAGTACGTGCTGGCCGCGTTGTTGGACCGGATGATCGAGAAAGTGTAGCTCCCCGACCCAATGGTCCCACTGCCATTGGTGCAGCCGGTGTTGGAACTGACGATCACGTTGAGATTCGATTCCATGAACCGCGCGCCGCGCTCCAGACCGCCTTCGGCCACGTACATCGCCTTCTCCATATCGACCTGTTCCTGGGAAATCCTTCGGGAGTTACTGGCGACGTCCAAAATCGTGATGACCAGCCCGATCGTAATGCAGAGGAAACCCAGCACCACCAGCAGGATGGAACCCTGTTGATGCCGATGAATCTGATTGAATCCTTTCATGTGCGCCCTCTTTCTTGCCGAATGCCCTTTGTTCCCGTTCTCAAGCTAGTTTCTATATTGCACGAATGTCATCACGGAGTTGGTGATCGCGCGGCCGCCGCCGGTCTCGGCGACCGACATCGTAATCTGGCAACCGGTCGCCAGATCCGTGCATGTCGAAGAGACCACGTTGGTGCAAATCAGTTTTCCTGCCCAGTCGGTGATTTGATTCTTGGCATCGGAATACTTGAAAAACTTCGCGGCGGTATCCGTGAGATTGGTATACGTCAACGTCCAGTCTGTGTTCGAATACGTCACCGAAACCGAAGCCGCTCCCGCTTCGCGCAGGCCAATGTTGGTCCCGACTCCGTACACCATGCGGTCCATGCCGGTGGTGGCGCGGCCGCCGGACAGACGCATCAACGTCGACGCGTTATAGGAGCGCAGAAACGAAGTGAATACGTTGAACGCGCCGATGGCGACCAGGGTCAGAATGGCGAATGACACCGACATCTCTACCAGGGTAAACCCACCTGCCGATCTTCGCCGCGATAGCACAGGAGTTTTCATGGGTGCAGCGTCGAGCTGAGGACCGTCGTCAAGACGTTCGTGGACGAACCACGATGGATTTTGTTCAAGTAGGGCATGCTCACGGCCACTGTCTTGTTACAGGCATCGAGGCTGGTCACGGTATACGGCGCCGTGAAGTAGGCATTGGAAAACGTATGCGATCCCGCGCTCAATGCGGTGCTGGTGAAACTGTTCGTGCGCAGCGACTCCAGCGCGTCGCGGGCGCTATGGATAGCGATCACCTGGTTGCCGGATGTATTCACCATCCGCATGCCCATGCTAAAGCTGAGGATGCAGGCCCCGAGGGCGATGCCCAGGACCAAAGCCGAAAGAACGGATTCCACCAGGGTGAATCCGTCTTTGGTTTTGTACCGCTGCCCGATCATCGTTTCACCTGCGTTCAACCAAACACCTTTTCAATTCAATAAAAGCAATTCATGTACCTGCCGCTAGGCTGGTTGGGAAAATGCGAAATACTTGGGGTTTCAGAGAGTTCCCCAAGATCACGTACCGCCATCGCGCCTCAGAACTAAGAAGCGTCGCAGGAGTGTGAGGGGCGTCCAACCGGGGACGCCCCTCCCCACCCTGATGGTTCCTGCCCTCACCTCTCGGGAACCAACAACACCGCCTCGCAAATTACTTCGGTCCAAAATTCTGGTCGGGCGCCGGTTGCGGCGGTTTGCCAATCAGATTGCGCGGCTTCGCATCGTCTTTCGGCATCCACTTGTCGTTGGCATACACTTCTTTGTTCGGGAAACCGTTGACATACTTCTCGTATCCCGTTTGCGATTCCGGCCGCACAATCGTCGGAGTAAGGAAAATCAGCAGGTCGCGCTTCGTCTTATTCAAGCTCTTGCTGCGGAACAACGGCCCCAACAACGGCGCATCACCCATGAGCGGGACTTTCGTGTAGTTGTCGCTGGTGTCCAGACGCATGAGACCGCCGATCGCCAGCGTGTTTCCGCTCTTGATAAGTACGGTGGTCGTCGCCGTGCGCACGTTGATGATCGGAATCGAAACCGCGTTGCCGCCGCCACTCTGCAACACCGCGTTTTCCGTGGAACTGCTCGCTTCGGGAGTCACATCCAGCGTAACAAAGTCGTTCTTGTTGATGCGTGGCAGCACGTTCAGGATGATACCGATGTCCTTGTACTCAAACCCCGAAACCTGCAGCGAGGCGGTTTGCTCACTGAATGAAAAGTTCGGAATCGGATATTGGGTGGCGATAGAGATGCGCGCCTTGCTGTTATCAGTCGTTACCACGCGCGGATTGGCCAGCAATTCGGTGTCCGTATCCTGGCTCAAATACGAAAAGACCAGGCTGGCCTGGCCAACGTCCAGCAGCGCCGCGCCGGCCGACCAGGGCGTTATCAAGGAGCCATTCGCCGCCTTCGACCACTGAAGACCGCCCGTCGGCTGGTTCTTGGAGTTGACGGGAATGACCGGGGGCGTGCCCGGGGTGGTTGTCAGGGCGCTCCCACCCACGACCACCTGGTGGCCCAACAACGTGTTGCTCCAGTCGATGCCGAGGTCCTTCCGGGGATTCTTCGTGGTTTCAACGAACTTCGCCTCGATGATCACTTGCGGGGTCTCGGTATCAAGTTGGTCAATCAGTTGGGTAAGCTTGGAGAGTGAGGACGGGGTGTCAGATAGCACCAGCGTGTTGCTCCGTGTATCGACCTGGATTTTTCCCTGCTTGGTGACGACGCCATCCAGTGTTTTCTTCACATCCTCGGCCTTGGCGTAGCTCAACGTGTAGACGCGCATTTCCACAGGCTCGACGTCCAATGACTCGCGTGATTTGATCTTCACCACCGTCTTGTCTTTCACATACGCATAGCCTTTGGATTCCGCGATCAATTGCATCGCCTCTTCGTAGGAAACACCCTTTAAATTCACCGTGACCTTGCCGGTCACTTCGTCGCCAAGAATCAGGTTGATGCCCGCCTTGGCCGCCAGCGTGCGCAGAACATTCTGGATATCCGCTTCGATGTAACCGATTTCGATCGGCTCATCCGCAACGGGTTGCGTCACGGCTGCGGCCGGTGCCGCAACTGGGGCTGGCACTGCAGCTGCGGTTGCGGCCGGCGCCTCGACCGGTGCCGAAGCCACCGCCGAGGTGACAACCGGGGTGGTCGCTGGAGCCTTCGATGCGGCCGGACCTTCGCCGTGAGCCAGCGGGCACAAGCCCAGTCCGCCCAACAGGCACATGGTCAGCAATCGTTGCGTCTTCATATCTAACCTCCTTGGCATAAGCAGCATCTGGGCCAGTCCCGAACGCCTCGGGAACCACCCCAGCAGTTTGATCACTTGGATCCTTTATCGACTTCGGCTCCCCCGAGCCGTAGTTCCACCTTTTGTCCCCCGACTTCCATCACAACCAAATCGTGCGTAATGGTCACCGCTTTGACTTCCACTTCCCCCCGTACGGTTTGCATCCGGACAGGTTTGTTCAATTCCACCAACTCACCATTCACCAAAGCGGACGGATTGGTCGCACTATACAGAATACCCATCAACTTGAATGCGTCGGCACCAGCGGTGCGGGTCGAGCCGGCATTCGTCGCGCCCAATGTCTTCGAAACCTCCGCGCCAAACGGATCCCGCTCGGTTTGGATTTCATACATGGATTTGGTCAGGGCGAGGCGGGACACCGTATTACTCCCGGTCACTGCCCCCGCTCGCGCACAAAGAAACAGAAACAAGGCGAGAAAACCGATCGCCTGGCAAAACGCCAGGATCCCAACAATCCGCATGGGCGTAGAGAGGCTACCACTACCGGTGCCATGGCGAACCAGACACTCAGGCTCGGCCCAGGTCGCAGTGGCGTCCCTCGCAACTGGATGACTCTCATCGATCACTACATCGTGGCCCGGCCACGCCCGGTGTGCCCACATTTCAGATTGCGTATGCACCTTCATGTCTTCTTTTTCGCCTCGGCTTTCTTGGACGGTTCCGGCGGCTGCATCCGCAACGCGATTGTCAGCATCCCGGTGTGCGCGCCCCTGTCATCCGCGCTGCCGGCGACGGACAACGACTCAATCTCACTCGTCGGAAATCGGTTTTCTAAATCACGGACGAATGCGCCTATTTGGTCGTACGTGCCGGAGAACTCAAGGCGCGTTCGGTAAATCGGGGATTTGGATTTCCCATCGGTCTCGGCTTTGCTGCCGGGATGCAGCCCCCCGATGTGGACGGGCTGTTGCTCGGCGAACAAGCTGATCTCACGTACGACCCACGCGAAGGGATCTCCGCTGACCATCCCCGCCCATTGGGTTTCGACGAAGGCCTTCGTTTCCGCGCGGTTGGCCACATCCTGCTGGGCCGTGCGGGCCTTGCGCTCAGCCTGCCGAATCTGGTCATTCAGCTTGTCGATGCCGGCGCGCGCCTCGGTAAGTTCACTCCAATTTTGGAGCACGTAGAATTGAACCACGCCCACCACGGCAATCAACGTCACGACGCAGATAAGCACCAGTTTCTGCAGCTTCTCCTTGGGCAGCTTGCTCCAGTAGCCTTTCTTCATTTCGCCGCCTTCTCCTTGTACCAACATTCGATGACGAAATTGGCCCCGGTGGGCGCCATCAAGCCCGCCTTGTCGTTGTCTTTCGAGATGCGGGTGATGGACCGCAACTGGATGTCCTCCACGAGGGCGCTAAAACGCGGATCACTCCGCAACGATTTCAAAAACCGGTCAACCTCCAGTTCGGGCCGGCTGCTGGAGGCCATTCCTTCCAGCCGGACCACGAGCCGCTCGATCCGCCTCGCATGGCTAAGATGCTTGGATTCCGCGCCGTCCTCGCCGCTACCGCCGCCCGCGTCTGTCGTTTCCACGCTCAGCGCAAAACCAAGTTGTGAAAGCTGGACCGATGGCGGTATGAGGTCCTTGACGAGCGCCAACTGCGGCGCCATCAATACCCGCGAACGATTCAGGTTCATGATTTCTTCCGCGGCCACGCCGATTGCCTGGAATTCGCCTTCCCCGGCGCCGACGGCGTTCATCTTCTTCCACTGCGCGTCCAGTCCCTGCAGTTCCGTCCGTCTCTGCATCAACATCGCCGAGAGCACACCACCCCCGGCCACGGCCAGTGTGAGCGCGGCCAGGCCGACGGCGATGAATAACTTGATGGGATCGCGGGCGCGCGCTTCCTGCGCCAACTGTTCTTCGGCCAGAAGATTAAGGGTGATCGCGGTCATCGTCGTGAGTCGTCTTTCATGACAATCGGGCTGCCGCCACGCCCACGGCGGCGGCCAGGGACGGGCCAATGACCAGCGCTTGTTCGCGTTCACCATTCAAATGGCTCACATCCATGCTCTCCACCAG
>Ga0265338_10005974_pt1 | contig 15658 bp, 12 predicted proteins | sample 42126metaG_FD_193579 | JGI IMG/M metagenome (GOLD analysis project Ga0265338, IMG submission 193579) | Rhizosphere microbial communities from Carex aquatilis grown in University of Washington, Seatle, WA, United States - 4-21-26 metaG | ecosystem: Host-associated > Plants > Roots > Rhizosphere... | reverse complement strand
GAATTGTTGAAACGCCGGGCTAATTCGCCGCGGCGAACGTCTACGGCGCGGAGCGATCGAATTGTTGAAATGCTGGGCTAACACACGGACCAGTTCGGCGTGAGTGAACTCACGCCCTGATACGAAACAAAACACGTGCCAGCAACCGGGGCTTCGTGGCTTCCCACCCATTGAGCAAAAAACGCTCGATGGATGGGGCACAGTTATATCGCTCGCGGGCCGGAGACGCCGGTACCACTATACTGCGGCAATGAAGATGAACCTTGCGAGGCTATTCCCACGCCGCGCGTGATGCTTTAGGCTTTGTATATGGAATTCAAAGTAATTGAGCTTGAGCGCGACCCGGTCGACTTTGATCTCGCACTGGAGCCGGGAGCAGTTGACCTGGGCGAGGAAGCCCAGCAGGTGGGTCCGCTGGGCGCCAGGGGGCGGGCTGAGGTTATCCACGAGCACCGCGGGCCCAAGGAAATTGTGGCCGATATCCGGCTTAAAGGCAGCTTTGAGGGCAAGTTTGAGGTGCCGTGTGCCCGGTGCGTCGAGCCGGTTGAGATACCGCTCGCCGCCGAGTTTGACTTGATCTTCCGCCCAGTCGGGGTGGATGGCGATGCCCCGGAGCGGTCGATTACAGCGCCGGAAACCGAAATCGGTTATTATCAAGAAGACAGTCTTGCGCTTGAAGATGTGCTGCGGGAGCAGGTTCTTTTGTCTCTCCCGGTGAGGACTTTATGCAAGGAAGACTGCAAGGGACTTTGCCCGCACTGCGGCGCCAACCGCAACAACCAGCCTTGCAAATGCGATGAGGGTCCGAGCGACCCCCGTTGGGAAGCGTTGGCCGGTTTACGCAGCCGGATCAAGTCCTGAAAAAGCTGCGGCATAAGCCGGAGCTGAAACGATAGCGAACCGTGGTTCGTGATTCGTGGTGCGTGGTTCGTAGCCAGAAAGAGGATTCGGCGTTTGAGAATGCCCAGTCTTCAGCCGTTCCGTAAGACTAACGGAATCAACGGAATTCAGCTCACCCGCGAATCACGATCCACGACTCACGATCCACGATTGAGGAAACACATCATGCCGAATCCGAAAAGGCGCCACTCCACGCGCCGCACCGCCCTTCGCCGCTCACACGACTTCCTGACCGCTACCGGCCTCTCAGAGTGCCCCAACTGTCATGAGAAGAAGCTTCCCCATCGCGCCTGCGCCAAATGCGGCGAGTACAAGGGACGCGCTGTTCTGGACGTAAAAGAAGCAGCCAAGTAAATAGACTGAGCCTCCATGCTCTACGACATCGCGCTTGACGCAGTCGGTTCCGATAACGCTCCCGAACCTGAAATCAGGGGCGCAATTCTGGCTTGCCGCACGCTGCCAGTACGGGTCCACCTGGTTGGACCTGAGGCGGAGCTGCGCGACCAGCTCGACGATCTGCTTGAAAACGAAGAGCTTCCCATCGTGATTCATCACGCAGCAGAGCGGATCGGCATGGACGAGAAGGCCGCTCACGCCGTGCGCACCAAAAAGAACAGCTCAATGCGCGTTGGGCTCAAGCTGGTGCGCGAGGGAAAAGCCGCCGGGTTTGTGACCGCGGGCAACACCGGCGCGGCCATGGCCACCGCCAAAATGGTGCTGGGCGCGCTGCCCGGTGTTGACCGGCCAGCGCTGGCTACTCCAATGCCTAGCGCCAGCGGCAACCCCTGCGTTCTGCTGGACGTGGGCGCGAATGTTGACTGCAAGGCGCACAACCTGGAGCAGTTCGCGATCATGGGCGAAATGTACGCCCGCACCGTGCTCAAGATCGACAATCCGCGTGTAGGGCTGCTCTCAATCGGTGAAGAAGAAACCAAGGGCAACGACCTTACCCGCGAGGCTTTTCCGTTGCTCAAAGCCCTGCCCATCCGCTTCATCGGCAACGTTGAAGGGCGCGACATTTTCAGCGGACTGGCCGACGTGATTGTGTGCGACGGCTTTGTGGGCAACGTGGCTCTTAAAACCAGTGAGGGCGTGGGCCGGTTCGTTCGCGATGCGTTGCGCGCGTCGCTGAAAAGCACCGTAACGGCACAGGTTGGGGCACTGCTTTCGCGTGCGGCGTTCAACGAATTCCGACAGCGGCTGGATTACCGCGAGTATGGCGGCGCGCCGCTGCTGGGCGTACGCGGAGTGTGCATTATCGGCCACGGTTCTTCAAATGACCGCGCCATCTACAACGGAATCCGTGTGGCCTACGAGTTCGCCAAGGGCGGCACCACCGCGCGCATTGAGCAGGAGTTTGCGGGACGCATCAAGCGGAATCCGCCTGATGCGGCTTCCGAGGGTCTTGACGCTCGGATCCAGTAAGACAGGGATCAGGGATCAGGGATCAGGAAAAGCCCGGTTGAGATCTGGCGCCATCATCCCGCGACCTACAAATCTTCCAATGCCTAACGCCGAAATACCCAAATTCGATTCTGGATTGTTAAGCCGGCTTGCTTGCCCCGCGTGTCATGGCGAGCTGCGGCATGGCGGAGAGAATATTGTTTGCCTGAGTTGCGGGCGCGTCTTCCTGGTCATCGATGGCATTCCGGTGCTCATTGCGGAACGGGCTGTTATCCCTAGCCCTTAGTGCATAGTCCCTGTCTTTTTCACCTCCGCCGATAGAACGGCAGCACAATTAGCCCGGCCAGAAACATGGCGGCCACCAGTGCGAACGCGATCAGCGAGTAGATCAGGACGAGGTTCGGACCCTTCGATGGAGCCTCTTCGGGTTGGTTGTCCGACTGCGGCTTCTGCTCAAGATTACTCATACTTCAACGCATCCACCGGATCCATTTGGGCGGCGCGCGTGGCGGGCACGGTGCCGAAGATGACTCCCACGAGCGTGGCCGAGGTGAGCGCGATAAACACCGACAGCGGCGAGACCGGCAGCTTGTAGTCGGTGAAGAATCGGATGGAGAGCGGCACAGAGAGCCCAACCGCGGTGCCCACGATTCCACCGGTGAGCGAAATAATGACTGCTTCAGAAAGAAACTGCAGCTTGATTTCGCGATAGGTTGCGCCCAGCGCTTTGCGGATGCCGATTTCGCGAATGCGGGCGCGAACATTGGCGAGCATGATGTTCATAATTCCCACGCCGCCAACGGCAAGAGTGACGGCCGCCACCATGACCAGCAGAAGAGTGAGTGCATCTGCGATTTCGCCGGCTATGGTGAGCATCTGTTTGAGCGTTTGCGTTTTGTAAACCGAGTTGGGCCGGTGGCGCGACTGAATGATGCTCTTGATTTGCGCTTCCGCTTCGGGAACCTCGTCCATGCTGCGCATGGAGAAGTAAATCTGGCGCAGGTTTTCAGTTCCGGTAAAGTACTTTGCCACCGAATAAGGAATCAAGATGGTTTGATCGGCGATCTCCGATTCGCCGAAGTCGTCGAAAGCCTCTTTGAAGACGCCAATAATAGTGAAGGGAATGCCTTCGATTTCGAATGTCTGACCGACGGCTTCGTCGTCGCTGCCGTAACGGGCGCGGGCGAAGGCCTCGGTGACGACTGCGCACTTGATGTGAGAGGAATCATCGGCGTCGGCAAAGAACCGTCCATTGGGGACAAGCAGGTTGCGAACTCTCTGATAATCCGGACTGACGCCGAGAATCAGGGTGTCTTTCACCTGGCCCGCGCCGAAGCTGATGGGCTCATGCATGTCAAGCACTGGCGATGAAAACATAATGCCCGGCACCTGCTCGTCGATGGTTCTTTCGTCGTCGCGGGTCATGTAGTCGTTGTACAGGACGCGCTCTGCCGCGGTGGTGCCGCCGCCTGCATATTCCAGTTCCACGGAGTTGGTTTCGATTTTCTGCAACTCGGCGAGGATGTATCGCTTGCCGGTCAAGCCGATGGTGACCACCAGTATGACCGACGCAGTGCCTATGACCATGCCGAGGGCGGTCAGAGCAAAACGTGTCTTGCTGGTCCTGAAGCTGTCAAAGGCCAGCTTCAGAATCTCGCTCAGCATCATGGTCTGGCGGGCGCTCAGTAGAGTTTTTTCAAAGGCGCGACGCCGGGCCTGTACAGTGGTCGGATTCATATCTTTCTGTTATCCAAGATGCGCGCGAGTCCGGTTGGGCTTCTCGAATCGTGTGCGGGGCGTGAAATAGGTCGCTTGCCCCTTGCTTTCCTTACTTTAAGATTACGCGCCCGGGGGCGCTTCAAGGAAACTGGGGACGTGGTTCGGAGGCGGCCAGGTGGCTGCGTTCGGGGCCCTATTGACTGCGTAATGGCCTTATTGTTTGGCCGTCCCTTTTTCTGGCGTCTCATTTCCAGGGCATTTGATCGAATCCTTACCCGACCACTGCGTAACGTCGATGGGAAGTCCCTGCATGCACATGGTGGGGCCTTCATGCGGATTGCCGGTGAACTCGATGCCATCGCCTGCCCGCGGACGCGCGCCGCTGATGAGCAGGTTGTATAGTGTGCCTGAGCCGGTGTCTTTCACCAAGATGCAGCCGGCCTCAGCACCGCTGGCGACGCAGCCTTGGCCATGCACGGGAACGGGAGCGGGTTTGGGCGCCGGCTTGGGAGCGGGCTTTTGCGCGAATGTGAGTGCGGCTATCGCGAGGAATAGGGGTGTAACCCGAGAGAGGTTCATCATGGTTCTCCTTCCGTGGCTGCAGAAGAGAGTGCAAGTTCGCGCCAAAGGGCGGCGAGCGATTCGATTGAGAGGGACTCGGCCCGCGCCTGCGGATCGATGCCGGCCCGCGCTAATGAAGATTGAGCGAGTGCCGGCGTATAACCGGCGGCGCGCAGATTGTTGGCGAGAGTTTTGCGTTTTTGCGCGAACGCCTGGCCAACGAAGTGTAGAAAGCCGGCTTCTTCAACGCCAAGCTCAGTGAAGCGCGGTGCAAATCGCCAGCGGAAGACGGTGGAATGCACCTGCGGCGGTGGCGAAAATGCTGAAGGAGGCAGAGTGAAGAGCGGCTCGACCGGGCCGTGTGCCTGCACTATTACGCTGAGAAGACCAAAGTCGCGCGAGCCCGGGGAAGCGGTTACGCGATCGGCAACTTCGCGTTGCACCATGAGCACGGCCAGCTCGATGGCCGACTGGCTGGCTGCAAGTTTGCGAAGAATGGGCGAGGTGATGTAGTAGGGCAGGTTGCCGGCCACGCGCAGCCTAGAGCCGGCTTGGACCGCTGCCGCGGCAAAGTCGAATTCAAGTACGTCCTGCTCGATAACCGTGACTCGATCCGGCGGAAATTGACTACGGATTGCCCGGGCAAGTTCGCGGTCGTATTCAACGGCAACCACGTGAGCGGCCTTCGTCGCCAGCACGCCGGTGATTGCTCCGCGCCCGGGGCCGATCTCAACTACTGTCTTTCCTGCGAGATCGCCCAGGGCCGCCGCAATCCGTTCAATCGCCTGGGAATCGTGGAGGAAGTTTTGACCGAGCTTTGGTTTGGAAGGCATTGGCTCCTACGATGGTAGACCACGGCGCGAGCAGCACACATTTGTGCATCCGCGGGCTTTTTGGTAGCATCTAGTTCACATGGTTAGCGCTCTAGAGTCCCGCTCTTGTTGTTGCCTGTCGAACATCTTCGACGGGTGTATGCGCTAAACACTGATCTCCCAGCAAAACTGATCAAGATTGTTTTGGGAAGACACCCGTAGCTGTTGAGCCGGGAGAGTCTTCGTTTGTGTTCCGGCCTTAGCAATTCCCCTGAACAATGAGGAGCCGACCTCCTCTGCAAAGGCCAATCATCCATGAGCACTGTTGACATTGTGTCGGAGATAAATGTGAAGCTCGATTCCGTGCGGGCGAAGTTGGTTAAGACTCTCACCGGCAAGGGCGATGTGTGCCTGACTTGCAGCTTTCAGGCCGAGGGCGTACTGCTGGCCAGGCTGGCCGCTGAAATAGACCCGGAGATTCCGATTCTATTTCTCGACACGGGTTATCATTTTGCCGAGACCTATGCCTATCGCGATCGGATTGCCCGCGAGTGGGGACTTAATCTGATTAACTTGCTGCCCGGCAAGACCGTCGCCGAGCAGGAAGCGGAATTCGGCAAATTGCATGAGTTTGCGCCGGACCGCTGCTGCGCGCTGCGCAAGGTGGAACCGCTGTTCAAGGCGGTTGCGGAGTATCGCGTGTGGCTGACGGGCCTGCGCCGGGAGCAGGCCAAGAGCCGCGCCACGCTTGAAGAATCGTCGATGTTTGCGTTGCCGGGCGGCCAGCTGGTGCTCAAGGTTGCGCCGCTGGTGGCGTGGACCACTCGCGATGTGTGGTATGCGTGCGAGGAACTCGGAATTCCGCTGTTGCCGCTCTATGCGCGTGGCTATTCATCGATTGGCTGCGAGCCGTGCACCTCGCTTCCGCTCGATCCCAACGATTTGCGCTCAGGCCGCTGGGCAGGCCGCAAGGCGGAATGTGGAATACACATCCAGGCCATCGAGCCCGCTCCGGCGAGTTGAATCATCCTGGTCGGACTCGTTGAATTGGTGCGGAAGGCGGGACTTGAACCCGCAAGCCTTTTGGGCGCCAGCTCCTAAGGCTGGTGTGTTTGCCATTTCACCACTTCCGCTTGTGTCGACAGCATGATACGGGGAGCAGCCGGGGCGCGACCCGCACCGCATCAAACAGGTTCAGTTTATCGCACTTCGTAAACTGAGATCGATTGGGGCGGCTCGTCGATGCGGAGCTGGCCTTGAGTGATGGCGGTTGCCGCAGTCGCGGCGGGAGCCTGTGGCGCAAAGCTGGTGCAGCCCGCCAGCGCAGTGCCATCCATCGGAACCAGGATGGATTTGGCTTTTTCCGAGTCGTTCACCACGATCAGCATTCGCGCATTTGCAGATTTTTCACCGGCGGTGCAGCCTCCGTCTTCGAGGGTGCGCACAAAAACAAAAGCGTCATCATCTGCGAAGAGATTCTGTTCCTTCCCGGACGCGAGAGCGCGATGTTGTGCGCGCAGCGCAAGCATCTTTGAAGTCCATTCGAAGACGTCTTGTTCATCGGGGGTGCGGCCGCTCTGCGTAAATGCATTGTGCGCGTCGCCATCGAAGCCGCCGGGAAAGTCGTGCCGGTTGTCAGGGTCCGCGCCGCCGGTCATGCCGATCTCGTCGCCTGAGTAGATCTGCGGAGTTCCGCGCAGCGTTGCCAGCAGGCCGAGAGCCAGCTTGAGCTTTACCGTCGAGCCGCCGTCATCGGTAATAAATCGTACTGTGTCGTGATTGCCGATGAACGGAACCAGCCGCTCGGAATGCGGATAAAGCGAGTCCTTGCCCAGCACCTCGACCAGCTCCGTCATCGGCTTGCCGTGTGCCAGCACGTCGCGCAGCGCAAAGTACACCGGAAAGTCAAATGGCGTGTAAAGTTCGGTATCGATCCCCTGGTGCGCCACGCCGCCAGCAAAATACGACGTGACCTCAGGATCGCGATGGTAGATCTCTCCAACCGTGGTCAGATGCGGATAGACGTTGTGCAAGGTGGCGTCAAAGTCTTGCCAGAAGCTGCGATCGACGTAGGGAAACGTGTCGAGCCGTATGCCGTCGAGGTTCGCAGTCTCAACCCACCACAGAGCATTCTGAATCAGGTACTGCGACACCAGCGGATTTTGCTGGTTCATGTCGGGCATGGAGTCGGTAAACCAGCCATCCACAATGTTGCGCCAGGCTTCAGGCGGCGCATGTGGATCGACGAGTTTATAAAAGTCGCTCTCGAACGCCGGGTGATGCGCCAGCGAACCGTGGAACCAGTCGGGAGCAGGCGGGTCGTTGACCCACGGATGCTGAACGCCGACGTGATTGGGAACCAGATCGATGACCAGTTTCATTCCGTGAGAGTGAAGCTCGGTGGAGAGATGGCGGTAATCGGCAAGCGTGCCGAAGTGAGGGTCGACCGCATAGAGATCGGTGGCAGCGTAGCCGTGATACGACTGAGGCATGGCACCGTTTGAATCAACGGGCGTGGTCCACACCGTTGTGACGCCAAGCTGCTTCAGATAATCGATATGCTCAGCAATTCCGTCAAGATTTCCGCCGTGCCATCCGCGCGCTAATGATCGATCGTCTCCGGGGGGATCTGCCGTTCCGGCACGTGCGAAACGGTCAGTCATGATGAGGTAGAGCACGTCTGCCGAATTGAATCCCCGATGCGCGTCTGGGTCGCTCGAGCGCGGGGCGAAGACATATTTGCGTTGTATCGAACCGCTGGCGTTGGTTGCGGTCAGCGTGACGGTTTGCGGCGCAGTGGATTTGGAATCGAGCCACAGGAATGCCCAATGGCCGTTGGCAGAAATTTGTGTGCGCGTGAGGGTGATGCCATTGGCCGCGATCGAAAACTGTGTCCCTTTCAGGCCATCGCCTTTCAGAAGCAACATGGGGGAGGGAAGAGCGGCAAACCAATTGGGAGGATCGATTTTGTCGATTCGGGGAGCCTGGGCGTGCGCGCCGAAAGAGACGACGAATAAACATGCAGCCAGAAAGTATGAAGGCAAAAATCGCATGAAGAACTCCAACAAACCCCAGGCGCCAGATAAAGAAACCGAATGAATGTGCACGCAGGCGCAGAAATCCTGGAATGATAGCGAGATAACAAATAGCCAATGAGTTTTGAGGCGCTCCAGCGCGCGCAAGAAGACGGTACGCACTCCGCACACTACTCTCGCGGGCTCGTGATGCGAGTGAGCTCACGAAGGTCTCAGCTTGGCGCTTTGCACCGCGGCAGCCGTGAAGGCTGCCGCGATGGGTTCAAGGATTAGTGAGGTTAGAAGGTGAAGCGAGCCGCCAACTGGATTTCGCGGTTGCTGTAGACCTGCACGCTCTCAATCTGTCCAAACTGCCCGTTCGTCATGCTGCCCTGCGGATTGGTGAAGGCTGGCGTGTTGAACAGGTTGAAGGCATCCCCATGCAATTCGAGCGTGTACCCTTCGGCCAGGTGCAGGTTCTTCTGCATGCTGAAGTCAACCCTCTTGTAGCCGGGTCCGAAGAGCTGGTTGCGGCCCAGTGTGCCGAGACGGGTGTAGACATCGCAACTGCATGCGGCCGAGTGTACGGTTGGAGGATTTGCGAAGATAGGGTTGCTCGCAGTTCCCACATCGAACCAATGTGCACCGGAATTACCGCTTGTTTCCTTGTCGTAGTGAATCGCGCCGACGAGGTCGGGCCGGTTACCCGGATTATCCTGGCCTGTGGAGAGATCAACCGGCGTGCCTGACTGGACAAATGCAACCAGGCTCGGCTGCCATCCGCCGATCACCCAATCTACCGGCCGCGAAACACTACCGCCCCAGCGCTGCCCGCGCCCGAAGGGCAACTGGTAGAGCATTGATGAACTGAAAGTCTGGCGCTGATCCTCGTTGGAGTTTCCGTAGCTGCCGAGAGGATTGTTGTAGATTGCAGCGGTCTGCCCCTGGAAGGCTCCGGTCGAGTCGTCGAGCGCATGAGACCACGCGTAGGAGAATGTGGCAATCAACCCATTCGATGCGCGATGTTCCTCATGCAATTGCAGACCGTTGTAGTTTGAGATGCCGTCGTAATTGTTGTAGTTGATGCTTCCCAGCCCGGGGAAGTTTTGAACGCCGGTTGTGAACTGGTTGTTGTTGTATGGGTAGTAGCTCGAGAGTTTGGAGCCATGGGTTCCCACATAGGCAACGGTGGCTACATCTTTGGAGCCGATCTGGCGCTCGATCTGGATGTTCCACTCCTGCACGGTGCTGTTTTCGTTGTTCCGGTTAACGGCAATCATGCTGGTGCCAGCGGGAGGATTAGCGGGATCGAAGTTCGGGAAACCGCGCGCCGGAAGCGGTGAGCCGGTGTCGCTGCCGCTGCTGTATGCCACTGTACCTGGGTTGGTGTAGCCCAGGCAGTTGTAGTCGTTGCCGTTGTTAGCAGGCGTCTGCGTCAACTGGCCGGTGAATGTGGTGCAGTAGCCGTTGGAGGCACTATAGCTGTTGCTGCCACCAAAGGGAATCTGCTCGCCGAGCTGGTTGTTGATTCCGCCAAAGTCAGGGTAGTAGAAAATGCCATAGCCTCCGCGGAGCACGCTTTTGTTGTCGGGCATGCTGTAGGCAAATCCAACGCGAGGTCCAAAGTTGTGGTAGTCGTTGTTGACAATGCTGCGCGAAATGCCGTTCTGACCGGCGATCATGATAGTGCCGGTGTTTACGTTAAAGGCGGACTGCTGGTTGTGCGCCTCGTAAGGCCGCGACAGGAAATCCCAGCGCACGCCGAGGTTGAGGACGAGATTGCGCGTGACGCGCCAGTCATCCTGCGCAAAGATGCCGTCTTCCTGGCCGATGTTGGCAAAGTACCCGGCCTGCGAACCGATCTGGTAGTTATACATGCCGCCAGCCAGCAACTCTGAAACTTCGTAGCCGGTGAACTCAACCGTGTTCTCGTCGATCCAGAAGTATCCCTTGCCTTCTTGCGGATTAAAGAACTCAACCTGACGGCGAATGAACGTGCCACCGTATTTGATGGAGTGGTTTCCGTGATTCCAGTTCACCGTGTCAGTGACTTCATAAGTGTTTTGCGGCACGGAGTAGAGGCCGTAATCGCCGGTGTACTCAAGATCGCCCTTCCAGCCGCCGATGAGCGCGCCGCCAGTGGTTTCCTGGTTGATGTTGGCGTTCACAATGCCCAGATTCTTTGACACGTAGTTGCCGTAGTCCGGGGGAGTGTAGCCGTAGTTATCTCGGTTATAGGCAATGTGTGCTTCGTTGACCATATTCGCCGAGAAGGTGTGGGTGTAGCCGAAATCATAGCCGCGCGCGTGCGTGGGGTTGATGCCGGTTCCGCCGCCGGCGGGCAGGTTCGGAAATTCAGAGCTCTTGGTGTTTACCGAGTTGTCGTAGCTGAAGCGGAGGAACGCGACGTCATTCGGTCCGGCGAACCAATCCATGCGGCCGTCGAAGGTGTTGTACTTGTTGGCTTCATGCTGTGCCACCAGGTAGTTGTTCTTGAAGCGATCGGTGCGGGTGGGCTCAGGAAATGCATTGAGGTAATTTACCGCGGCTGGATTGAGACGTTCGGAAGGAATTACGTTCGGCGTTCCACCGTCGGCGCCGAACTGCGTGGGCCCGCCCTCGTTGTTGCAGGTTGTTGGATCATAAATCTGACCCTGGCTGGTTTGGCCGGCCAGAGCACCCGGCATGCAGTAGGGATACTGTGTCCTGTAATCGTTTGTGCCGGCACCGTCGGCGCCCGCGGCATTCAGCAACTCGGTAAAGTCGCCAGTGCGCATCTTGTCCGTGGGAACCGTAACGTAATGCACCGGAACCGGGAGGGACTCGCGCAGAGCCTGGTAGTCGCCGAAGATGAACAGCTTGTTCTTCAGTTTTGGCCATACCGGACCGCCAATCGAGAAGCCTGGCTGCTGACGCAGGAAGCTGGTTGGCAGGGTCGGTCCCGCACCGTTGAACTGGTAGTTGTAATTCGAGTCGAAGCTCTGGTCGCGATAGAACCAGAATGCCGATCCGTGATAGTTGTTGGTACCACTTTTGATGGAGGTCATCACGATGGCTCCGCCCGCGCGGCCGTACTCTGCAGGAGCAACATTGGTGTTGACTTTGAATTCCTGGGTGGCATCGATATCTGGGAAGAACAGGATCGTGTTCACCAGGCCGTCGTTGTTGTCAACGCCGTCGAGGAGGAAGTTATCGGCCTGGGGACGAAGGCCGTTGACTGAAAGTGCCGCACCCTCGCTCTCGTTATAGCGGGCCGTCTCAGTGTAATTGCTGTTGCCGCCGCCGCTGGCAACGTCGCCATAAGCGCCGCGGGTTACGCCGGGCGTGAGCATGGCAAGCTGCGTAAAGTTGCGGCCGTTCAGCGGAAGATCGGTAACCTGCTTGCCTTCGATCGTTGCGCCCACGGTGGCGTCGGAACTGTCGATCAGCGACGTTGTTGCAGTCACTTCAACCGTGGTTGTGGATCCGGCAGGTTGCAAATGGAAGGCGACGGTGGATGCCGTTGATACCGTGACATCAACCTTGGTTGTGTCGCTCTTGAAAGCTGCGGCCGTTGCGACCACTGAGTAAGGGCCGCGCGGCACTGCCAGAATGGTGAACTCGCCTGCGCCATCGGAAACTGCCTGCAGTTTCTGCCCGTTGTCAGTGTTGGTGGCGGTCACCACGGCGCCGGGAATAACCGCGCCTGTGGGATCGGTAACAATACCGTTAATCGATCCGGTGTCAGTCTGCGCGAACAGGCGTGGGCCCACTGCTAAAAGTACGAGGGCAGCCAGCGCCAGCCACGCAGCGCGGAACCGGTTATGTCCGGCTGATTTCAATCTTGTTTTGTTCAACATCACAAAGTCCTCCAAAGCGGTTACCTGCATTGAAAACTGCCTGTGGTTGTTGCGAAGATCAACGCAGCTCCTCGCGACCACGATCGCAGACATAGAGCTTCAATCAAGGTTGCGGTGTCAAGGAAGCACTCTTCCCGCGATCCCCTCAATCGACTCTGATTCTGTTCCCCCAAACCGGTTTCAGATGGGCCCCGAAAACTGTCTCGGCAACGGAACCGGTGACTCAACAGACCTGGTTCTCAGATGAGAGTCAGAATCTGGTTTGTTAAGCCGGAATCGAGAAGACGCCCGGGAACACACGGTGGTCAATCCACAGCGCGGCAATTCGGGATCAATTCCTGTTTATCTGGTAAAGATCGTGTTTATAGGGGTTTACTTAAAAACATCTCCAGCCGTTTCTTTGATTGTTTTTCTTCGAGCAAGACTAAAGTCCACCTTTCGGCTTATTCTCGTACACTATTAGCCGGGGTTTCGTCACTGAAAGCCGGTGTTTCGTCACCAGGGGACCATGACGTCAGCGACACAAAAGTCCGGCGCAGGCCGGGTGCAGTTCGGGATATTTGAGGCCGATTTCACAACAGGGGAGTTGCGACGGTCAGGGGTTCGCGTGCGCCTGCAGAGCCAGCCCTTCAAACTACTATCCGTATTGGTTGATCGACAGGGCGAAGTGGTTTCGCGAGAAACGCTGCAAATTGAACTGTGGGGTGCCGATACCACGGTTGATTTCGACCACAGCCTGGGCATTGCGGTAAACAAGCTGCGCGAGGCCCTGGGGGATTCGGCTGAAAATCCGCGGTTTGTTGAGACGCTGGCCAAACGGGGCTACCGGTTCATCGCGCCGGTAAAAGTCATCGACGAACATCCATCCGCCGATGTGCCGGTAGTCGCGGCGGTAGCTCCAGCTGCGTTGACTCGGCCTGGTAGTCGCCTTTGGTTCTGGCTTGCGGCCGGCCTTGCGGTGGTTTGCGTTGCGCTAATGGTCGCGCTTCTAATTCGCACTCCGGCACGCCGTCCCTACCGTGTCGAACAGATTACGTTCACTGGCCACGTGCTGGACAGCGATCTTGATGTGGAAAGTTTTTCAAGCTCGGCCAGCGATGGCACCCGCATCTATTTCTCGCACATGGATAACGGCAGTCCGGTGCTGGCGGTTGCGCTGGCGGCTAATGGCGAGATCACTTACTTCCATTTGCCTTACATCGGCGCGCCGCTGATTGGTTCTCTTTCGCCCGACGGATCAAAGCTGGTGGTGCGCAGCCACCTGCAGGCCGAGCCCGAACAGCCGCTCTGGGTGTTGCCGACGCTGGGCGGCGATTCGCGCCGGGTGCCCAACGTGCTGGCCCACGACGCCACCTGGATGCCCGACGGACTGCGGCTGCTGGTGGCGAGCGGCAACGACCTGACGGTGGTGGGCGCGGATGGCAGTGACCCTCATCGGTTGCTTACCGTGCAGGGGCTCGCCTTCTGGCTGCGCTGGTCGCCCGACGGCAAGCGACTGCGCTTTACGGTACGCGACTCCAAACGCCAGACCGCCGAACTTTGGGAAGCTAATGCCGACGGCTCAAATCTGCACCAATTGCTGCCGGACTGGAATCAGTCGGCATCAGAGTGTTGCGGCAGTTGGACGCCGGACGGCGACTACTACGTTTTTCAATCGTCCAGCGACGGCAGCGCGCGCAGCCAGATTTGGGCACTGCGCGAACGCCCCTGGTACAAGGCCGACAGCAGGCCGCGGCAAATCACCGACGGGCCGCTCGGCTACCAGGCACCAGTGACTGCGCCGGGAAGCGACCGCATCTACTTTATTGGCGCCACCTCGCAATACGAGTTGCTGAAGGCCATGCCCAAGGCCACCACTTTTACCACGCTCGACCAGAACCTGAGCGCGGCGGCGCTGGCCGAATACTCGCACGACGGCAAGTGGATTGCGTGGGAAAATGCGTCAGACAACTCGCTTTGGCGCAGCCGGGTTGACGGCAGCGAGCGCATTGAGCTGACCACCCCGCCGCTGCGCATTTTCACCATGAAGTGGTCGCCTGACGATAAGCGCCTGGCCGTGATGGGACTTGCGCCGGGCAAGCCGTGGAAAATTTATCTTATCGATGCTGAAGGCGGAAAGCTGACACCGGCGCTCGATGAGGATGTGAACGAAGCTGACCCCGCGTGGTCGCCCGACGGCGAGTCGATCGTGTTTGGTCGTCTTCCCGACCGCATGGACAATGCCCAGCCCAAGGCCATCTACGAGCTCAACCTGGTGACGCACAAGACGGTTCAAATTCCAGGCTCGGCCGGTCTCTTCAGCCCGCGGCTCTCGCCCGATGGACGCTACATTGCCGCGATGCCGCTCGATCAGAAGGCGCTGATGCTCTACGATCGCAGCAACCAGCATTGGACCATCCTGGCGAAACACGGAGTTGGCGACCCGACCTGGTCGCATAACGGCAAGTACGTTTACTTCCAGGATTTTCTTGAGCCGGGCAAACCGATCTACCGCGTCCCAGTGCCGGAGGGCAAACCGGAGCCGGTTGCCACCATTCAGAGCCTGCTGCCCATTTCGGCCATCGATTATCGGCTTATCGGTCTGGCTCCAGGCGATCTGCCGATTGTTACAGCTAGAACTCCGGATGTGAATCTGTATTCGGTTGATTTGAACGAGAAGTGAAAAAGGCAGGGAACAGGGAACAGGGAACAGTGCCTCACCTGTTGGCTCTTGCGAATTCATGGATTACTAACTGCGTGTTTCGCTTTGTGGCTGGTGTTGCGCGCGATTTGCTTCTGCACTGACGGCGATCTGCTTCTGCTTTCGATACACGTTGGCGACGGCTAGGGTCCAGAACGGCACCAGGTCGACTCCAGGCACGAGCTTGCCGAGGAAGCTGGGCAGAAACTCCCAGTGGAAACCAAGCAGCCAGACCAGCAGGGCTCCGATGCCGAAATCGAGAACGTCGTCGGCGGGAGATCCAGCGCCTTCAACAAAAAACGGGAAAATTACGATCTGGAGCAAATCAGCAACGATCGCCAGGATCATCGCGGCTCGAAAGCGCGAACCCCCTGTAATGATGGCGGCGTTTTGATTCACATTGCTCCAGTGCCCGCAAGGGCAAACTCGATTCGCCTATTCTAAGCCGTTCTCGGCGCTGTCGCTGGTTGCTCCCGTAAATCGCTGGATTGATTTGATTGCGGCGAAAAACGCCTGTTATGCGGGAAAACAGGTTAGTTGGCGCGAAGGGTATTTGAAGCTGCACCAGATTTGAGGCGAAATCGGGCGTTTTTGGGGTGCAATGTAACAACTTTTGCCTTGTTACATTTTTGCAAGTGATTGATTTAGATGGCGTTGCGGAGTTCGCCGTCTATTGACTTTCTGGTTACCTCGGGGGAGGGGGGTGGGGGTCCCCCCCCTTATTGACGG
>Ga0265338_10005973_pt1 | contig 15659 bp, 14 predicted proteins | sample 42126metaG_FD_193579 | JGI IMG/M metagenome (GOLD analysis project Ga0265338, IMG submission 193579) | Rhizosphere microbial communities from Carex aquatilis grown in University of Washington, Seatle, WA, United States - 4-21-26 metaG | ecosystem: Host-associated > Plants > Roots > Rhizosphere... | reverse complement strand
CTCTGATACTGGAACGACAGCGGGTTTAGTCGTCATGTCCTGACTATGATGTGGGATGCACTCGGGCGCTCACGCAGCGGGCCGGGCCGGCGGCGGCGGCGGCGGCGCTAGGGCCTTCCCAATTCTGCCAGCTCAAAAGTAATACCCCACCTACGGTTCAGAATCCGTATCCGTCTCAAGGTTTGGAGCACCTCGAACGTGCATAGGAGCAGAATCGGGAAGGGCCTAGGGCCCGCCCGACTCACGCCCGGCCCTCCCACTGTACGCAAAGCGAAAGAATGAATTTGTTCGGACACGGACAGAAGGACATAATATTGTGCGCTTCTCCTTCTCGTTCCTGTACTTGCATCCGTACTGCTCTTTTGAAGCTGCCGGCAACGATAGCTTTAGCAGGTGCGTCTGGACTAGCGCACATTATGTCGGCCAGTGCTCTCGAGCCTCCGGATTGTCTGGCGGAGCTCGGAGCTGTCGCGACATTCGGAGCTACAAACTACTATCAGCACGTAGCTCGGGTAGCCGCGGTTGAGCACGCCGAACGGGTGAGTGTGCACGACGGCAGACACCCGTTTTCCCCACTCAGACGCGAGAGACGCCCGCAGACCGTCGATGTCAAAGCTAAAGGGCGCCTTGAGTCCCACGATGCGGCCCGGCGACCACCACTGCGCAATCACCTGCCCCACATCCAGGGTCCCACGGGCGGCGGCAGCGTAGTCGCCTCCACCCTCACCCCGGGCGACCTCGGTCTGCTCGAGCCTGCGCCGCTTGGCGCGCATCCTTGCCCTGTGGTTGCAGTTCTTTCTCTTGCGACCGCCGCCGCCCGCCGCCGACAAAGGCTGCACCCAGCTCCCGGCGTCGGCAGCGTCCGCCCACAGCGTCATGGTCTTCTCGTCCTTGCACCAGGGTGGGTCGAGGAACAGCGTGTCCATCCACTCCTCGTCCTGCCCGCGCGAGGGGGTCGACGTAGCCGCGATACGGTCGAGCACGCTCTTGTTGAGCACGCGGACGAAGGTGCGCGGCTCGGGCGCCGACGCGTCGGCCGAGTCGTAAAGCCCGCTCCAGCGCGGCACGCCGTGGCGGTGCAGCAACGTAACGCCCAGGGACCGCAGGTTGTCCACGAGGCGTTCGCAGATAGAGGGCACGATCTCGGTGGCCACGACGCGGCGAAAGAGACCCGAGGCGATGAAGCCCCACGTGCTCCCGCCGACGTTGGCGGTGCCGTCCAACACGCGGAACAGAGGGGCGCGCCGGGCGTCGGCCGCGCGCAGGATTCGCGCGCTCACCACCGAGTAGGCGTGAAGGATTCCCGCCGTCACCAGCGCGTCGCTGATCGGCGTCTGCCACCGCGAGCGGTCGATGCGCTTGCGGTCGGCGGCCGAGCCGCGGCTCATGGAGGGCACCGGCGCTGACCGCGGCACCACGACCACACTCCTTGTTCGTCGCCGCCGAGGCGGCACGTCTCCCGCTTCTCTCGCTCCGTCACGGCCTCGGGGCGAAGACGGGCTCGCGGAGGTTCGGGACCCTCCTGTGCAGGAGGAGGCCGCAGAAACCCTGCGCAGCGCCGGGGCTGTGCCAAATCCACCGACCGCACGCGGCGTTGCGCGAGGTGCGGACCGCGGTCGATGGTCTGCCGACAGCGAGCGGGCTTCTCGATGCCGAACGGCGGTCTCTCGACGGAACCGCGTCGGCGGTTGGGCGAGGTCGTCCTCATAGGCCGGGTGCCGAACAACGTTGTCGGGCCGCCAGGGGTCCAGCAGGATAAACTCTCCGTCCGCGTCGACGTCGTCCCCGACGGCGCAGGGTGACGTAGTCTCAGAGGACGCCGACTGGCAAACTGTGCCAAGGTCGCGGCGCCCGCGCTCGTCAGAGCGGCCACGCTGCAGCACGAGGCTCTGGTCATGCAACTCGGCACCGTAGGACCAAACCCGCGTCGTCGACGACGACGACGAAGACGAGGACAACGATGCTGTCGTGGTAAACGTCTGCGTTACCGACGTGCCGTGTTGCCCGGACCCGCCGGCGCCGCCGCGGTCGCGCGACCACGACCAGTGAGCAGGTGGCGGGTTCGATCTCGTGCAGCAGCTCGGCCCACCAGGGGAAAGCGGTGAGAGCGGTGGGAGAGGCGGAAGCGGTGGAGGCGGCAAGGCACCGTAGTCCAAACGAGACACAGGTTGTCGAGGCAGATACATCTCAGAGATTAGGTGCGTGTCAGACAGGGAGTACAGAGAGGCCAAGGGCCAGACACACAAAACGAGAACAACAAGCCAGGGGGGGGGGGGGGCTGAACCCAGAATCCCAATCATGATTCGAAGTCGGGTCGCGGCACACGCCAGCGAGAACGACAGTCGGGCCGCCACCCGTGTGCCTTGGGGGTAGGCCAAATCCATCAATGGCATCGTCGGAGGAGGGTCCCGGGTTTGCAGCACACGTGCTGTCCGTGCGCTTCGCTCGCGGGAAGCGCCCGCAGATGGAGGACCGGGCGAGCGTTGTGCAGGTCGGCACGGCCACCGTCCAGGCGCTCGCTGACGGCCACATCGGGCCTGCGGTCGCCCACTACGCCTGCCCGCGCGTGCTGCAGTACATCGCGGAGCGGGCCGGCGGCGGCGGCGACGACTACCTGGAGAGGCTCGCCGCGGACGACGACCGAACCGGCGCGCTCGGCGACTTGCTGCGCGACGCGTTTGCGTCTGTCCACCGCGAGGTCGTCGAGCGCCTGTCCTTTGGCAGCCAGCCGGTGGCGGGCGCGCCGCCCACGCTGAGACCCGGTTCCACGCTGACCGTGGCCGTGCTCGTTCCGCACCGCCGCCTGCCTGCAGACGACCCGGACGGCGACGAGGAGGACGACGCTGCCAAGTCACGGTCGTGGAGCCTGCACGTCGCCTCTGTCGGCGACAGCCCGGCGTTTGTCGTCAGGCGGACCGGGCCCGCCGACGAGAGCGTGGTCGAAGACCCGCGCCGTTCGAGGCCCCGGCAGTGGCAGCGCTCGGTCAGGCTGCGCGACACCCAGCGCAGCTCGAAAAGGAGCCGTTCGTCGTCAGGGCCGCGCGGCGTCTCCCTCCCCCGCAACGGCCGCGTGCGCTTCGGCGACACAGCGTCGCCGCCTCCGCCTCCGCCGCCACGCTGCCCCACGCCGTGGACGTGCTCCCGCTCGGCCCTGGACTGGCGCCATTTGCCGAGCTGTTGCCCGTCCATTGCCCGCCGCGCCTCGACGGTGGCGGAGCGCGTCCGTGGAGGCACGCGATTCCCTTCCTCTGCGCGACGCGACCCGTGGAGGACGTGTCCAGGGACCTCGAGTACTGTCGAGCGCTCGGTGAGCCTGGCGACGCCAAGTCCCGGCCCGACGACCTCGAGGGAGAGGACTCGGACGACTCGGACGGAGGCGACGGGGTCCCTACCTGGAGCTGGATGGCGGCGCTCACCCTGTCGGCGCCGCACAATTCCCGCGACCCCTGCGAGCGGCGCCGCGTCTTGGCGGCCGGGGGTCCCGACCTGCGCCTCACGTCCGAGCCATCGTCCGCGGGGTACCTCGTGCGGGAGCACCTGGGCCTTGCGGTCGGCGGGGTCAACATGACGCGGGCGATCGGCGACTCGGAGCTCGTGCTCTTGCCCCACGGCCCGCTGCCCCCGCGGCACGCGGCCCTGAGCTGCGTTCCAACGGTCCTGTCGTGCTCGCTCGGGCCGGGGGACCTCGTCGTCCTGGCGAGCGACAGTCTCACGATGCCGCCGGGCGCCTACGCAGACGGCTACGGCCACGACCTCGAGTCGTACCTGGCACAGAGCGTCGCGCGCAACTGCAGCATGGCGCAGAGCGTAATGTCGTGGCATGGCGCGTGCACTCTCTCCGACCGGCTCGTCGCCAGGAGGAGGTCACGGCGACTCCGCGCGGCCGCCCGCCGGGACCGAGCCGCCGCGGCTGCGCGCGGAGGCCGCCGCTCGTCGTACTTCTTTTCCAGGGCCGTCGAGAGACTCGACGTGCGACTGCACGCGGCACGGGCCCACTGCCTCATCTCCTGGAAGAAGGCCGCACTCGAGCTCTTTCGCCCTCGCGACGCAGAAGGAGGCAAAGGCGGCGGCGCTGCGATGCCGACCGACACCGCCGCTCCCCTGGCCTCTCCGCTGCCGCCCTGCGTGCCGCTGCGCTCGATCGTGGACGGGCCCGTCGTGGCGCCGCCCACCGACGCCGAGCTCCTGGAAGCCGAGGAGTTGCTGGCGCTCGTCCTGCCCGCCGTCAAGACCACCCGCGACTTCTTCTCCGTGACGCAGGAGTTCGACGACGCCGTGCAGGCGCTCGTCGCCTGGTGTGGCGAGTACCACGCGGCCAATCCCGAGGGCGGTCCAGCGGGGCTGCTCCGGCTGTACGACGAACGCCGCCGTCCGTCGCCCGCCGAAGCGGCACCGTTTGTTGAGGCCTTTGCGTGCAAGCTCGTGTCGCGGGTCCGGCAGGACAACTTGGCCGTGTCCGTTCTGCAGGTCGAGGGGGATGCCTTCCGTCGGACCCCGGTGACCGACTGGGGCAAGGCCGCCGCGGGCCCCTCCTCCCCCGGGGTGGTCCCCCGCGGCGCGGCGTCCTTTCGCCTGTCGCCGCTCTCGGCCGCGAATCCGTTCCTTCTGCCTGCGTGGTCTCCTGCCGCCGCCGCTGAGGACGGAGGCAGTAGTGGTGCCGACTTCCGGTGGGTTCCGACCGATGGTGGTTCGGGTCGGGAGACGGCGGTCCTCGTGGCCAAGCTCGTCTGGGCAGAGGTCCTGCGGCTTGGCTTTGCGCAAGGCGCGGACTTTGGTCTGGCGCGGCACCTGCTGGTGGATCGCGTCGGGGCCGGCCTCGTCGATGCCGCTCTCCTTGCGCGCGAGCTCTCGGACCTGGCCTGCTGCGTCGATCTGGCGGCCGCCTCGCCGGGTCGCCGCTTTCTGCTGGGGGGCTACGTTGCATTGCTGCAGGCGCTGTGCAGGGTCGCGCCCGCGCCTCGGGTCGACGCCTGGATCAGCCTCGGCCCACAGCTCGCGGCCCCCGGCGGCGCCGAGGAGTCCGAATCGCCGTCCCTCGACGTCGAGGACCTTCTGCGCAAGCTGGTGCTGCGCGAGGACTTCCTGAAGATGACGCGCCTTGACCGCCTGCCTGAACTGGTGGCGGTCCTGTCGCGTCGCCGGACACCGACCGGCGTGGCCCTGCTTCTCGGGATCGCGGACGGCACGCCTGATCTGCTGCTCTCGGACAACAGGAGAAGCGTCGAAGACGACACCACCCAGGACGTGGACCTCTTGTCGCCCCGTGAGGCGGCAGACGGCGGCGCTCGGCTCGCACCGGGTGGGGTACCGCCCGAGGCCAAGGCGCCCGTCCTCGCTAGGCGGCGGAGGGAGGAGGTCTGCGTGGAGCTCTTCTGCCGCATGCACGACGCCAGGGAAGCCACGTGCGGACGCACCGCATGGTGGCACCGCTGCTCGCAGCCCGGTGCGCGTGCCGCCTTCTACCGCTGGGTGCGGTCTGTCCTGGCCGGGACCGCGGGGGCCGACGCGGCGTCGCCGTCCGTCGTGGGCGACTGGCTCCTGCGGGCGTCCGACGCCGACGGGTGGACGTGCCTGTGGGAGGCCGTCTACCGGGGCGACGAGATCACCGTCTCTGCTCTGGCGCGCTCGTCGGTCCTGTTCCACCACGCTGTGAGGCTCGAGTCCCGCCCGTGCCGCGGCTGCTGCCGTGACGGCGGATCCGCTGCTGGACCGCCCAGACAGTCGCTGTTTGGCTTTGCCATTGCCATGCTATCGATGGCGGCTCTCGACTTCCTGTCTGTCCACCAGTCGGACTGGGACCAGTCGTCCGCAGGCGTGCTGCGGGTCCTCATGGACTCGCTTCGCCCCCTCGGCAGCCGACGAGACGGTGGCGGCCTGCGCGATCTGCTCCGGCGCGGCGACCAGAGCATTGTGGCGGAGCACGTTGGCTGGATCCGCACGCTCTTGGACGCTTTCCCCGCAGAATCTGCGTGTTCCGTCGGGCCGCTGGTTGCGCGTCTGGAGGCAGCGTGGCCCGCCACCGCGCGCCAGTGGTCGTCGTTCGCCGTCAGCTACCCGTTGCCGGGGACGACGCGTGCTTACGCCCACTCTTGGATTCGGAGCAGCGGTCGGCCGCCCGCACATGCCGTCGTTTCCCGAAGACGCAAGGTTTACAGGTTTGGCTGTATGTGCATCAACCCCGACGGCTGAAGAGAATTCCTTAGTCAAATTCTTCTCTCTTTTTGACGAGGGAAGCCTGGCGACGGGCAAGACAACAATCCAAGTGACCAGTAGTCGTGCACTTGGACTCCGAGTTGGGAAAGCCATACATACGGCGTTAATTGGTTTTTTGACACGGGCGAATCAAGTGAAACCGAGCCGCGCAAACGCGTTTTGCTGCCAGTAAATGTTCTTCGATTAACGCTCTACGGACACCCAAACTTTGAGCTGTGTGTTCTCTCCACCCGGGCGCGCGTCCAGCTCGTCAAGCAAGCATACCGAGCGAAGCCGGGACAACAAATCATCCAGCTCGGCGGGACAAATCGTGAACCCCTGTTGGAGGCGGGTGTGTGTACGAGGACGGAAAAGGGATCGTGCCATCACGGTAGAAGGAGAAAAGACAGAGGAGGCCGCTGAACAGGGAAAAAAATCCAAGCCCAGGCCCTGATCTGACGACGATGGAATCGCCAGCTCTGGGCCACGAGACTCCGGCGCCGTCTCGGCGAACGGAAGCGTGGTTGTTGTGGGCGGTCGCAGCTGTTGTCTTGGCCCTTGGGGTGGCGGCACTCGTGGGCGCCGGTCGGGCGCGCAGGAAGAGCAGCTTTGCAGCCTACAACGAGATCGGAGAGGCCGACGTGGCTCTGGGCAGCCAGGGGATCGGCGACCAGAACCAGAGGATCTTCAACCGGGTGAGGGCCGAACAGGGAGGCATCACCTCGCTGCTCGACGATGGGAGAATCAGGATCCAGCCTGGTCAGTACCAGGTGTCGGCGACCTCCGTCGTCGTCACCAGAAAAGGCGAGTCTCTGGACGCCGAAAAGGTGCTCAACCAGGAGTACTTTGGCTACTGCGTCCTGTTTGACGACGAGGGCAACGAACTGGCCGTGGGAACCGCGGTCGACGGCGCCAAGTACAACCCGAGCCTCATCGTGGGTGCCTACCTGACCTTTACGCGACAGACAGACCTCGCCCTGGTGCAGCAGAATGGCAGCGCGGCCGTCGGAGTCCTGTACACCCAGACCCTGGTGGAGCCGCCCGAGAACCACGTCTTTGCCACGATTTCCTTCTTGCAACTGTGAGCATTGCGGAAGCATTTTACTTTTTTTTAAGGCACAGTGGGAAGAACGTACAGTCCAATTGCGGCACAGGAAGAAGAAAGAAAGCACGCCGAGGTCCCATCGTGCCCGACAGCCCCCACACATCCTTTTAACAATAATTCGTCCCGACCCCTGGTGCTCGACACGGTGAGCAATGGCATCACCGATGGCACTCGACGAGGCTGCAACTGGTGCGCTTAAGGAATTCTCTCTGTCGCCGGAACCGACTCAGCCTCAGCAGCAGCGCGTGATCCGGCTGGTCGCTGGCGACGGAAGCTCCGCGGTCGATCTACCCGAGGCGGCGGCCCGGCTGTCGCCAGTGTTGGACGCGGCCTTGCGAGGTGAGCCACCTGGCGGCGAGGCAGTCACACTTCCGCTTCCCTTTGTACGCAACGGAAAGACGCTCGGGGTGGTGGCCGAGTTCCTCAAGCACCTGCTCGCTCACCCCGCCGACGCCGCGCGCGCCAAGGACCTCGCCTTGGGGCTGTGGTCCTGGCAAGCCCCAAAGAACGCGGATGACGCCTGGTACCAGCGCCTGCTCGACCGACCGGGGGACACCGGTTTCCACCCGAGAGAAAACGGCGACGCGGACGTGTTGGAGGCCGCCGACGCGCTCGCACTCCCGCTGCTGGTCGACCTCGCGTCGCAGCGCATTCGCAGGGTCGTCGAGACTGACACCCAGTGGTCGTTCAACGAGTCCCCCCAGGACTCGGCGACGAGAAACCGGTGCCTCGCCATGCGTCAGGCATTCGGCATCCACAGCACGCAAGACTGGGATCGCTGGCGCCGCGAACCCGGGCAGGTCAAGCGGGCGCAGGAAACCGGTCAGTGGCAGGAGCTCCGCAGGTGCATGACGAGGTACGGCTGCGCCAACGAGTACAGCTGCCACCCCAGGTGGACCGGGTCGCCCGGCCAGCTGAGCGCGGCGCGCGTCCCGAATCGCTACAACCAACAGCACCTCTCCGAGGTAGTCGGTGCACTCCCGTCTCCCCTGCAATCTTGGGAGCTGGACTCTTGGGCCGACAAGGGCAACCGGTGGGCGCTGCGCACCATCTGCTCCGATCAGACCCGGCCGTGGGCCGACAAGTGGTGGAGGTGCCTGTTTGCTCCCACGTCCGCGGACCAGCGCCAAAAGACCCTGGCCGAGGCGCCCAAGTGGCTCCCGGCTCTGCTCGGCATCCTCGGCCCCCTGAGACTCAGACCGGCCGACGCCCATCGGTACGGTCTGGCGAATGGAACGACACTGGAGCTGCAGATCCTAACTGCGCCGCACGGCGCGGATCGGAGCGTCCTCGCGGCGGTCGTGTCCAAGACGATTCCTCCGGGTAGCCCAAGAGGGGTCTACTCCTGGCGCGATGCCGCGACCGGCGCAATCACAGGCGATCTCACGGCGGAGCAGGTGGTCGAGCGCCTGCAGGCCTTCTTGGCCGAGGCTCAGCAGTCGCGGCCCGGCGAAGCTCTGTACGCCCGCGTCGTCGGCCGCCTTGACCGGCCCATGGAGCGGGGCGAGCAGGTGCCGACGCCTTTTCCAGTGATGACCTTCGAGGTCAGGCGTCTGAGCCCACAAGAGGTGGCCCGCATCGAGGCCGAGTTTCCGGTGCGCCTGGGCGACAAGGCCCGTTCCGAGGGCGCGACCTTGGTGCTGCCCCTCGAGGATGCTGATCCCAACGTGGAAGCATTCATCAAGAAGGCGCGGCTCACGGCCCCGCCCGAGTACTGGGTCGCGACCCGCGACGCGCCGCTCAACGCGGCGGCCGCAGAGGATCGCACCCTCGTGGACGACAGCGCCACGCCCGAGCTCTACCGTTCGATCCTGGAGGACAGACCCGAGCAGCTGGAGGACGCCGAGGACGCCGAGCTGCAACTCAGCGAGTTGGAGGACGAACTCAGACGCCGTCGCCAGCACCTGGATGTCGACCCAGTGCGCGCCGCGGAAGAGTGGCAGGCGTCGGTGCGGGAGCTGGAAGCGGCCGTTGACGCCCGATCCCGCGATGAGGCAGCCGCGCAGAAGCTCAAGGAAGACCTGAGCCGTCGCCCGGATCTGCCGGACTACGAGGAGCTGAAGCGGCGGCTCGGCGGCGTCGACAGGAGGGCGCTGGCCGAGCGGCGAAGCTGGACGCGCCCCGGCGAGGCGCCAGCCACCACGATGCTGCGGCAGTACGACGAGGCGCAGAAGCCGCTCGCCGAGTTCCGCGAGTTTTGGAGCCGCGCAGCACCGGAAGCCTGGTCCGTCTTCTCGAGGCTCGGGGACGCACCCGGTCTAGCGCGCGCCGTCCAGGACCAGGAGCGGCTGTCCCACGCCGCGGAGGAAGAGGCCCGGCGCGCCGTCTTCCTGCGGCAGAGAGAGCAGGACCTCGGCGGGAGGTACCGCGAGGCGCAGCGTTCGAACGGGGCTGCCGAGCTCGAGCGCCTCCAGCAGGATTTCACCCGCGGCCAGGCGGCGCTGAACGCCTCTCCGGGTAACCGGTGGCTCGCGTTGAAACGCCAGGCGGATCTCCAGCGAGAGGAAGTCTACGAGCACCAGCGCAGATTGGCCGCCTTACAAAGGGGATAGAGACACCGCGCTAAAACCCCCGTCGTTTTCCTCAGTTGGCAGCGTGATTTCCTTTTTGCACACGACCGAGCTGTCCCGTGACCAGGAGCACGGTGGCCGCAGCGCGAGAAGGCTGTTACACCGCATCGCGTGGGCAGAAGCGACACGCGGGGAAAGCGGATCTAAGGACGTCATCGCTCTTCACGGCACCGGCAAGTGCTCTGCGGAGCCTCCCTGCAGAACACCGACGATTTCTTTGACGAACAATTGAAGCGGTGCGCAGACGAGGTTCACGACGCCGGGGGCCTGGTCTGTCGCGATCTCTCGCGTGTCGTGGCCGGTTATGCTCGTCCTCTTTCGGGGTGCGTCGTCGAGACGCGCCTGTCCCCGCTGGCGATCCTCATACGACTTTTGTCGACGCTGCCTCGTCATCATGCCCTCCGACTGCCCTATCACCGGTTCGCAAGGAGTCACGACTCTTGTGATGGAGTTCCAGTCCCTCGCGGCGTCGATGCCGTCCCGTCACGGCTGGAGTTTGCTTCCGCTTTCAACCTCCGAGGCTCACGTGGATCTGTCGACGGATGGTTCCGTCTATTGGATCAGTTTCTGGGATCCGCTTGCTGCCGTCATGCGGAACAAGACGGACGAGCACCTCTTTGTCGAGGAGTTGTTCGAGCCGGTTCCCGAACGAGGTGTTCCGCTTGTGGATTGACGTGCCATGTTTCGTGGCTGCGAGCGACACCGCCGCCGCGCCACCGGGGGGTTGATAAATAAAATATTTGCGACGACAAGCGGATGTCTGGCGGCGCTCGGCGTGCACTCGCCCGACTCCCTTGTTGCACGAGTGACCCCGTTCGTTTCTCCCAGAGAGCTTTCCGGCAAGCGTTGGTCATCGTACCGCGGTTCGAATCTGCCCTTGGCGCGCGTGGCCGAACGCTTTGGAAAACACGCTGTGGGCCAAAGACGAGCACTTCCACGACCCGAGCAAGGCTTGGCCTCTCCTCTCCGTGCCCCGCTGGGATGTACGGAAGGCAGAGAGCCGTTCTTCCGCCGGCATGAACGCCAGGGGCGCCGGCGCGTTGCCTGCGCAAAAAGGGCAGAGGCGAAAAAAAATGTCGTACCTACAGAACGTGCGCTCGCTATTTGGTGCTGTGGAAAGGCTTACCTGTTCTTGTTGAAAGGGCTCGACACAGTGACCTCTTGACCGTTCGCTATTCACTTCACCTCTTTTTTTTGGTCTTGTCCAGGGATAGAACCGCGGAGTCGTCTCCACACGCGGCGGGATACCTGCGGCCGGCCACTGAGCCGCCGAGCCTTCCCGTGTGGACGTCCAAACTTGGGCTGTCCGTAGAGCGTTAATCGAAGATGGCAGCAAAACGCGTTTGCGCGGCTCCGTTTCGCTTAATTCGCCCGTCAAAAACCAATTACCGCTGTACGGCTTTCAATTTGGAGTGTCCGGGCTCGGGGTTGCGGGTCGACGAACACCCGGGAGGAGCTGTACCCGTTCCTCCACCCTGCTGTGTGACCATTTGAATGTTCCTCCCAGTAAGCACAAAGCCTAACCATCAGCTATGTCATGCTCCGGCTCTGGCGGAGGCGGCACACTTCCGTACAGACCCTCCGCAACGATGGAGAGGACGTCGGCAGGTAGCGCCGATCCCACCACCCGGTTCAGCAGCGAGACGGTCGCGCCGCGCAGCAAAACCTCGCAGTCGGCGATCTGCAGCCGCCAAAAATACATCTGACAGTTCTGCTTGGCCTCGGCGAGATCCTGTACGGCTCGGTATAGCAAATCGGTGTGGAGGGCTTCCTGTCCCTCGACACCCTCCAAATCGGCGGCGCTCTGCAGCAGTGCCGCTCCACGCAAATACTGCGCGACGGATTTGCGGTTGCCCGGCATTCGATGTTGATCCACCAAAATCCCCAGGAGCTCCATCCACGCGTGCCGATCCATACCCGGATACCCGCGTGTCAAGAGCCTCCTGGCACGAAAGACAGAGACCTGTGAGTCGACGGCATCTCGCCAGAACTCGTTCGAGGAGTCATCACGACTCCACTCGCGCTTGATCCCAAGGTGCCAGCGACAGGCCTCGACGCAACTCTGAGCGTTCCGGTCGAGCCACCGATCGACGAACGGTCGGTCGGCTTCTATCTCGGCAACCGACGAATCGTCGACTGCTTCGCGGAACACCAATGTGCCGCGCGATCTCAGCACGCGGACGAGCATCAGAGCTGCCTTCGCCAGCTGGGCGTCACCGCAACGGCCACAAGACCCGCTGCCTAGCTGGTGCGCACATGGACGAGCGGCGGCCAATGCAAGCACCGCGGCGGCCCGCGCGTATTGGCCGTGCCTTTGGAAAGAGAGCGCGCGATCCAAAAGGACCGCAGGCATGTGGGCCATTCGAGACTATCCGTTTCAGGAAGCACCCGCGTAGTGTTCACGAATGCAGCGTTGGGCAGGTTTCACGCGGTACTTTGCCTCTTAGAGGTCGATGCTCGGTGGGTCGAAAACTGCTGCTACCTTGGTCGTAAGTATTTCGGATGTAACGGACGCATGCGGAATCGTTTATTGCAGGGTGATACGAGTAACGTGGGCGCGCGATGACGTCTCATCGGAGCGTTTGGATGATGTGGTGGCGCGAGCAAAGGTGCGCTGCCATCGAAAGCCAGCTGGCTCGCGCTTCGTTAGCTGCAGCTCTAGCCGGTACGAACAAAAGGCGTGCACCGCCGACCATGCGTAGCGGATGAGAGCTCCTCCATCACTTCCGAGGGTCTGGGTGCCCGCATTGACAAGGAGATGGCGTGGATCGATCCTATGGCACACTGGGACACCGGCACCGCCAGCCGCGACCGGTGCGGCCTCCTCCAATCGCAATGCCACGAGTTGCGCAAAAGGCAGCACGCTCATAGGAACTGCGGAACGATGCGTCCTGATGGTCCTTTCCACCGTTTGCTCGACGACCGCGCCGGCCAGATTTAACTTCGTCCACCCGACGCTGGGACGGAACACTTCCCACTCGATGACGCCAAACTGCTCACGACAGAAGGTTTGGGCGAACTCGTTCTCGCAGATCGCGCTGTACTCGAGAAGCCTCGCCAGCTCGGGCGCCCAGATTCGCCCTGGCGAGTGAAGTGGCCACGACCAGACGTGTTCCTCCTGACCGGAGAACGATAGCACCCACTGGCGCCGCAGCTGCGTGGCCTCTGCGCCTGGACCGTCGAGCTCGTCGTCACCCACGTTCGCGCCAACAATACCAGCGAGCGCGGAGTGGAGATAGGGAGTGGCAGAGAAGAGAGCCTGCAGAACCAAGCGCATGGCCGCGGCACTGCGATTGCTTCCCAACCTCACGACGGTGCCTGCTTCGGCGCACTTGAGAGGGAGAGAACCACACTGCGCCTTCCCGATGAGTTCTCCAGTACGATCGAGAGGTGTGGACCGCGACGTCCGTCTCGAGGAGCAGAAGTTCGAAATCGAGAAACATGTCGTGCGTGCTGTGCATGGCGAAACGAAAGGCCGACGGCCGTACATCCAGCAGCTGCAGCTCGATTGCGCCATCCGATTGCACGTTGGCATGCTGCACAAAGAGTTGCAGGCCGTAAAGCTCGATTCGTGACCGCCCGTGCTCAGGAGTGGGCTCGGGACGAGCACCAGCCTGAGTGCAATGGTTTCCCATGGCAACAAAACCTCCCCCCGTTTTTACCAATAATATCCCGATCACGATTGTCAGCCTACTACACTCTGTTCGGAAAGTTCGCGGACACTCCGTTTTTCCTGTCCAGTGTTTCCAAATCTTCAGAGGCATTCACGCACAAGGGAGCATTTTTGTCGTACATACGAAATCGCGTCGTTTGACGTTGTCGAAACCGACTGATCGTCTCTCGTTCGCACATGAGAGCCATCGGCGTATGAGCGACGAGAGACGAGTTTTGCGGCATCAAGTTGTAGCTTTACGACGCACCGGATTGAGCTATCGGAAGATCGCGAAAGAAACCGGAGCCAGCAAGACATTTGTGGACAAATGGTGCAAAAGGTTCGACCAGGAGCAATCGGTGGCTGACCACAGACGGTCTGGCAGACCACGCGCTGTCACCCCCTCTGTGGCAAAAAGTATCGTCACGTTGCTCAAGCGAACTCCATCCATCAGAGTTACGCAAAGAGCGCTTCAACAGCAAGGGGTGACTTTATCTGTCTCCACGATCCATTCCCACGCATCAGAAGTGATGGAAGTCAAGTCGGTCCGGAAAAAGCCTCTGTTGACTGGAAAACAGATGGAGGACAGGTTGGATTTTGCCAAAACCTTGCGTCGTCCCTTGAGCTTCTGGAGAAGCATGCTTTTCACCGATGAGAAGTGTTATGAGACCTTTCGAGCCCCTCATCACGTTTGGGTGGCAAGAGGCGCCCCAGCTCCTGTCCTACCAAGTGTGAAACGTCCTCCAAAGATTCAACTTTGGGGCGGCATTTCTGACTATGGGAAGACAAGTCTGGTCCGACTCCAGGGTCGGCAGACTTCTGCGACCTACATCGAGAGACTGGAGGAAAACCTCCCAAACAAAGAAAGGAACATTTTTCCCGGTCGATGGACCTTCATGCATGACAGCACTGGATATGGCGTCCATGGATCGAAGGTCACTCGAAAGTGGCTAGATGCACATGTTCTTTGGCTCGATCCGTGGCCTGCGAACAGTCCGGACCTGAATCCGATTGAACATGTGTGGGCGGTGTTGACTCGAGATGTGGAGAGCCAGAATCCGCAGTCTGTGGACCAGTACTGGTCTGCTCTTCAACTTGCATGGTCCGAACTGGACCGCGACACAATTCGAGGCTTGGTGGGCTCCATGCCTCGACGACTTCGGGCCGTCATCGATGCAGAAGGCGGCAATACGAAATATTGATCCGACCAAAAGATGTAAAACTTCGTTTGTGACATTTTTTGTCCTCGGCGAAGCCACCAATGCTGATACTTATCACACACCACGAATTCGGAGGTGTCCGCGAACTTTCCGAACAGAGTGTATGTCTCAAATCCGCACGATCACGATTGCGATCAGGCCAGCGAGAACACTTGGTAATCGTGGTCGATCGAAGGAGAACAACGGATCAAACAAAAAAGATTGGGCTCCCACCTCGTTCCCATTTATGCTTCGGCGGCGAGACACCTGTACGTTCGACCGGCTGCCGAACGTGCTGCTGAGCTGCGTCTTGGTGTTTCTGCCCAATCTCCCCACAGCGTGTGCTGTGAACAAGCACTGGTCCGCCGTCGCTCGGGACGCCGCGTCGTGGTACTCGTACACCTTTCGCGCCTCGCCACCCGCCGCGGTCTGGCAGCAGTTCCGAGACAGGCACTTGGCAGAAGTTCGTTGTACTGAACCAATGCTGCTCCACCGCAATGCAGCGGCCGAGATCGCGGGCTGGACCCGTCTGCGGGCTCTGACGGTTCGCGGTCGCGCGGGCACGAGCTGTATCGATGTCGCGCGCCTCGAGAATCTCCGCGTCCTCTCGCTGCAAATTCCGTGCGCGGACCTGGACGGACGATCGCTGAAGACTCTCGTCCACGTCAGGTGGCTGCTGCTGCGCGTTCGATGCTTCTCGCACTTTGGGGTGCTCCCACCTCTGGTGGAGACTCTGATCCTGGGGTGCGCCGAGAGTCCTCTCGAGGCTAGCGGCGCCAGGATTTCCGCAGCGATAGAGTCCCTCGAGCAGCTCACCAGGCTCGAGGTCTCTCTGGCGCCCGGCCATGCGCCGTGGCTAGTCTCTCGCAGCCTTACGGCGCTGAGGTTGTCCAATATGGGTTTGGTTCCCCGCCTGGTCGACCTGCCCCGTCTGCAGTACC
>Ga0265338_10005972_pt1 | contig 15660 bp, 11 predicted proteins | sample 42126metaG_FD_193579 | JGI IMG/M metagenome (GOLD analysis project Ga0265338, IMG submission 193579) | Rhizosphere microbial communities from Carex aquatilis grown in University of Washington, Seatle, WA, United States - 4-21-26 metaG | ecosystem: Host-associated > Plants > Roots > Rhizosphere... | reverse complement strand
TCAAGAAAAGCGATAGTTGTCTTATGACACGATCCGAGGCGGTCTCACTGGTTGACTGAGCATGTAGCTTTCGCGGTCTTGCTGGGATCACTTTCCGACTGCGCATTCAGGCTCACGATTGCGGAATGCGAACTCTCATTCGCGTGCGCGACATAAACATCAATCGGGACGGAATTGCCTGCCTTCACCGCCACCAATGCATTTTGAAGTTGAGCCGACCATCCTTGGCCGTCTGTGGCATCCGACAGCCGGTAAATGTCATCCTCGAAGTATGTTCTGTCCAGATCCTTCCGCGCCGCAGTCGGAGCTGCGGACGCCCCGGTATTTGCCAGGATGAAAGTGCATTTCGAATAAGGCGTACTCGACGACTGCGCGCCCGGCGTGAGCGAGACTCCGCGTTTCTGCGTTGCAGAACCGTCTAGAGATCGGATGCCCACTTGATAGGAAAGGACGCCGCGCCGGTCCTTGTGAACGTCGATCACATAGAAGTGCAAGCGATTCGGCGTATCTTCCCACTCGTACTGACTTCCAGAATTCGTGCCCGCGTGAAACAGAGCATCGTTCAGCTGTCGATAGTCGGCGATACTCCGCATCACGCGCTCTCCATTGGGCCGGCTGAAATCCACCAGATGGATGTCTTCCGGGTGCGCATCAATCACCCAGGTGAAACACCAGTAGCCGCAACTGTCGCTCTCCTTGTCCTTGTTTTTTGCGATCAGCACTCCATTGTCCGGCACAAAGGAATCGTCGCCAATCCGCTGTACCACTTCGACCGAATAGAAATTGAAGGCCGGCCTTCCGGCTGACAACGGATTCGCCGTCGCATCGTCCGGAGGAGTCCTGTCCTGTGGCGGTTGCCCGTCTAACCGGACCACGATTCCTGCAAGGCCGCCCGCGTCGGAATCCACCGCTCGGGCTGTGACATTGGCAACCGCTAAACCAGAGTCCGCCAGCTCGCTTCGTTTGAGTTGCAGGACGCTCTCGGGACGCACAAAGCCGAACTTAACCCTGCTGCGCAGCATCAGGCCCGCAGGCATGTGCGCGCCCTCTGCTGCGGGCACAACCCAGCGCCGGTGCGGCCCTCCAGGCCCGTTGAACGATCCCCGATCCATAATGTCCCATGGACCCGAACCGGCCCTGCGATAAGGCTGCACGTATGGGTTGTTGTTATTGTCGCCAACGTGAAATGCGAAGTGGACAATCTCGTGCGTGATTGTTCCCGAACTCTCTCCTTGTCTCACCGTCGACTGTCCCCATTGCATTTGGCCCGCCTTCCAACTCGTCCACGGCTCGTAGCGCGTGATCACCCACCGTGGTTTGCCAGAATCAGGATTGCCCCACGCGGCAGGAATATCGTCTTTCGTTTGAAACTTCATTTCCCCAAATTCCTGCCACACGCTGGTCTCGTCATATCCGGCGTAGATCCGCAGAATGATGTCGTATTTCGACTTGAGGTCTCCGGCCTCGACGCGCCATAGCGCATCGGCATCCTCCTCGATGCTGCCGTCGGCTTTGTAGCCCTTGGGCACAGCCGCTTGCTGTCCCCACTCATTCAGCCCGTATTGAAAAAGCTGCTTGGGCATCCGGTAGGGACCGAACGCATCGATTTCCGCGATTCCCACTTGTCCCCTCGACTGTTCCATCCAGTATCCATTGATGGTCTGGCCATGATTGAGGCGCGACGGCGTGTTATAGAAATCCCTATAGAATTGCGGGACTCGCTCTCTCGGTACAGGATCGATCTGCGGATTGCCGAAGGCATCGGACGCCTTAGGTAAGGTGATGACAAACGGCTGGTCGGGAAAATCGACCGCGATGAGCGCAATCTTGAATTGCTTTTTCGAGGGCACCAACGAAGGGTCAGACCAGTCCACCGCCGGAATTGGATGATAGTCATCCCAAGTCATGTCTTGCTGGTCTTGTACTCGCTGAGGATCCAGAGGTGGCGGTAGTTGAACCTGTGATCCAACTTGTGCCAGCCGGTGCGTTGGAGCCGAATTGCAGTCCACTAAAGGAGTCACCACCGCCGGCAGAACAAACACCAGCGCTAGCAGAACAACGAGTCGCTGAATAGGGATCGTTAGGGCCTTGACGGTCGCTCGCTTCTCATTTCCCCTCAAATCAGTACCATTTCTCCCTGGATTCGGCCCGTGACTTCCGCCGAACCTCGACGTACTAACATATTGACTTCGCTGCGCAAGCCGAACTCCGGAAGATAGATCCCAGGCTCGATTGAGAAGCAGGTGTTCGGGATCAACTCCCTCTCGTCGCGAGATTCGAAGTTGTCCATATTGGCGCCGTTGCCGTGTACCTCGGTTCCGATCGAGTGCCCCACGCGATTATTCAGGTATTTCGCGTAGCCAGCAGTCTCCAGTACATCGCGCGCCGCCTTGTCCACTTCCCAGCCACAGAGCTTCTTGCCTGCAGCAATGGTCGTCATCACTTTCTGTATGCCTGCATCGCGCGAGCGGAGGACAATGTCGAAAATTTCGCAAATACGATCCGGTACTGATCGGCCAACAAATCCCGCCCAGCTGATGTCGTAGTAAACGGCGCCCGGAGAATTCTTCTTACCCCAGACGTCCAGCAGCACAAAATCTCCTTCACGAACTTCAGCGTTACGCTCCGCCGTCGGGACGTAGTGGGGATCGCTGCTGTTCTGATTCACGGCCACGATGGGCGGGGCGTCGGCGATCAGGTTCTCGCGCCGGAAAGCTTCCACCAGCCATTGCTGAATTTCAAACTCATTCGCGCCACCGCTCCGAATTCGCCGGCCCACCTCCGGAAAAACCCGCATCATGATGTCATCGATCGATTTTCCCGCCGCGAAATGAGAAAGAATCTGCTCATCTGTCCAGGTCGCTTCGAATCTTGCCACCAGATTGGCGGAACCCACAACCTTCACTCCGAAACTGCGGATCAGATCAACCGTGCCCGCGTCCGCGGTGGACACCGTAAAGATCATGTTGTTCGGAGAAAACTGCATGGCAACCGCCGGCAAGCCGGACAGCAGTTCGCGAAGCTTGTCCACCAGTTCCGGCCAGGGCGCGTAGGTGTGTTTGCTGCCAGGCAGCGCATCGAGGTGGTGAGGCTCGATTCTGTGCACCAGCTTCACGGGTTCGCCAGAAGCTGGAATCAGATAGAACCAGCGCCGCGACACCATGAGAGATTCCGGCAGGCCGAGGATTCGGTAGGAGATGGCGTCGCGATGATGGTGATCATAGAAAAGCCAAGCGGGGATATCGCGATCCCGCAGCTCAGCCTGAATTTCTTCGATCTTGTTCATCCCGTCTTCGACCCTCGATTCCCAATCCTTTGGATAGATAGCTATCACATCGCTCCACCAAAGCTCCTTCTTACCAAACTTGAAGCTCGCCTGTGATCAATCAGCGAACATTTCATCCTGGAACTGCCCGGCCTCCTGCACGAACGCTAGTTGTTGCATCCTTCGCACAATGTTGATAAGCCCCCATGTTGTACATACAGAACTGTGCGTACGATGTGGTTTTTGGTCTGTCAAGTCTACTTTAGTAGACGTTTTTGCCCCAAAAGTGCGAATGTTTTCCACAGCCTAACCCATAGAAAACAAACACCGCCCGCGGAAGTCCATCAGAATCAGCTACCTCCAACCCTCAATTTCCTGAGTTTTGCACAGTGTTCCTGCAGGAACACTTCTCCCGATCGCCTTTCACGCTGTTCACAATCCATCGGACAGATGGTAGTACATGTCATTCCATCGTAGCTCTTTCACAAAACTTGAGACCTCAGTCTTGCTGTCGATCAACAGACATTCCATTCCAGCCATGGAGGCGAAATTCTCAAGGTGCTCGGGACGCAACGCGCGGCTCAACGCTGTGTGATGCGCACCGCCCGCATGGATCCAGACCGTCGCCGCAACCTTGAGATTCGGTTCAGGGAGCCAGATCGCCCTCGCAACGGGCAGTTTGGGCAGAGGTTGCTGCGGCCGGATCACATTGACCTGATTCACGATCAACCGGAAGCGGTTTCCCATGTCGACCACAGAGGCGTTCACAGCCTTACCAGTACCAGCCGTGAAGACGAGTCGAACCGGATCCGCCTTGCCGCCGATCGAGAGGGGATGGATTTCCGCGGATGGTTTTTCGTCTGAAATCGATGGACACACTTCGAGCATGTGGGCCCCCAGCACCTGTCCACCATCTTTCAGGTGGTAGGTGTAATCCTCCATGAATGAAGCTCCACCTTTGAGGCCGTGACTCATCACTTTCACCGCACGGACCAGGGCGGCGGTTTTCCAGTCGCCTTCAGCCCCAAAGCCGTATCCATCAGCCATCAACCGTTGCACCGCGATTCCGGGCAACTGGACCAGGCCGTGCAAGTCTTCGAATGTATCGGTGAAGGCATGCGAGCCCGTCTCCTGCAGGAAATCCCGCAGCCCGATCTCAATCCGCGCAGCGTCAAGCAAGGACTGCCGCTTCTTTCCGCCCTTGCGGAGCGGCTCCGCGACCGTATAGGCCTTGTCGTATTCAGTCGCAAGCTTTTTCACTTCCGCATCGGTCACGGCGTCAATGCATTTCACCAAGTCTCCGACGCCATACCCATTCACCGTGTAGCCCAGCTTGATCTCCGCAGTAGCCTTGTTTCCTTCCGTCACGGCAACATTCCGCATGTTGTCACCGAAGCGTGTAACCTTAAGTTGTTGCGCATCGTGCCAGGCGGCGGCAGCACGCAGCCACGCACCCATCTCCGAGTGAACACTCTCGTCCTGCCAGTGGCCGACAATGATCTTGCGCCCGAGTCGCATGCGGGCTCCAATGAATCCGAATTCCCGGTCGCCATGGGCTGACTGATTCAGATTCATGAAGTCCATATCAATCGTGGACCAGGGCAACTCTTCATTGAATTGGGTGTGCAGGTGCAGCAAGGGATTGCGTAGCGATCGCAGGCCGGCGATCCACATGCGGGCGGGCGAGAAGGTGTGCATCCAAGTGATCAGACCAACACAGTTCCTCGAAGCGTTCGCCTCCTGGCACAATCGGTGAATGGATTCGCCGTTGGTCATCACGGGCTTCGCGACAATCTTCACGGGGGTTTCCTGAGACACCGCCAGGGCGCGCGCCATGGCCACTGCGTGCTGCTCCACCTTCTTCAGTGTTTCCGGACCATAAAGATGCTGGCTACCAGTGACGAACCACGCTTCCAGACTAGATAGGTCGATCATTTGGTCCCTCTTCTCCCATCCGATTGCGGCATCATGAGTAAACGTTTGCTCCAATTATACTCTGAGCCCGCTCCTGCGCTGCCTGCGAAATTGGCTGATTTTGCGATGTGAAATTGAGGCGTAAACGATTGCCAGGTTTGGTATTATCAGTTTCTTCCTCGTAGGCATCGGTCAGCCCAAAGACATGGATATTCGCGAAATCGCAAGGCGCGCCCGGGTTTCAACTGCGACGGTTTCTCGCACCATCAATCGGATTCCCACCGTCAACGCCCAACTGGCAAAACGCGTATGGAATGTCATCGACGAGCTTGGCTACTATCCCAACACTCAGGCGCGCGCGTTGGTGTCCGGACGAAGCCGAATTTTTGGACTCATCATTTCGGATATCACGAATCCGTTCTTTCCGGAGATCGTGCAAGTATTCGAACGGATCGCAGTTCAGCACAACTACGAAATCATGCTGACTTCGACCGGCAACGACCCCACCCACATGGAGACCGCAGTACGACGCATGATCGAGCGTCGGGTTGAAGGCGTCGCGATCGTGACCTTCGGCATGGAGGAGGTGTTGCTCGAGGACTTGAAATTGCGCAAGGTGCCCCTCGTATTCATAGATGTTGGACCGCCACGCCCCAGGGTCAGCAACATTCGCATCGACTACCTCCACGGCATTCGGCAGGCCGTGCAGCATCTGGCTGCCCTTCGCCACCAAGAGATCGCCTTCATTTCCGGCCCCTTGCATTTGAAGTCGGCGGAGGCCCGCAAGCAGGCATTTCACAGCTCGATGGCAGAGATCGGGTTAGGGGTCGACCCGGCATTGATCGTCGTAGGGACTCACACCATCGAAGGAGGCATCACAGCCTACGGCAAGCTCCTAGCCGGATCGACCAGACCGACTGCCGTACTCTGCTCGAACGACATGACAGCCATGGGCGTTATGAGGAAGGCCTATGAAGAAGGAATCCGGATTCCTGCGGACCTGTCGGTGATTGGCTTCGATGATATTCGCCTGGCACAATTTGTCTTGCCCGCGCTCACAACCGTCCAGATGTCCCAAGCTGAACTTGCCCGACTAGCGTTCAACGCACTGCTCGCGGAGGTGCAGCGGGAAACACCCTCGCCTACGGGAACCGAGTACACCCTGCGGACCCAGCTCGTGCTCCGCGAGTCGACGCGTCTGGTTCCCGGATCTTCCAAGATGCACGGTGGAAGGAAGCAACTGGCGCGACAATAAAGCCTCGCAGCCGGTAACAGCCTGGCTTTGACGCGATTCGTTTGAAGGCTGCGCCCGTCGGGGCCTGTGGGCAGAGCCCACGAGCCGCGCGCGGGGCCGGCTTCCCACAGCCCAGATTGCTTGGTCACGTCGGTAAACGTACCATCGCCGTTGTTGCGGTAGAGACGATTCTGTCCAAAATATGTGCAAAAGATATCATCGAAGCCGTCGTTGTTATAGTCGCCTACACACACACCGTTGGCCCAACCCACCGATCGGAGTCCAGCCTTCTCCGTCACATCGGTGAAGGTTCCGTCGCGATTGTTCTTATAAAGGCGGTTCGTCGCTTCGGGAGGGTCGCTCTCCAATCGCGTGCCGGAAAGCAGAAAGATATCCATCCAGCCATCATTGTCGTAGTCGATGAACGCGCAACCGCAGCCGTTTGCTTCCATGATGTATTTCTTGGACTCGACGCCTCCATAAACCACCGGCGCGTGTAGACCCGCCTGTTTCGCAATGTCAGAAAAGTGCGCATTGAATGGACGCCCCGATGGAGCCGGTTTGGCCTGGGCTTGCACGTTGCGCGAGGCAATCCCTGGTTGCTGCCCCAGCGTCTGTTGCGCCGCGGCGCACAGGGAAAGCAAGACGAACGAACGGCGGGTAATCGTCATAAAACCGGAGCCCTCTGGCTGCGGTGTATTATCGTGGGGATCGGGTACATGAGTAAAGGTTTACCCGGACTCATCCCCCGGTCCGTGGTTACTCCGGCGGTGCGCTTGGCTCCACCATCAGCTTGTAGCGGTTGTGCTCAGCTTCCTGCTTGGCGGCATCCTGCCTCGCTTGCGCGAGCCGCTTCAAAAGGTCGGGGATTTCGCTTTTGCCATTCGTCTTGCGAAGCGCAAGCACAAGGTGATACAGAGCAGTCTGGTCGGTCGGGCTCTCCTGCAACGCCAGTCGACACTCTTTGATCGCCAACTCAGTCTGTCCAGACTGCAAGTTTCGCCAAAACGTTGCGCGCGACGAAAAGCGAGGGCTGGAGAGTAACCGCCTTCCGGGCGGACTGCACGGCTCTCTGGAACTCGCCGCTGCCGGGTGCGGGCGCCTTCTGCGCCAGAATGGCAGCCTGCAGGTACCAGAGAAATGCGTCGTTAGGTTTCTTCAAAAGCTTCGAACGCACAGTCGCGAGCGCTCGATCGGGATTGTTTTGGTTCTTTTCCTCGGCAACCATTCCCTGCGCCGCCGCACTCAGGGACTGCCGCGGATCCAGTTGCTCGGCCTTTTCGAAGTCTGACTCCGCTTTCTCATAATCAGCTAACTGCACGTACAGGACGCCACGTGCCAGATACAGTTCCGCCGCCTCGGGCCGCAAGTTAAGCCCTCCATTGATCATTTCGATCCCCGTCTGAAAGGATTGATGGGTCATCGCGATGTTTGCGAGATCCACATAGAGTGCGACGTTTCGTGGATCCGTAACAATGGCATCGTGTAAAGCTTTCACCGCGTTCGGCGTGTCTTGGCTGGCCTCATACGCAGCCGCCGCGAGTTGCAGCGTACTCGCCTCCGGATTGCCCGCTGCCAGCAGCGGTTGCAATGTGGTAAGCGCTTCTTTCGGCTGGTCGACCTCAAGCTGAACCGCCGCCAATCCGCGCCTAGCTTGAGGATCGTCTGGATGTGAGGCCAATATCTGCTGAAACACCGGAAGCGCCTTTTCCTTTTGTTTCACCTGCATGAGACAATCGCCATACTCCTGCAGCGCTCCCGGCTGCGAGTCGACCAATGAACCGCTCAAGGCGAAGTGCTGCACTGCCTTGGCACAGTCTCGCTTCTTGTACGCAAGCACCGCGAGCATGGCATGACTGGTGAGATCGTTAGGGCGTAACCGCAGCACTCGCTCGAGTAGCGGAATCGCTGCAACATCTCCCGCTTCGTACTCCAGTTGAGCCGCGCCCTCGAGGGCCGGAAGATAGTCGGGAGCGATTTTCAGAGCAGTCTGGTAGGAAGCGAGGGCAGCCTTTTGATCTCCCTTGCCGGAATAAGCCAGTCCCTGCAACACCCGCAGCTGAGGATTCTTCGGAGAGTCTCTTAACGCCGGCTGAAGCAACTCCAGGGCTTTCTCAAACTCTCTGCTTCGCAATGCGGAGACGATGGGCTCCACGCTGCCTGCTCCCGTCTGTGCAGAAACTACGCAGACAAGAGTAACCAAGAAAACTGCCAGACCTAGAACCTTCGAACAGACATCGGACATCATCATCCCTCGTGCGGCGTGTTGGTTAGAGTTTAGTGCGAGTAGTCCTCTGGAAATTCTAGTTCTTTCCAGCCGATTTCACGACTGCCGAGAAGTCCTGGTCTCCTAGGCCTTGGTCAACTGCGTGTTTGAAAACGTCCAACGCAGGCGCGGCTGTTCGGATCGGAAAACCGCACTTCACCGCTTCACTGATGGCGTATCCGATGTCTTTCGTCATTAGCTTGAGTGGAAAATTCGGCGTGAAGTCGTCTGTCGCTACGCTAGCCAGCATCCTCTTGATCAAAGGGCTGGCCAGTGCACTGTTCGCCAGGACTGCAATACATTTTTCACGATCAAGGCCGCTCTTATCGATTAAAGCCAGCGCTTCGGCGAAAGAGGCTGCCTGCACCCCGCAAACAAAGTTGTTAATCAGCTTCACCAGCGCTCCGCTTCCGGTAGGACCTAGATGGAGTACCTCACGACCCAGAACCGAGAACACCTCTCGCGCCTTGTCGAGGGCTGCGGTCGAACCTCCCACCATGAAGAACAACTCGCCCGTTGCGGCATGAGGCTTCGTTCCTGTGACTGGAGCATCGAGCAGTTCGCAATCGCGCTGAGCTGCGTACGCAGCGAGTTCTTTCACCCAGCCAACGCTTAGCGTGCTGGATTCGATCAAAACAGACCCTTGCGAAACCCCGGCCATTGCACCCGATTCCCCCAGCCACACCTCTCGCGATGCAGCATCATCCGCGACCATGCTGATGACGATCTCGGCTCTGGCCGCAGCGTCGCACGGAGATCCTGCGACAAAAGCCCCCGCCTTGGAAAAGGGCGCTGATCTGGAACGGCTGCGGTTGTATACCGACACAGGGAATCCGCCTGAGAGCAGGCGCCCTGCCATGCCTCCTCCCATGATCCCCAGACCTAAGATCGCAACGCGTGGTTTTGACATTCTCGTATCACCCTAAGGAGGTCACCTGAATTAATCTCGGCAATGAATCTTCGACGCGAATTGGATTTCGCAATGGTCGTCCAAAACCTTCGAACGCAACCTGCATCACATCGGCGCTCTTCAGATCAATACCCGCACCGAAACTCAGGCAGTCCGTGCCAAAGAAATGAATGTGAACATCACCCGGGCGCCGATGAGCCGCAAACTTAAAGTGATGGTGCTCCATGTTCTGCAGGCTATGGCACATCTCGGCCTCGCCAGTCCGGAACCGCGTTGACCAAAGCACGCCACCGTTGCGCTCAATGCTCACCTGTGCTGCTATGGACTGGAAGCCCGGATCCACTACGAGTTCGGGACCCAGCGCGCACGTGCGGAGTTTGGACCCCGCCAGGTTGAGATAGTTCTTTTTCTCGAACCGATGATCGGAAAACTCGTTGCCGCAGGCCATACCGATCCGGCGCGGGGTTCCATCCTCAGCGATCATGTACATACCCGCAATCTCCGCCTCTTCCCCGCCGTCCTCGGCGTAAGAGGGAACGTCGAGGGGTTCACCATGAGCGCGCAGCGTGGTGCCGGTTCCTTTGTAAAACCATTCTGGTGGTGTACCGATTTTCCCAGGCGCAGGCCGGCCTCCTTCCACACCCCAGCGGAACATCCTCATGCTATCTGTAATTTCTTCGTTGGCCGCAGAGTGCATCGACTGGCGATTGCGCGCACTGCCTAGATGCGTCAGGCCAGTTCCAGAAACCAGACAGCGTGCGGGTTCCGGATGGTCGATGGGCGGCAACAATTTCCATTCCGAGCGCCCGCTGTAGACAAGATCGTAGTCCATGCGATCGGCGGTCATTCGTTGTTTCGCCGCTTCGCTCAGTCTGGTGCCAGAGGCAAGCGCAGTCTGTGCCAGTTCGTAAACTGAACCGCAACCTTCCAGCAATCGCAGGTGTGGCTCCTCTACCAGTGCTACGCGGCGGATAGCGCCATTCTTGATTTGAACTAGCCTCGTCATACAGTGTGAACGAACCCAGCCTTTCCTTCTATTCGATGACCTCGAAATCCTCGAGCGCCCTTGGGTTGATCGATAGCCCTAGTCCCGGGACTCTTTCGTCCAGGTCAACGAAACCGTCCTTCGCCCTAGGCTCCCCGTCGAAGATGTACCAGAACAGTTCGTTGCCGACTTCCACGTCCACGATGGGGAAGTATTCGGCCATAGGAGAATTCAAGCTTGCCATCACGACATGATAATTGTGCATTTGACCGGCATGAGGAATCACAGGAACTGAATACGCTTCGGCCAAAGCTGAAATCTTCCGTGCCTGCGTGATGCCACCTACGCGATTAGTGTCGAACTGAACGTAGTCTACGGCGCGCGCTTCGAGCAGATCGCGAAATCCGTACAACGTGAACTCGTGCTCGCCACCCGCAATCGGAACCCGCCCGTAGGACTTCAACTCTGCGTATCCGCTGATATCGTCTGGAATAACCGGCTCTTCGAGCCAGCGCAAATGAAACGGATCGAGCAAGGGGAGCATTCGCTTGGCGTAGTCAAGAGTCCAGCCCATGTAGGCGTCGGCCATCACGTCAATGCCATCACCAACTGCTTCGCGCACGGCGCGAAGCAGCGCAAGATTGCTCTGCATTCCAGCGGCTCCGTCGGTTGGGCCCCAGCCGAAACGCAGCTTCATCGCTTGGTACCCTTCGTCTTTGTAGCGCTTCGCCTCCGCCGCCAGTTCACTGAGTTCGACGCTGTATAGACGGCTGGCATATACAGGTATGCGCGGCTTCGTACGTCCTCCAAGCAGCCTATACACGGGTTGCTTCGCCGACTTGCCTAGAATGTCCCACAGCGCGATGTCGACCGCACTGATCGCAGCCATCGCGATCCCCTTGCGGCCGAAAGCCATCGTCTTGCGGTACATGTGCTGCCATAAGAATTCAATGTCCCAGGGATTCTGGCCGATCAACAGCGGCTTTAGGAATAGATCGACCGTCTGCTTCGTGATCGGTGGCGCCAACGCCGCATTGCCGATGCCCACGAGGCCATCGTCTGTGAACACCTCAACCACAAGCCATCCGTGGAATGTAAATGTACCCATGGTCGCGTCCGTCAGTTGTAGAACATCCATGGGATTCGTACAGAAATGGGCCGGCAGGGGCGCAGTTTTGCCGCGCCAGCGAAACACGCGTGTCCGGATCTCTTTAATCTTCATCGAACTCCCTGATAACTCAATCTGCGCGCGATCTCTCCGGGCTGGAAGACTGGAATGGCAACAAGAATCACGAGAAAGGCGATCACGTGAAACGTGCCTGCGAGCGAAAATACGAAGCCATATCCAAATCCGCGGTCCAGCAGAAAGCCAGCAACTTGACCAAATAGAATTCCACCCATCGCTCCGCCGAACCCTACCAACCCAGCCACCGATCCGACGATGCTCCGCGGAAACAAGTCCGTTGGCAGCACCATCACGAGTGTGGACCACGATTGTTGCCCGAAGTACGCGATACTGAAGAGCCCGATGGCCCACGACACGGCTACATGTGGGACCAGTATGATGAACGGCATCACCACCGCGCTCAACCCGAGCGCCACTTTTCTGGCAACTCCCACTGTGAATTCGCGACGCACCAGGTAACTGGAAAACCAGCCCCCCAAAAGGCAGCCCACTCCGGCCGCCGCCGAAGGAATCCAGGCGTACGTGCCCACTCCTTTGATGTCGAAACCACGAGCGTCGTACAGGTACTTTGGCAGCCAGAAGAGATAGAAATACCAGGCCGCATCGCTGAAGAATTTCGCGATCACCAATCCCCAAGACTCGCGAATCCGCAGTAGATCGATCCACTGCGGGCTTTCAGAAAGTTCGTCCGAGCTGGTGGTCGGACGCGACATGTCAACCCCGAAACCGTGCAGGTCCACCGGCCGCTCCGGCGAAAAATACGAATACCTCCACCACCCAGTCCAGAGCAACCCAAATCCGCCGGTGATCAGAAAAATCCACCGCCAACTCAGGTAGCTCAAAATCATAGCAATCAACGGAGGTGCCACAATCGCCCCAACCGCTGTGCCGGCATTGACAATGCCCATCGCGATCGCACGCTCCTCTGTCGGGAACCACTCTGCGACTGCTCTTGTCGCCGCGGGAAAGCCACCTCCCTCTCCAACGCCAAGCAGAAATCTGCTTCCCACAAGCATCGCAAAACTCATGGCAAGGCCATGACTGGCGCATGCGAGGGACCAAAATATCATGATGACCGTGAAACCAAGACGAGTCCCCAGAACATCGCTCAACTTCCCGCCGCCCGCGTACATGAATGCGTAGGAGAACAGAAACGCGGACTGTAGAGTCGAGAATTGCTGATTGGAGAGCGGGATGTCCTTTCCTATCGCACTAACGGCGACAGGGAGCGTCTGGCGGTCCAGATAGCTGATCGCGATCGCAGCGCTCACCAGGACAGCAATTCGCCAGCGCAACAATGATCTCGTCCTCGGATTCAGTTGTTTGAAAACCCCAAACGCTTTCTCTGAGCGCCTACCGCTGCAGTCAAGACCCGACCACGGGAGTCCATACCTGCATCGCAGTCGCCATCCGGTTTGACCAAGCGTAATAAGGGATGAACGTGAGCGGTACGCGCCGCGTCTTCCCGGCCTCTCCGTTGTACCGCGAATAGAGAGCATTTCGCGATACGCCTTCCGCATAGGCGACACCGGTGTGGTGGAGCACGACAACTCCATCCAGCAGATCGCCCTTGAACTCGCTCTGAAATTCCGCGTCCGGCGGCCTCCCCAGACCCAGAGCCACGTCGCTCAGAACCACACCGCTGGATTGGTCAAGTTCCTCCAGACAATAAACCAGCGGGCCCCGCTGCACCGCGACACGCCCTGTGTCATCCGCCACACGGGGGTTGGCTGCGAGCACTTGCGGCGTCATTTCCGTCTGTAAATGAATGACGTCGCCCGCCGACCATCGGCGGCGCACGGCCAGATATTCACCGGGCTTGGCACCCACCACCGACTTGCCGTTGACTGTGATGTGTGCCCGATCCGACCACCCCGGGATTCGCAAGTAGAAAGTGAATTCCGCCGTCTGAGCTGGAGTGACGACCATTTCCACGTTGCCATCCCAGGGATAGTTCGTCTTCTGCGAGACCTTCAGTCCAGTGCCATCCTCCAAATGCCAGTCGAGGCTAGAGTTGTCGTAGAGATGAACATAAATGCCATCGCTGCTGGTGCTGTAGAAATATCCTGGCAGAGAGCCGAGCGTGCGCTCCAGGTTCGGGGGGCAACATGTCACGTCGTACCAGGGATTTCGAATCTTGTCTCCAGTCGAAGGATCGAATGCCAGTGGATTGCGATAGCAATACATCACTCCATCGAGCGACATTCCAGAATTGATGCCGTTATAGAGCGCGCGCTCGATCACGTCAGTAAATTTGGCGTCTCCGGTCACGGCCAGCATTCGCCAGTTCCACATCATGTTTCCGATGGCGGCGCAGCTCTCTCCATACGCACGGAAGTTCGGTAACTCGTAGGCATCGCCAAACGCCTCGCCGTCTGATCGCGAACCAACCCCACCCGTGACATACATTTTGGTGGAGGTCATATCGTTCCACAACGTATTCAGAGTCCTCCAATAAGCCTCATCGCCGGTCTCCAGGTAGTAGTCGGTCGCACCGCAACACGCGTACATCGCCCGCACGGCATGCCCTTCCAGCTTGGTCCGGGCGGAGAATGGAGTACCGCTGAACATGTAAATGGTTCGTCGTTCCGGAAGATCGAGTCGCTTGTCGCCCTGCAGGATGTAGCCGGCCAGGTCTAGATACCGCTTGTCACCGGTGGTGCGATAGAGCTCGATCAAACCCATTTCAATTTCCGGATGTCCCGAGACGATAGCCTTTTTGGGCGCGGGGCCATAGTTGGGCTGGAGGAAATCGTTCACGAATCGTATGCCGGCATCAAGGAGCTTACGATCGCCGGTTGCCCGGTAAAAGGCGATTGCACCTTGCAGCATATGGCCAATGTTGTAGAGTTCATGACCCGTCGTCTGCGTTTGCGTGAGCATCCGCAGTGACTTGTGATCATCCTGGTAATAAGTATTGAGGTAGCCGTTGGGTTCCTGGACCGCGACGACCTCGTCGATCAGCTTCTCCGCCATCGCCCTCAGCTCTGGACGATCACCCGACTGCAGCGCAAAACCGACTGCTTCGGTCCACTTGTAGACATCAGAATCGGAAAACACCGGACCGCTTTGCGCCGCGCTGCTCTTGCCCACCAGGCGGCGGAAGTTATTCATCCGGCCATTGGCGTCGAGTAGATCATGCATGGTGGGAATACTCTTGGTCACATTAATTTCCCGGCGCTGGGCCCAGAATCCGCTCTGAATGGTCACAGCATGAACTGGAATGTTGCGGAGTTTGGCGTGTGGAGATTTGGCCAGATTCTCTACGCCTTGGTCCCCCCACGTCGGGTTGTCACGGAGAACTGTCGCTGCCTGCGACCTGGCGCCGACTGAGTTATTTTCCCCGCTCGTCGCAGCCAGAACGCGTTTAGCGGGCAGGGATGAAATTGCGGCCACCGCCGCCGCAGAGGTAACGAATTGCCGGCGCGATATTTTCCTGGTCCCCGCCCGCTTCGCCTCAGCCTGCTTCATGTCATCCATAATTCCCCCAAGTCGTCTGACTCATGCAAGCGAATTATAGCGCGCAGCGGAGCAATCGTTTACTCACGGATCGCCCCATCTCCCATTTGCACCCCTGTTCGCCAGAAGTTCCCAGATTTACTCGTTAAGCACGTCCTCCCCCGTCTCGAGGTTCAAGAGATCATCAGGGCGTCTGTTTCTTTCCTGCCAAGCTCTCCAAGATTACGTTTACCGAGTTCTTTGCGATATCATCAAAACCCTCTGGGGCATGCCGCAGAGGCGACAATCAAATATCCATTGATGAGTTGACGAAACATGAACCAGCATTGGAGCCGGCGACGAGTTCTTCAGCATCTAGCTGCAACTTCCGCGGCCCTGCTCTTGCCACGCGGAACAGCAGCCGCGAATGCGCTTTCAGCGGACCCGCCAACGGACTATGAG
>Ga0265338_10005971_pt1 | contig 15661 bp, 16 predicted proteins | sample 42126metaG_FD_193579 | JGI IMG/M metagenome (GOLD analysis project Ga0265338, IMG submission 193579) | Rhizosphere microbial communities from Carex aquatilis grown in University of Washington, Seatle, WA, United States - 4-21-26 metaG | ecosystem: Host-associated > Plants > Roots > Rhizosphere... | reverse complement strand
TCACTTCGTATACGGAGGCTCGCAGCTCGACAACGTCCAACTGAACGACGCCACCAGCAAAGCCGAATTCGTCCGCCGCATAAAGGAGCAAGCTTCGAAGACAGCGAAAGGCGAGTGGCTGCTCGGCGGAGATTGGGACGAGACGAAGTGGAGTCCTGCCGAACTCCCAACCAAAGACCTGATCGACGGAGTGACGGCAGATATCCCTGTGGCCCTGAACCGATACGACGGACACATGGTTCTTGCCAACTCACTCGCCTTGAAGCTAGCCAAAATCACCGCGCAGACTCCCGATCCCGCGGGCGGTGTGATCGTTCACGACAGTCAGGGAAATCCCACCGGCGCACTGAAGGATGCTGCCGCTGACTTGCTGTACAAGGCGATACCCACTCGCACCCACGCCCAGCTCCGCCACGCGGTCGAGCGCGCGCTCGAACATGCCGCATCCGTCGGCGTGACGAGCGTTCAGCACATGAATCCCGACTATGCCGACATCGCGATGTATGCAGAGCTGCTCGAAGAAGGCAAACTGACCACCCGCATCTACGCTGCGCCACTCATCACACAAGTCGAGGATCAGGTGAAGATTGGCGTCCGTCACGCTTTTGGTGGTCCCTATCTCCGCATCGGTGCCGTCAAAGCCTATGCCGATGGTTCGCTTGGTTCGGCCACTGCTTATTTCTTCGACCCGTTCCTCGATCAGCCCGGTAACCGTGGCATTCTCTCGGACGAGATGCATCCCATCTCGCTCATGCGCGACCGCATGATGAGTGCGGATGGCGCGGCCATGCAGATCTGCACGCACGCCATCGGAGACGCCGGTATCTCCGCAATCCTCGACATTTACGCCGAAATCGAAAAGGCCCACGGTCCGCGCGATCGCCGCTGGCGCATCGAGCATGCGCAACACATGGCGGCCAAGGATTTCGACCGCTTCGCGCAACTTCACGTCATCGCCTCTGTCCAGCCGTATCATGCCATCGACGACGGACGCTGGGCCGAGGGCCGCATTGGGCACGACCGCTCCAGCCGCACGTACGCCTTCCGAACGTTCCTAAACCATGGCGTTCGACTCGCATTGGGAACAGACTGGAACGTTGCGCCGCTGAATCCAATGCTCACTCTCTACGCGGCGACGACCCGCGCAACGCTCGACGGGAAGAACCCGAATGGATGGTTCCCCGAACAGAAGCTAACCATTAAAGAAGCGGTGGAAGCCTACACCATGGGCTCGGCATACGCGGAGTTTCAGGAAGGCGAAAAAGGTTCCATCACCGCCGGCAAACTTGCGGACATGGTATTACTCAGTGACGACGTCATGACGATTGATCCCGTAAAGATACGTGACGTCCAGGTGCTGAAGACCTGGGTCGGAGGCAAGCTGACCTACGACGCGTCGACTGCGAAACACCAGGCAGCAGGTCGATGACGTTTAGCATTTGCTGGATGTGGCGGTGACCCTGTGAGCGATCTCCATCCCGGCATCTCCGAGCAGCTCTTCGATACCGGTCAGATTTCCCTGAACTATGCCGAGGGACCCGCTCATGGCCCGCCGCTCGTTCTTCTCCACGGACTGGGTCGCCGCTGGCAGGTTTTTCTTCCTCTTATTCCCGCGCTCAGCATGCGCTGGCATATCTTCGCGCCTGATCTTCGCGGCCACGGAAAGTCAAGTCACGTCGCGCACGGCTACCGGGGTACCGAATATGCCGAGGACGTAGCCCGCTTCTTGCGGGATCGAGTACCTGGACCCGCAGTGGTCTTTGGCCATTCCCTGGGCGGCATGTTGGGAATGTGGATCGCGTGCCACAATCCCGAACTGGTGCGCGCCCTCATCCTGGGCGACAACATGATCGTAGCCCGCCGCCTGCATAACCCGATGTACACGGCGCTGTTCTCCGGCTTGCGGGATTTGGCAAAGAAGGGCGGCTCCGTCGAGTCCATCGCCGACGGCATCGGCAAGATTGTCTTGCCCGTTGCTGGGAGTGAGCAATCCGTCACAATTCGTGAACTGCCCGGCAACGATGAAGCCTACCTGCTCTCCTGGGCCCGCGCCGTCCAACAGATCGACGCCGATGCCTACGAGATGACGCTCGACGGCACCTCGCTCGAAAAGTGGGATGGCGAGAAAGTACTCCGTGGAATTACGTGCCCCACCCTGCTCTTGCAGGGAAGTCCGGAGTTGGGCGGGTTGATGTCCGATGCCGACGTCGCTCTGGCCACCGGCATCCTGCCGCACCACACTCACGTTCGCTTCCGCAATCTGGGACACGCTCTTTTCATTCAGCAACCGGAACCGGTACTGCGCGCGGTCACCAATTTCCTGGAGTCCCTGTAGGCCGGTCGGCGCGGTTAATGTCAGGGTCGTTTCAGATGCCTTCCGCAGTCAGCTCTCAAGTCGTATCTGATCGTTAACACTTTCCCGCCGCCGAATGACTCGTGCCTTCGTTCCGTCCACCAGCACTTCGGCGGCCCGTCCGCGGGTGTTGTAGTTCGAACCCAGCACCGAGCCATACGCCCCGGCATCCAGAATTGCGAGCAGATCCCCTTCATTCATTACTTGAAGTTGACGGTCCCTGGCAAAGAAGTCTCCCGTCTCGCAGATTGGACCGACCACGTCCGTTTTCTCGTTGCCGCGAGCGTTATGTTTCACGGGCACGATCTCGTGATACGCGCCGTACAGCGAGGGACGCACCAGATCGTTCATCGCCGCGTCGACGATTAAAAATCGTTTGCGATGGTTCGTCTTGCGATAAAGAACCCGCGACAGCAAAACTCCCGCCGGACCTACGATCGAGCGTCCCGGTTCCAGGAGCAGATGTACTCCTAAACCGTGCAGCGGCTTCAGGATTTTCTTGGCGTACGATTGGATCTGTTTGGAAAAATCCACCTGCGCCCCTCGGTAGGAGATGCCCAGCCCGCCGCCCGCATCAACATACCGCATATTGTGTCCCGCAAGGCGCAGATCGCGCACAAGTTCGGCCACTCGTTCAAGCGCCGACTGGAAAGAGCCAACCTCGGTGATCTGCGATCCAATATGCACGCTGACGCCAGCTACTTCCAGGAAGGAATGTTTCGTAGCTCTCGCGTACAAGGCCTTCGCTTCTGGTATCGGCACGCCAAACTTATGCTGGTGCAACCCCGTCGCGATGTAGGGATGAGTCTTAGCGGAGACGTCCGGATTCACTCGTACTGCGACAGCGGCCTTCTTGCGGAGCCTCTTTGCTGTTGCGGCCAGCAGTTCTAGTTCGGAAGCACTTTCGATGTTGAATAACAAAATGCCGGTGCGCAGCGCGAGTTCCATTTCAGCAGCCGTCTTGCCCACCCCGGAAAACACGACGGATTGCGCCGACCTCCGGCTGGCCTTCAGAACCCGTTGCAGTTCTCCGCCGGACACCACGTCAAAGCCGGCGCCTTCGGCCGCCACCAGACGAAGAATGGCCAGCGTCGAGTTCGCCTTCACGGAGTAGCAGATCGTATGCGGAAGGGAACGCAGAGCGTCCTGGAAGGCCGCCAGGCGGCTCCGAATCATTGCTGTGGAATAGATGTATAAGGGAGTTCCGTGGCGCGCAGCCAGCGACGATGCGCGAACGCCTTCACAGTAAAGTTGGGTCTCGGTCTTGGAAGGCGCCCAGCGATAACTGAACCCAGGTGGTCGCACGGCCAGCGATGCGGGTTCGCGCTTCACTTCCGTTTGCTCGCGCTGCCTTTCACGCGGATGGCGACAACGGTCTGGTCATCAAACGCATCGACTCCTGCCGCGTGCTCCGTGACAGCTTTGAAGATTTCGGCAACGACGCAATCGGGGGACTTTTCCGCGCACCCGGCGACGATCGCCTCCACCCGCTCACTTCCAAAAGATTGTCCATGCCGGTTGCGTGCGTCCAGGATTCCATCGCTGAAGAAGACGAACATGTCTCCCGGCTTCGCTTTGAAAGTCATCTCGTCATACTCGGCCTCGTCGAACAGCCCGAGCGGCAGCCCGGTTGCATCAATCGTCTCGATCTTTCCATCGTGACAATAGAGGGGTCGCGGCAAACCGGAATTTGCCACCAGGAGCGTCCGGCGCTCGTCGTCCCACACCGCGTAAATGATCGAGACAAACTGCGCAGCAATGCGTCTTTCCGCCAGGGACAGGTTCACTGCCGACAGCATCTCGGCCGGACCCGGTTCGATCGGCGCGTGCGACCGTAGGATGCCGCTGACCAGCGCCGCATAGATCGCCGCCGGGGCCCCCTTGCCGCTCACGTCTCCAATTGCGATGCCAAGACGCGACAAGGAATACGGCACGAAATCATAAAGGTCTCCGCCGATCGCTCGCGCTGGAACAAATTTCGCCTGCACCTCCAGGTGCGCCATCTTGGGCAAAGAATGCGGCAGCAGCCGGAACTGCAACTCGCGAGCCAGTGCTAACTCCCGCTCCAGACGGCTTTCCTGGCGGGCAATTTCTTCATACAGGCGAGCATTCTCAATTGCAATCGCCAGTTGCGCGGCCAGCGTCGTCAGTGTTCGCTTGTGGTCTTCTGTGAAATAGCCGCGCCGCGTGTGCTCAAGATCCAGCACGCCAATCACTTTTTCCTGGTAGATGAGTGGTACCGCGAGTTCCGAACGCGTCTCGGGATTCACCGCAATATAGCGTGGATTCTTTGCGACATCTGGAACGAGCACCGCTTCCTTTGCCTGCGCAGCGTAGCCAACCACTCCGCGGCCCAAAGGGATGTCGTGCTTCAAATGAAGTCTTTCTTCAAAGCGCTGCGAGAAACGGTGCTGGAGTTTTTCGCCCGTTTGATCGAGCAGCAGGATGCTGAACATCTGGTAGTCGATCAGGCGACGCAACAGTTCGGCGATGCGCTTCAGTAGCTCGTCGAGATTGAGGATTGACGTCAGTTCACGCGCGATCTCATTCAGCAGCAAGAGCGTGCGCGCCTGGCGGGTGATGCGGGTATGAAGCCGCGCGTTCTCGATGCCTACGGCCATGCGGGAGGCGATCAGCGTCAGGAGGCGCTTGTGCTCTTCCGTGAAATAACCCTTCTGCCGGGCTTCCAGGTCGATCACCCCGATCAGGCGATTTTTCACAATGAGCGGAACAGCCAGTTCGGAGTGAACGTTCGGGAGAGCTTCAATGTAGAAATCTTCCCGCGTTGCATCGGCGACCAGTACTGCTTGCCTCGTTTCGGCCGCACGGCCCGTGACTCCCTGGCCCACTTTCACCCGAACCCGATCGGCCACTTCCGGCGGGTATCCCACGTGGAATCGGACGTACAGTTCTTGCCGCTGCTCGTTGAGCAGGAGGATGGCAAAAATTTCGTAGTCGATGACCTTGCGGACGAGTTCAGCGACTCGGCGAAGTGTCGTTTCCAGGTCGAGCGTGGTATTGACCACGTCGGCCACTTCGAGCAGAAGAGGTTCCACCTCCGAAGCGCGAATGTTTTGGGCGGGGGTGGTCGTCTTCACAGGCATCATCATAGCAGCCAGTTCAGGCAGTCCCTGTGGATCGTTTGCATTCAAAAAGTCTGAGTTCTGTTGGCGCGGACACCCTTGTTCCGGCTCGATCCCTCTGTTCGCCAGTACCCTCTAAGGGTTTTCGATAATGCAAATATCCGGAAGGTTGCGGTATTTTTCCGCGTAATCAAGGCCGTATCCAACCACGTAAGCGTCCGGTATCGTGAAGCCGATATATTGCGCTTTGATCGGTTGCTTGCGCCGCGAAGGCTTGTCCAGCAGAGCTGCGATCTGCAAGGATCGTGGCCGGTGCGCCTGCACAAGCTTGGAAATGTAGTTCAACGTGAGCCCGGTATCGAGAATGTCTTCCACCAGAATCACATTTCGATCGGCCAGCGATTGGTCCATATCTTTCGTCAGCCGGACCTCGCCGAGTGAGTCCCAGGCCGCGTGCCCTGCCGGATCCTCCTTCGCTATGGGACGATTTCCATAGCTCGAAACCCCAATAAAATCGAATGTGGCGTCCAGTGGAACATGCCGGGCCAGATCGCTCAGAAAAATGGCGGCGCCCTTCAGCACACCAACAAAAATGATCGACTGGCCGTGAAAGTCGCGGGCGATTTCTGCTCCCAGTTCGGCAACACGTTTAGCAATCTGTTCGCGGGACAGGTAAACCTTTAGATCGGGCATGAAGCCAACTTTATACACGAGTTTCATCGCCACCGAAACCGCCAAAATGGTCGGGCTCGAGGGCGATTCCCAGGTCTGCCCCCGTTGCGTTGCGCGCTTACCGGAGCCTCACTAAAATATAAGTTCGCTGATGCGGTTCTGCGACCGCCCGCGCGCAATAGGGAAGGGAAAATGAATCTGAGGGGAATCAAACTCACCTGGCTCGGCCATGCAACCTTTCGAATCGAAACGCCGGAAGGCAAGACGATCTACGTTGACCCGTGGATTTCTGGCAACCCCATGTGTCCCGAGAGCGACAAGAATGTGAAGGCCGCTGACGTTTTGCTCTGCACCCACGGACACGGCGACCACATTGGCGACGCCGTGGAGATTGGCAAGAAGCACAATTCACTTGCCGTCGGCATCTTCGAGCTTTGTTTGTGGCTGCAAAAGAAGGGCGTCAAGCAAATCTCTGCCATGAACAAGGGCGGGACTCAGACCGTTGCCGGAGTGAAAGTCACTATGGTCCACGCAGTACACTCGTGCGGAATTCAGGATGGCGACCAGATTATCTACGGCGGTGAGGCCTGCGGCTACGTCATGGAGTTTTCCAATGGCGTGAAGCTCTACCACGCGGGCGACACGAACGTCTTCAGCGATATGGCCATCATTCGCGATCTGTACGCGCCGGAAATCGCCATGCTGCCCATCGGTGATCACTACACCATGTCGCCGCGCGAAGCGGCCTACGCCTGCAACCTCCTCAAGCCCGAAACCGTCATCCCGATGCACTTTGGAACCTTCCCTCTGCTGACGGGTACGCCGGCACAGTTGCAAGAACTCGTTCCCGGCGTGAAGGTCCTGGAAATGAAGCCGGGTCTGACAATTTCGTAGCGATCACTGCGAATCAGCTCTACACAACAATTTAAATAGCTCTCGAAAGGACACAATGGCTGACCAGAAATCATCGTCTCCGGACTGGCGGATGGGCGGTATCACCGTTCCCGAAGTTGAGGACTACATCTATGCCATGCTGCCGCCGCGCGACGAGGTCCTCACCGAGATGGAAGAAGATGCCACCAGGAATAAAGTCGCGATTGTCGGTCCGGCCGTTGCGCGCGTCCTCTATCAACTGGCCACCATCAGCGGCGCCAAAAGAGTTTTCGAGATGGGCTCGGCCATCGGCTATTCGACAATCTGGTGGGCACGAGCCGTCGGCGATGGCGGTCGCGTGATCTATACCGATGGCGATCCCAAGCGCGCAGAGAAGGCTCGCCGCTATTTCGAACGCGCCGGAGTCAGCCAGCGCATCGTAGTGCGAGTGGGCGACGCGCTCGAGTTCCTGTCCGAAGAAAAAGACACATACGACATCATCTTCAACGACGTGGACAAAACCGACTACCCGCGCGTCTTCCGTTTAGCGTTGCCGCGCCTCAAGAGTGGAGGCCTTTTTGTCACGGACAACGTTCTCTGGAGCGGCAAGCTCCGCAAGCCCAATCCGGATGCCGAAACCAAGGCAATTCTTGAATTCAACAAGCTGATCTGCGAATCCAAGGACCTGTTCACCACGATCCTGCCCCTCCGCGATGGAGTGGCCGTTTGCGTGAAGAAGTAGTCACGAAGTAAAGGAATCCGGCTTCGGCGCACGGTGCTAGAATGTTCAGTTTCGAACCCTGCGATGAAGACTCCTACACTCGTTCCCGTAGAACAGATTCCTGAAACGCTCACTCGTGCCCAAGCCCACTCGCGCCCCGATTCTTCCTGCGATCTCCTCGTTGTCGGCGCTGGGCCTACCGGTCTCGCCTGCGCCATTGAGGCCGAGAGAGCCGGTTTTAAGGCCCTCATCGTCGACAAAGGGTGCCTCGTCAATTCGCTCTATCACTATCCCCTCAACATGGTGTTCTTTACGACACCGGAACTGCTTGAGATCGGCGACGTTCCCTTTACCACCGCATCCGCAAAGCCGAACCGTCTGGAAGCCCTCGAGTATTACCGGCGCGTGGCCGAGCACTATCACTTGCACATTCGTCAGTACGAGTGGGTGAAGACCATCACCGGCGAAGACGGAAAGTTCTGCGTGACTACAACCGACCGGCATAGCGCGATTCATGATTACCGGGCGCGCAAGATCGTTGTCGCAACCGGCTATTACGATCTCGCCAATCGCATGAATATCCCCGGGGAGGATCTCGAGAAGGTCTTCCACTACTACAAGGAGCCTCATCCGTACTTCGACACTGACGTGGTGGTGATCGGAGGAAAGAACTCGGCTGCCGAGGCGGCCCTGGATTTGTGGCGTCACGGCGCGCGCGTGACCCTGATCCATCGCGGATCGCAGATGCACCAGCACGTGAAGTATTGGGTGCGGCCCGACATCGAAAATCGCATCAAGGCCGGCGAGATCGCGGCACATTTCAACAGCACTGTCCGCGAGATCGGCGCCGACTGGTTGGTCGTGGAAACACCTTCCGGCCCGATCCGGCTGAAGAACGACTTCGTTTTCGCGCTTACCGGATACCACCCGGACTACGACTTCTTGCGCAGCATCGGCCTGGAACTCTCTCCCGAGCAACAGCGCCCCGTGTGTGACCCTGAAACCCTCGAATCCAACGTTCCCGGAATTTACGTCGCGGGAGTGATCGTCGCCGGCTCCCGCACCAATGAAATATTCATTGAAAATGGCCGTTTCCACGGCAAACTGATCGCCGCCCACCTGAGCGAAAAGCTCGGCCGCGGCAACCCGAATTTTCCCCTTGACGCGACTTAATATGTGAGCGTATGGTTACGCATTATGCGGAACCAAGCGGTTACATATTCCACGGAAGCCACGTTTCACGCGCTTGCCGATCCCACCCGGCGCGCCGTTCTCGATCTGCTTCGCCGCGGGGAACAGCCCGCCGGCCAGATCGCGGAAGCCTTCCCTGTATCCCGGCCCGCCATCTCCAAGCACCTTCGCCAACTCCGCAAGGCCCGCCTTGTGGTGGAGCACCGTCGCGGTCGCCACCGCATGTACCAGCTCAATCCGGAGCCGCTTAAGGCTGTCGACTCCTGGATTGAGGAATATCGCCGCTTCTGGCAGATGAATCTGGCTAACTTGAAAGCTTTTGTAGAGGACGAATACGCCCGGGAAACGGGCAAGACCCCAGGGAACACAAAATAACTCTCGGAGGAAACCATGAAGCTCTCTCGCAACCTCATCGCCATCACCGCAGTTCTCGCCGTTCTGCTTTGCTCCAGCTTCGCCTTGGCCGACTCAGATGCGAAGAAATCTTTCGATCTGATGAAAAGCATGGAAGGGAAGTGGGTGGGCAAGAACGCTAAGGGGCAATCGATTGAAGTCACATTCCGCGCGACCGCCGGCGGTTCCGCCCTCATGAGCGAAATCCACGGCCACGGTCCGGAAAACATGGTGACCATGTTCCACCTGGATGGCGACCGGCTCATCATGACCCACTACTGCGGAGCCGGCAACCAGCCGCGCATGAAAGTCATCTCGGCTGATGCGAAGTCCGTCAGCTTCGAATTCTTTGACGGCACGAACATAGGGCCGGGCGATGGACACATGCAAACGGCAACCTTCAGCCAGCCGGACGCAAACCACCACACCGAAGAGTGGGTCTTTCTGGATCACGGCAAAACCATGAAGGAACTGTTCACTCTCGAGAGAGCCCAGTAAAGCCGAAGAAATCGAGAAGGAGCCGCTCATGCCCGCAGCCATCATCACCACCGACCAGGATGCCGTCGTATCCGAAGTCGAAATCGCCGCCCCGCCAAGCCGCGTATTCAGCGCCTTGACCGATCCCGCACAACTGACGCAATGGTTTGCCGGGAACGAGAGTTGCCAGGCGAAACTGTGGCAGATGGATGCGCGGCAGGGCGGCTCTTATAGCTACGCGTCAGAGCACAACGCTGCCGTCGTCAACGGTGTTCGCGAGTTCAAGTGCTACGGCGAGATTCTCGAATTCGACCCGCCGCGCGTCTTGACCTACACATGGATAGGGAACTGGCATCTCGACAAACTCAGGACGACCGTCGTGCGTTGGGATCTGACGCCCACGGCCACGGGCACGCACGTCAAGGTCACTCACAGCGGCCTCACCCAGGAACCGGCAGCGCGCGAAGACTACCGCGGCGGCTGGCCCGGCGTTATCAATAACCTCAAACGATTTGTGGAAACCGGAAAGGACTAACTCACTATGGCCACGGCAGCAATCACTCCCGATCAGGATGCAGTCATTGGAGAAGTATTCATCGCCGCGCCGCCGGCGCGTGTATTCGAAGCCATCACCGACGCCAGCCAGATCCCGCGCTGGTGGGGACAGCAGGGTATGTACCGCATCACGGAATGGAAGGCCGATGTTCGGCCCGGCGGCAAGTGGTCGAGTGTCGGCGTCGGCGCCGACGGTCACACCTTCCGCGTTGATGGCGAGTACCTGGAAGTCGCGCCGCCCACCCATCTCGTGCACACCTGGGTTGCCAGTTGGAGCGGCAATCTGAAAACTATCGTTCGTTGGGAGCTGGAGCCGACAGATGTCCATGGGCTCCATCCAAACGGCCCGAAGCGAGCTGGAACCGGGACCTTGCTGAAAATCCGTCAGACGGGCTTTGCCGGCGCCCCGCAAGCGGCCAAAGAACACGCCGAAGGATGGCTGCGCGTTCTTGGATGGGCTCAGGCCTACCTGGAGGAAGGAAAGACCGTCGATACGAGATAGTTTGGCGCTCGGAAGGCACAGCCTCGAATACAACAACCGGGGCAGCGGCGCTGCATACTACTGCGCCGCTGCCCCATTTTTTCTTGAACCATCGGCAGTCGCCGGCAGGAGAAGGCAATTCGTCATCTGCGAGCCGCGTTATACTGGAGATAATGTCGGGGCCCAGCGAACACGAAAAGACGTTTTACCTCGAAACCTTTGGCTGCCAGATGAACGCGCACGACTCCGAAAAGGTCGTCGGCACCCTCATCCAGCAGGGGTATCGCCAGGTCGAGACCGTGGAGGAAGCCGGGCTCATCCTCTACAACACCTGCTCTATCCGCGATAAAGCCGAACAGAAGGTCTTCAACCGGCTGAACGACTACAAGAAGCTCCAGAAGCAAGGCAAGAAGTTCGGCGTCCTCGGCTGCGTCGCCCAACAAGAGGGCGAGAAGATCTTCGAAAAAGCTCCATACGTTGACCTGGTGTGCGGATCGGCCTCATATCGCAAGCTGCCGCAGATGCTGGTGCAGCTCGAGGCAGGGAACCGCGCCACCGGTCTCGACGACCGCCAGACCGACGAATGCTTTGAGACGGAATACACCTCCCGCACCAATCCGAATCGCGGCTACATCACTATCATCGAAGGCTGCGACAAATTCTGCGCCTATTGTGTTGTTCCCTACACCCGCGGCAAAGAGCGCAGCCGCACTTCAAGCTCCGTGCTTGCGGAGGCCCGCCAGCTTATCGACCTTGGCTATACCGAAATTCAGTTCCTCGGCCAAAACGTGAACTCTTACCGTGATCCCGATGGAAAGAAGAGCTTTGCGGAATTGCTCGGTGCAGTGGCCGAACTGGATGGAATCCACCGCGTCCGCTTTACAACGTCGCATCCGCGCGACTTCGGCCGCGATATCGTCGACGTCATCGACGCCGTTCCCACGCTTTGTGACCACGTGCACCTGCCCGTGCAAAGCGGATCCACTCGCGTGCTGGATGCCATGCAGCGCCTGTACACCCGCGAGGAATATCTGGAACGCATCAGCTGGATTCACGCATCCAAGCGTGACATCTCGATTACCACCGATTTGATCGTTGGCTTCCCGGGTGAAACCGAGAAGGAACTGGACGAAACGCTCTCGCTGCTCGATGTCGTTGGCTACGACAGCGCCTTCACCTTTAAATACTCGCCGCGGCCGAACACCCCGGCACTAAAACTGGAAGACGCCATTCCAGACGAAGAAAAATCGCGCCGTTTAGCTGTAGTCAACGAGAAACAGCGGGCGCTTTCGGCGCATCGTAATAAGCGCCACATTGACCAGATTCTCGAGGTCATGGTGGAAGGGAAGAATGCTGCACGCGGCCAGTGGATCGGACGCACCTCCCAGATCAAGGTGATGAATTTTACGGTTCCGCCCGGTGTGGAACTCAAGACCGGCAGCTACGTGAACGTGCGTGTGACCAACTGCTTTCCCAATAGCCTGGTGGGAGAGATGATGAACCCTGTCGGCGCCGAAGCCTAGCGCTGGCGCACTGGCAGCGAGGCAGACCCGATCGACGGGTCTCGAGGAACTCCGATGGAAGTCGAAATGAAAATTCGCGGCCTCATGATGGATCCGGTATCCAACATGCCCATCGTCCTGCTGAAGGACGTTGGCAGCGACACCGTGCTTCCCATCTGGGTTGGAGTCTACGAAGCAAATGCCATCGCTCTCGAAATCGAGAAAGTAAATACACCACGCCCGATGACGCATGACTTGATCAAAAATGTTCTGACGGGTCTGGACACACTCGTCCACAAGATTGTGGTTACCGAGCTGAAAGACGATACGTTCTACGCCGTGATCTGGCTCGAAAGGGAAGGCCGCGTCGTCAGCATCGATTCCCGCCCCTCGGACGCCTTGGCACTTGCCCTTCGTATGGATTGCCCCATCTTTGTCGAAGATGAAGTCCTGAAGCACTCCAAGCAGTCCACTAACCTCTCCGACCGCGTCAGCAACGACGAATTGCGCAAATGGCTGGAAGGCCTGGGCGACGACGACCTCGGCAAGTACAAGATGTAAAGTGCGGATGAGAGCCTTTCCAGCCTGCGCCTGCCTGCTATTGATCGCCGCTTTCTCCCCGGCCCAAACCAAAACTCCCGCCGTCGCGACACCGCGCAGTAAGCCTCGTCCGGTCATGCCGGTCATTCCGCTGACCATCACCTCCACCATGAGTGTCGCCTCCGAACTGGGTGGAGCGTTCATGACCCCGGCAAAATGCGACGACGAAGGAAATCTGTACATCCGCAAGCTGGCGATGGATCGCCCTTTGCTCGGACCCGTCGTCAAAATCGCCGCCGACGGCAAGCGGACCGCGATCTTCGATCCCTCCGTGTTCTCGCAGCTCCACCTCGACCGCGCCGACGCATTCTCCGCGGCTTCCGACGGCGGTCTTTATCAGGTCGCGCAGAAGGGCATTGTGAAGCCCGTTCTCTACGTGCTCCACTTTTTTTCTGACGGCACCGCGTCTACCTCCGTCCGCCTCGACGCCGATCTCGAGGTCTACAACTTTGCTGCCTTCGCCAACGGAAGCTTCCTGGTGTCCGGCCTTCAGCGGGACGTAACGAACGGCAAAGATCCGGGAAAGAAATTTACCGCCGCCTTTCTCGACTCCGGTCAGATGATCGCGAAACTATCCTTCGAACCCGCACCCGGCGATCTTGCACCCGGCAAAGAGAAACATGCTGGCCAGCCGCCAACGGCGGCATCGAACCTGGTCAAGCCAGCCGGCCCTGAAAAAGCAGAGCCGATCCTTGACCTAACCGATGCCGAAGTTGGAGGCGACGGAAACCTCTACGTCATGCGTCGGTCGTCGCCGGTACTGATCTACGTGGTGTCGCCCAGTGGCACGGTCCTTCGCACCCTCAAGATCGCGACCCCCGCGCACGTCCAGTTTCCCAGCGGCTTTCATCTGTCGGCGAACCGCCTGGCAGTCTCGTTCGCGCACGACGAGAACCAGTCGCAGACTCTTGTCGTTGCCGACGCCCAACTCGGCCGTAGAATTGCCGCGTACTCGTTCACGGACCCAACCGGTGCCGCGCCGTCCTTCGCCTGCTATTCGGCAAACGAAGGAGTGTTTACATTTCTGAGATTAGGAGAGGGAAACGCCCTGGAAGTCCTGCGCGCCGCCGCGGAGTAAAACGCATGTCTGGCGCTGGCGCTCGCACGCCCGTCGGACGATGGACCCGGACCCGCCCGACATCATCTTGATATGCCTGACTCCGCCGAACAGCTCCAGCAGATCTACCTCGCCGGCTTCGAGCTGCAAACCTTCGAACGCTATCCCAAGTGTGTCGGCGTCATCCGCGACAATTGCATCGCGCTGCTCATTCCCGGCATGGACGGCGTGCAGATCATGGGAACTCCCGGATGGCGCATGGGCGAAGTCATGGGCGTGCTCACCGAGGTCGGAGGCCGGAAAGTCTTTCAGGCCAAATCCGAGATCGTTGAAGCCACCCCGGAGCGACTGGCAACCTTGCAGAGATTCAAAGACGACCTGAGGGAACTACTCGGCCGGCCGAAGTAAGGTCCTGGATAGGCGGAGGCGACGATAGGCGGAGGCGACAGCCATCAATCCATTTCTTCCACTGCACATAATACCTGTTATCGGACATTGCATATAACGTAAAGCGTTGACCTCTATCCGTTAGATTCCTGCAGCTGACCGTCGATGAAAGCCTCCCCACCTCTTGCTATAACCATACGAATGCCTTCTCCTGACTACGCACCCCGGCCCGCGCACCTCAAATGGCTTCTCGACTCGGATCCCTCCATCCGTTGGCAGATCATGCGCGATCTCACGGACGCGAGTCCCGTCACGATTGCAGCCGAGCGGTCTCGCGTCGCCACCGAAGGTTGGGGAGCCAAACTCCTCGCCCGCCAATCCCCTTCCGGCCGCTGGAGCGGTAGCCCCCGCGGCTGGAGAGCCGACCTGCCCAAAGACCACCGCGACCTCCTGATCACGCTCTACAGTCTCTCTGTCTTAATGGATCTCGGCATCGATCCCGCCAGCCAGCAGGCTCGGCGAATGATCGGCCGGGTCGACAAGCGGCTCGTCTTCCGCTGGCTCGACAACCGCCCGTACCTCCGCGGTGAAACCGAGCCCTGCATCAACGGTCGAATCCTCGGCATCGGTTCGTACTTCAAGAAACCGAACCACGCTTTGGCCCGTCAACTCCTGAGTGAACAGCTGAAAGATGGCGGCTGGAACTGCGAAGCTCCACCCAGCCAATGCTCCTCGTTCCACACCACCATCTGCGTGCTGGAAGGACTGCTTGAATATGAACGCGCAACGCCGAAATCGTCGCCCCTACGGAGGTCCGTCGCCAAGGCCCGCAAGAAGGGCGAAACCTATCTGCTCTCCCGCCGCCTGTTCCGTTCGCTGAGAACCGGCGAAGTGATCAACAAGCGCTGGCTCCGCTTCTCGTTCCCAACGTTCTGGCACTACGACGTCCTGCGCGGACTCGACTATCTGCGGAACGCAGGAATCCAACCCGACCACCGCGTTCGCGAAGCCATCGACGTCGTAATCGAGCGCCGCCACCAGAACGGCCGTTGGCCGCTCAATCTCCGGCATCCCGAATTTATTCCGCTGAAAATGGAGACCGATGTCGGCAGCGCAAGCCGCTGGAACACGCTCCGCGCTCTCCGGGTCCTGCGCTCGTACAACAGCGCAACTCTACCCGCTACCCGATAAGGTCTCACGTCGCGAGGCGTGAAGGGTAAACTTACAACTTTTGCCCCGCTCGTATGCCGGAAAAGATGAGCCACAATCCGAGGAGCATTAAAGAGCATTCCACAAAAAGCATTGATGCCGCTTGG
>Ga0265338_10005970_pt1 | contig 15661 bp, 13 predicted proteins | sample 42126metaG_FD_193579 | JGI IMG/M metagenome (GOLD analysis project Ga0265338, IMG submission 193579) | Rhizosphere microbial communities from Carex aquatilis grown in University of Washington, Seatle, WA, United States - 4-21-26 metaG | ecosystem: Host-associated > Plants > Roots > Rhizosphere... | reverse complement strand
GTTAGGCGTTTATGCGCATCGTTCATTCCATAGAATCGCAGCGTGCCTTTGTTGTGATACTGATGGCCATAGCCTTCATGTTCACTCTTAGCGGTTGTGCTACCCGAAATCACACTGCCACGGTAGCATTTGAACAGCCGGCCTACCGCCGTTTCGAAAATATACGCTGTGACTGGGAAGGTCGCAGGGTTCAGGTCTCGTTTTACAGGCTAGAGCGGTTTCAAAAATACTGTAGCCGGAGCGCGGCGTTCACGCCGCTTCGATGTCGGCGGGCCAATCCATGTTGAAGCGGACTGAAGCCCGTGCTCCACTCGCGGTGTGGGTATCGAAATGGCTACAGTTCTAATTAAACCGCTCTAGCCCTCGACGATGCGTGGATTATGAGCCTTCAAGACTCTTGGGACGTGTTTGAGCGATCCGGCGATTGTAAAGTGTGGGACCAATCCTCCAGCCGTTGCTCAACGGAGGAGTGCGTCAAAATGCTCGACCAAGCTCTGACGCAGTTTCAAGCTGAGAAGCCGAATGCCAAGTTAGATTCATTGGAAATAGAAATGCAAGTTGACCAAGAAATATGGGGCGAGATTTTGGGTGGCCTACGCCCAACGCTTGCGACTATCCACGAAGCGAAAACTGCGAACCGGGCAGATGTTCCTCGCGCGGTGCATGATAAAATCCTGGATGTGCTGAACCGGTCAGCAACAGTAGCTATTATCAAAAATGTTCTGACACGGCACGGGATAAAAGTCCAAGACGTTCACATCATAGGACAAACGATTTTTAAAGACTCGCTTACTGGCAAAGAATGGTCTGACATTGGCAACTTGCCCTGTCTTGGCATTTTGCTGCCAGGCATGTTTGAACTGGCTGTTAAAGACCGATAATATCGGAGCGAAAAGATGCCTCCTATGAAGGTTCAACGGTCAAGCTCGGACTGACCTTTTCAATTCACCTGAGTAGAAACAAAATCATTCCCGCCACCACCAGCAAGGCCACCATCCACCAGAACCAGCCGATGCCTGGCGGCTTGACCGGGTCCGGGCCGAATTCCTTTTTTACGAATTCGTCATGGTCGAAGTCTTCATCCGGCAGGCCGAGATGGCTGGCGTATGCGGTTTCCGACCAGCCGGTCTGCTCATCCGAGCCGCATTCGGGGCACGCTTGAGCGTCGCGTGGCACTGCAGCACCGCAATTTGGGCAGACTTCAGGAGGCATTTTATTCAAGGCTAAAGAGCTAAAAGCTGAAGGCTAAAGAGGAATCCGCCATCACCCCACATCACTTCAGCCCTTAGCCTTCAGCCTTTATTTCAACCTGCTGCTCCGGCGTATTCTTCGTCCGTGAGCAGGTCCAGTCCCATGAGGATGTAATCATGTTTGTTGGCCTGCATGTCCTTGACATAGTCTTCCAGGCGCAACAGTTCGCTGAAACCGAGCAAGGCAAACATTTTGATGGCCGCCGCCTGTTCGCCGATGAATTCCGCCTCGACCTTTTCCAGGCTGACCTGCCGGGCGATTTCGACAATTTCCCCGATGAGCGCCCGGGCCAGGCCGCGTCCGCGAAATTGGGGATGCACGAGCACGCTCACCCGGCCGACATGCCGTTTCCAACCGCCGAGCTGCTGGTGTAGCGTGGCGACCCCGACAATTTTTCCGTCCAGCAGCCCGACCAGCGGCAGGTTGCGCCCGTAATCAATGTTCTGACACCAGCCGCGGATGGTTTCCATGTCCGTGACGCGATGTTTGATGAACATCCGCTCGTGTTCGGTGATGCCGAGAAACAAGGCGTGCAATTCCTTTTCATCGTCACGACGCAGCGGGCGCAGCGTGGCTTTGGTGCCGTCCTTGAGTGCGGCGACTTTGGGGAACTGCTGCAATTCAAGTTCGATGCTGAATGACATAAATCCTTTCCGTTCCTCTCCAATTCGCGGCTAATCTGCCTCACCCGACCAAAAACGCAAGGCCCAATCCACTTAAGGCGGGTCACCGGCGATGCCGCCGGCATGTTTTCGCAACCGGGCGTCGATGCGCGCCGGGTCGAGGCTCCAGCGCGCCGCCAGCAACGGGACTTTGGCAACGTTGGCCGCCATCCATTCCGTCGCCGCCCATGAACCGGCGGCCGGATGTTCGCCGTAACTGAAACATTTCATGCTCAAGTCCGTCTCCGCGCCGGTCCGGCTGCCCTGGTCCCACACTGTCTCCGTCGCCCAAGCATACGCGCGCTGCACGACGCCATTTTCCATGCGCACCCAGGCGTGATGATGCAGAACCTGTTCCGCCTGGAAAAATTGCACGTGCCCGAGCTGGCGGCTGAGTCCAGTCAGAAAGCGGAAACATTCGTCCGCGTCGTCGCCCGGGTCCGGCAGGCCCGAACCGGTGACAATGATCCAGCCGTTGACCGGCCGGCCGATGAAAAATCCATGTCCGCCCGTCAAACCTTCCACCCAGGGGCAGGGCACAAAATGATCCAGCCCCAGGGCGGCCCGGACGACCTGGGGACTCTGCGACCGGACGGCCAGCCAGCTGGCGGGGCGGGGTGCAAAGGCTGATTGAAACGAGGAGGATACCGGCGGGTATCGAAGCATAGATTCCGTCGCCTGCACCCCACGGCGCATCGCGATAATGCATGCCAACAGCATTATACCCATGCCGAGCACGAGCCCAAGCAGGAGCAGCAACATCAAAACAATCGAGTTCTCCTGGCTCACGCTTTGAATTTACGCCGGGTTGTTATGGGTTCAACCAAAATCTGGCGAATTTTAGGCAGCACGGGCTTTTGGCTTGCATCGTCATGGGAGTTTGTCGCGGGACGCCTGAGCCCGGTCAGCAGGCTGCCAGCCAGTCGAGATACCGCTTGCTGCCCGCGCTCAGTGGCAGCACCAGAAACTCCGGGGTGTCATAGGGATGCTTGGCCAGGACGAGTTTCTCCAGCTCCGCCAGCTTTGCTTTCCGGGTTTTCAAGACCAGCAGGATCTCCCGGCCGGATTCGATTTTTCCCTGCCACCAATAATGCGATTCCATCCCCGGAATCAGATTGGCGCAAGCGATGAGCCTGGCTTGCAATGCCGCTTTGGCCAGTGTGCGCGCCGTTTTCAAGTCCGGCGCGGTCACGAGAACGATGGAACATTTTCCAGCGGATTTCATTGCTGAACCGGAATTGTTGCCAGGATACGAATTGAATGTGGACGGCAACATTATCAGCCCGGCAAATATGTAGCGCCAAATCCTTCGGCGACACAAGCTTTGTCCGAAAAGCGACTTGGAATGGGGTGCCTCCACGCATCACCCTGTTTGGAGTTCCGTCCCGCCCGGCGGGATGGTTCTGGAACATCACCGTATTTGCCGCGTTCGCGAGGAACCTCAGGTGGGTGAGCCGGCTTTTCGTGATGGCAGTGCCAGAATCCCCCCCGCGCTGTGGGACACTAGGTGGCGGAACTGGTGCCGGTCGTGACGTGTTCGCGCAACTGAAAATCCAGCCGGCCCCGGCGGGCGACGGCGCGCAGGTATTCTCCGGTCTGTTCCGACCTGGCGTCCGGTTGCCCGGCCGGCACACCGATCAAGGCGATCAGCGTGCCATCCTGCCTTTGACGGCGCGGCAGCCACGCATCAATCCAGGCGCAAAGGACGAACGGGAGCTGTTCACCGGCATGGATTGAAACCACCAGGACGTCGGCGGCGGTTGCCGCCGAAACAGCAGCAGAGAAGATCTCCTGGTGGTCCAATTCAGCAATGTTCCACGAATGGTTGGTAATGGCGTCATCACCCATCAATTGCGACATGCGGCACCATAATTCCGCGGCCCATTCCCGTCCCCGGATGTCCTGATATACCGCGATGATTTTCAGGGCTGCCCCGGCCTGCGGGGCAGCAACCGGGTTCAGAATTTGGGTTGGTTCCATGATTACACCGGGCGGGTGAAACGGATGTATGCCGGCCAGAGCATCTCCGGCGACCACTGGATGGGGATGGTGGCAAGGTGGACGGGTTGATAATAATCCGTAACCGGGAAACCATTGGCCTGGACACAGGTTCTGACCCATCGGTCGTGAAGGATCCTGCGGGGACGCCGGCTTCCCAGCTTGCGTTGCGGATCCGTTGTCCGTTTCAAAACTAAAATCAATGATTCGCCAATTTCACACATTTGACCCGGTTCGGTTTCGCCCTGCATGTCAGCAAGGCGATCAAGTCAATAATAGTCTTGGGGTTGGAATCCAAACAGTCGGGGAAAGAAGCTTTTTCAAGTCAGGAAGCAACGAACGGACGTGTCAGGCAATTTCCCGACTTTTGACCGGCGGCAGTTCAACTTTTGGAGCGGGGCGGAATCGTTTCTCTCACCGCGTCTGCCGCATCCAAAGCGTTTTCGCCGCTGCGCGCTGTCGCCGCAATCCAACCGCTTCGCTGTCCCCGGTGATTCTGATGGCGGGTGCGGAAAAAGAACTTGGCAGGACAGGCGCGGTGACGTGAATAACGCAATTCAACCCCAATTGCCCCACGCAGCGTCACCGCGCCGCAGCATCTGTCCCCACCCATTTCCTCTTTGGCCGGCTTACAACGCTCCGCGACTGAACGTCAGATCGAGTTCCTGTCCCGAGCTCTTGGCCAGATCAAAAGCCCGCTTGATCTCATAAGGCAGGTTGGAATTGCCGATGCTCAACTGCATGGCGAGTTTTTTGATCTTCATTCCGGGGTTGACGCCCTCGTCTGCCGATTTTGCTTTTGATTTATTTGCCGTATTCATAATTGTTGTTTTTGCGGGTGAATTGCTGGCAGCGAGCATAGGACATGAGTGCGCCGGGGGAACAGTCGGGGAAGAGAGACTTCTGGTGTCGGGGAATTCTCCGACAGCAGGTGGCGGCTTGGACTATCGGGCGTGGGGCGGGAAGGGGTGCGATTCGTTCAGCCAGCCCTGGCGCAAGGCGTGTTGCACCATCTCGGTCCGGCTGCGCAGCCCCAGCTTTTCCCCGATGCGGACCTTGTAGGTTTCCACGGTCTTGACGCTCAGGCTGAGCTGGCCGGCGATCTCCTTGTTGCTGTAGCCCCAGGCCAGCATCACCAGGACTTCCTTTTCCCGCTCGCTCAACTCCACCGCGCCGGTTTCATTTTTGCCGCCGGTCATCTGCCGGGCCAGGGCCTTGCTCGCCAGGGCCGCTTCGAAATAGACGCCGCCTTTCGATACCAGGCCGATGGCCTTGACCAGTTCGTCGCCGGCGGAACGTTTGAGCACGTAACCGGCGGCGCCCACCTTGCATAACTGGCGCAGATAGCTTTCGTCTTCGTTGGCGGTGATCGCCACCACCTTGATTTCCGGTGATTCAGCCTTCAACCGTTCGGTGGCCTGCAACCCGTTCAGTTCGGGCATGGACAGGTCCATTACCACCACATCCGGCTTGAGTTCGCGCGCCTGAAGCAGGACTTCCCGGCCGTTGGCGGCTTCGCCTACTATGCGCATGTCGGGCTGGCTGTCAATCAACAGCCGCAGCCCTTCCCGGACCATCTTGTGGTCGTCGGCAAGGAGAATTCGGAGTTTTTTCATGGCCTTTAATTTTCCGTCGCGCTGCCGGGCTCCCACGGAATGCGCGCAAAGATCGTGGTGCCGGCGCCGGGGGTGGATTCGATTTCGATGGTTCCTCCGGCCAGGGTGATACGTTCCTGCATGCCCAGCAAACCCAGTTTTCCCCGTCCCCGCGCCGCCTGAAAAGTAGCTGCGTCATCGAAGCCCGCTCCGTCATCTTCGACAATCAGCGAGACCAGTTCCGGGCGGCGTTCGAGCAGGACGCTGACGCGTCTGGCTTTGGCGTGTTTCAGAATATTGGTCAGCGCCTCCTGCGTGACCCGGTACAAGGCCGTTTCCAGTTCCAGCGGCAGCCGGGCGGTCTCCATGCCGGTGCTATGAAAGTCCACCGGCAGCCGGTTGGTCTCCGACCATTCCGTGGTGTAACGACGCAAGGCGGCCTCCAGACCCAGATCGTCCAGCACCGCCGGATGCAGTTCCCAAGCCAGGCGATGAACTTGCTGCATGAGTCCGCCAGCCAGTTGTTCCAGTTTGCCGACACTTTGACGGATGACGGGGATGGTTGCGCCCTGATTTTTCACCAGGCGCAGGCCCAGTTTGAGCGCCGTCAGTTCCTGACCCAACTGGTCGTGTAACTCACGTGAGATGCGGGCCCGTTCGTTTTCCTGCGCATCCGCCAGCCGGCGCAGCAATTTCTTGTGTTCCTTCTCGGCGTGCTGGCGCTGGGCCATTTCCGTCTGCAGGGCCCGGTTGGCCGCGGACAAATCGGCGGTCCGTTGCTGGACGCGGATTTCCAACTGGTCGCGCTCGCGCTGTAAATCCGCCTCCGCCAGCTGCAATTGCCCGTTGGCCGCTTCCAGTTCGGCGGTTCGCTGTTTGACCAGTTCCCCGAGGTGATCGCGATGCCGGCTCAGTTCGGCCTCGGCTTGAAACCGGATAATCGCCTCACCGATCAGCGGCGTCATCGATTCGAGGAACTCGATCGTCGCGGGAGGAAAACATTCCCGCCGCCGGTCGGCCAGATGGACGGCACCCAGCACCTGGTCGCGGTACCGGATGGGAATCACAGCCAGGGAGGTGAAGCCCCATTTCACACACGTGCCGCGATACCGGTCGCGGACTTCCGGCGCCAGCTGGCGCATGAACCCGGGCGCATTGTCACAGCGCATGGAGCCGGTGTGCGTAAGGATCGCGCAGTCGTGATCGTCTTTGGACTGGGAAATGGCGCGAATGCAAAAGCATTGGTCACTCTTGACTGAAAGGTGCCCTTCCAGCTCCAGGAATTCCCCATCGAAGCCCACTGAGGCCGCATAGGGAATGTCGCCATTCTCATCCAGCACCCGGATGCCCAGGCACTGGCAATCCGTCCAGGCACGGATCACCTCGACCACCGCGTCGAAGTATTCCTTGCCGGATGCCTTGTGGGCGAACAGCTCCAGCAGGGACTGGGTGACCTCGCGCCGCTTCTCGGCGGCGACGCGTTCGGTGATGTCGCGGGCGGCGGCAAACACGCCCTGCACCCGGCCGGCCTGGTCCTGATACACTGTGGCGTTGTAAAGCACCTCGGTGATCCGGCCTGAGGCGTGGCGCAAGCTCAGGCGGTAATCCCGTACGAGGCCTTCGGCCAGCACCTGCTGGTAACCAGCTTCCGCCTTTTCCGGCGCGGTGAAGTAATTGGAAAAGTTGCTGCCGATGAGCTGCTTGCGAGAAACGCCGGTGACGAGTTCGGTCGCCTGGTTGACGTCGGTGATCCGGCCCTTCGGGCTGATGGTGACAAGCGGATCCAGGCTGGCTTCGAGCAGGCTGCGCGCATAATGGAACGCCCCGTGAAGCTCGGCCGTACGTTCCACCACGCGCTGTTCCAGTTCCTCGCGGTTTCGCTCCTCGCTTTGCCGGAGCGCCTGTTCCGCCCGGCGATGGGCCTCGCGCAGCCGGATGGCAGTGATGCCATAGGACAGATCATCGCTAAGTTCGGTCAGCAGTTCGACCTCATCTTCAGAGAAGGCATCCGGCATTCGGGAATAGATGGTAATGGCTCCGATTGGTTTGCCGGTGGTCCGAAGCGGGAGAACGATCGAAGAAGCGTAGCCTCGCTTTATAGCATCTTCGCGCCACGGCGCGAACTGCGGATCCGTCAGCATGTTTCGGCAGCCAGTCGGTTTGCCCGTGCGAATCGCTGAGCCCGTGGGGCCGTATCCCCGTTCCGTATCTGCCCAGGTAACGCGCAAGGTCTTGATATATCCCTCTTCGAAACCGGCGTGTGCCACGGGTCGAACGGTCTTGGCTTCATCTTGCTCGGCATAACCTATCCACACCATGGCATGGTTGCAGTCGTTTGTGATGATACTGCATACCTGAGCAAGGTAGTCTTTCTCAGATTCCGCACGCATCATGGCCTCGCTGCTGTGCCGGAGCGCATCCAGTGTCCGGTTGAGTCGATGCAGTTCTGTCTCCTTCTGCTTGCGCTGGGTGATCTCCTTGTGGATCCAAAGACGCCCATAATTACCATCTCCTATCTTGATGGGAATAAAATCCCGCAGGAACGTTCTGTCGCCATGCATGCGCACCTCTTCGTCTTGCACCGGCTGCCCCCGATCGACGATTCCCACTATGCGGGCTAAATCCTCATCAGGATGCGAATAGGCTGGTCCGATCCTGTCGAATATTTCACGCTGGCAAAGGTTCTTCAGATCTGCCGGAGATTCTTTCAGATTAAAAAGGCTGCAAAAGGCCTGATTTGCAAAGTCGACCAGTCCGTTTATATTTACCAGGAGGGCCGCAAAAGTCATTTGTGAGAGAATCAGATGCAATCGAGCCAGGGAGGCTTTCGTTTCTTCCTCAGCCCGCCTGAGCTCTGTCATATCCCTGCCGTTACACTGATACTCGACAATGCTGCCATTGGCATCGAACAGGGCCCGATGAGTCCAGTTCTGAATGGTCACTCGCCCGTCGGGTAGAATAACGCGGGCTTCCGCGATATAGGTCGGATGTTCCTTGTTCAAAGATGTGACACCCGACGCTACTCTTTCTCTTTCGTCTTTGTGTATGTATTCTAGAAATGATCTGCCATAGAAATCCTCCGGTCTGCAATTGAAGAACTGGCAAAGCGAATTATTGACTAATGTGATGACCCCGCCTGTTTTATAGCGTGCCACGAACTCCGATTGCGTCTCTATGATCGCTTTGTACCGCTCCTGGCTTTCCCGCAGCGCCTCCTCGATTTGCTGGCGCTCGGTGATGTCAATTGCAAAACCAATGACGCCGATCACATTGCCCGATTCGTCAAAATATGGAACCTTGTCCGTCTGAACGATTCTTGTCCCGTTGGGCGTGTGCATCGGCTCGACAATTCCAAATCGTGGTTTGCGGGACGCCATGACCACCTTATCATCGTTCCAGAAGGCTTCCGCCATTTCTTTGGGATACAGATCGAACAGGGATTGGCCCTGCAATTTTTCTTTTGGCCGCCCCATCGCGTCTTCAAAGGCCTTGTTGGTGCGGACGAAATGATTTTCTTTATCCTTGTAAAAAATCATCGCCGGCACAGATTCAAGAATAACCTGCAGCTCCTTGCGCTGGCTGGTCAGCGCCTCCTCGACCCGTTTGCGCTCCGTGATGTCGCGCGCCACTCCGAACAGGCCAATCATGCGCCCCTGCCCGTCAATCAGCGGTCCTTTGGTGGAAAGATAGGTGAGGAGCTCGCCGGAAGCGACGGTGACGTTTTCCTCGTAAGTGATAATCTTGCCACCGGCCATCACGGCCCGGTCGCCATCCATCACCACCCTGGTCTGGTCGGGTGGAAAGAGGAATGTATCGTCCTGGCCCAAAACCTCATCGACGCGCTTGCCGGTGGCGCGGGCGGCGGCGGAGTTGAAGAGCAGGTAACGCCCTTGCGGGTCCTTCACGTAAATCGCGTCGGTGGTGCCCTCAATGACGGTTTGCAGAAGGGTCCGGCTCTCTCGCAATGCCTCTTCAGCCCGCTTGCGCCTGGTGATGTCCGTGAGGAACGAGTAGTAATACTCCGGCCGGCCCCCGCCATCCTTCACCAGATGCACCAGCAGCTCAACCGGCATGCGTGTGCCGTCTTTGCGTATGTATTCCTTCTCGTAGCGCACATGCTGGCCGCTGAGGTGGAGTTCCTCCAGTTTCCGCCGCTCCAGTTCCCGCCATTCGGACGGCGTGAGCGTCGTGGCCCAGTCAATGGCGCGCAATTCTTCCGCATTGTAGCCGGTGAGTTGTTCGTAAGCATGGTTGCACAGGCCCAGTCGTCCATCCGGATAGCCCACCGCAAAAGGTTGAGAGGCGCGTTCCAGCACGTCGGCGAGGAACGCCTTTTGCTGGCGGGTTTCGCGCAGAGCCGTTTCCTGGTCGTAGGCCGCGGCTTTGCGCCGGTCGCGCCGGTAGAGTTCGGCGACTGCGCTCATGAACAGGCCCATGCCAGCAAATAGCGCCAGCCCGACGCGGTCCACAGGCGAGTCGATGGCGAACTGTCCGATCGGCGGCAAAATCCAGTATCCCACCACAATGCCTGTCAATGCCGTAGCCAACAGGCCCGGCTCGAAACCGCCCAGCAATGCCGCCAGCATCACCGCCGGGTAGAACGTGATGTAAACCGGCAGCCCCGGCCCCGTCCACGCCGTCAGCGCCACACGCAACGCGAATCCCGCCGCCACGGCCATGAATGCCAGGCCGTAACGAAAGATCCATGTTCGCCCGATGGATGAAGCTCTGTTGTCCTTCATGTAAAACCGGCGCCGGTCCGCGCAAATCCGACTAATGCAACATCAGCTCCTGTTTTAGCACAAGTCATCATTCAAGGCAATCCACTTCAGCTGCGGCAATAATTTGCCGGGCGAACGATATCCGGTGCACCCGGCATTGGGCGGCCGGATCGGCGCTCTTTTTTGGCACCACCGTAAAATCGGTTTTATTCCGCGCCGATTTTCTGTTTTAGTCAGGGCATGGACGCTGCATTGCCGCCGTTAATGCCGGGCACGCTTTACCTCGTCGCGACGCCCATTGGCAACCTTGAGGACATCACGCTGCGCGCACTCCGCGTGTTGCGCGAGTGCGACGTCGTCGCTGCCGAGGACACGCGCCGCTCGGGACAATTATTGAAGCACTTCGGCATTTCCAAGCCGCTGCTCAGTTATTTCCAATTCAATGAGGCCAGACGCAGCGAGGAAATCATCGAGCGCCTCCGCCGCGGCGAAAAAGTCGCGCTGATAACGGATGCCGGCAGCCCCGGCATCAGCGATCCGGGCGAGCGCGTTGTCAAAGCCGCCATCGCCGCCGGGTTCCGCGTGGAATCCGTCCCGGGCGCGTGCGCGTTGGTCGCGGCCATCACCGCGAGCGGCCTGCCGGTGGACGAATTTCATTTCGTCGGCTTCCTGCCGCACAAATCCGGCCAGCGGCGGAACCGATTGGAATCGCTCAAAGCGGTCCCGGGCACGCTGGTGTTTTATGAATCGCCGTATCGCATTGAGAAGTTGCTCGGCGAGTTGAGCGAGGTCTTTCCCGAACGCAACGTGGTGCTGGCGCGGGAGCTGACAAAGAAGTTCGAGGAATTCCTGCGCGGCAGACCGGCAGAGCTGCTGGAAATCGCCATGAAGCGGAGCTTGAAAGGCGAGTTTGTGGTGATGCTCGGACCGGTACTCCAGCAGCCGACGTGAGGAGGCTCTGACTGAATTTACGATATTAGATTTACGAACTGCGTATTCTTCCAGGATTTGCGCAGATCGCGTAAATCGTATGTCGCAAATCGGAAATGATGAGCCTCGCTGCCTCGGCTGCTGCGAACAAAACCGGAATCGGTTTGAATTCCTTCCTCCGCGCAGGCAGATTCTCCCCATGAAATTTGCCGCGTCCATTGCCGGTCTTGCTCTTGCCCTCGTCGCCAACGCCGAACCCGTCATGGTTCACGATGCCGGGAACGACCTGAACAAAAACGGGAAGCTGGACGTTTACGAAGACCCGGCGCAACCGGTGTCCAGGCGGGTTGCCGATTTGCTCGGGCAGATGAAGCTGGACGAGAAGATCGGCCAGCTTTGGCAGGGGCATATGATGGCGGATTCGGAACAGGTGTTCGCCGACCGGCTGCGGCAGGGGGAAGTGAGTTCGTTTCTCGACGGTTCATCGCTCATCGAGACGCCGGTGATGCGAAACAAGCTGCAGCACATCGCGGTGGAGCAAAGCCGGCTGGGCATCCCGCTGATTTTCGGCCACGACTCGATTCATGGTTTTCGCACGATTTTCCCGATTCCGCTGGCGCAGGCCTGCGCCTGGGAGCCGGAGCTGTTCGAACGGACGCAGGCGATTGCTGCCCGCGAATCAGCGGCGGCGGGCATTGACTGGACGTTTGCGCCGATGGTGGACCTGGCGCGCGACCCGCGCTGGGGGCGCATTGCCGAAGGGTTCGGCGAAGATCCATATTTGGGCGCGCTCGACGCGGTGGCCTGCGTGCGCGGGTTTCAGGGGATCCCGCAAAGCGGGACGGTCGATTCAAATCATGTCGCCGCCTGCTTGAAGCATTATGTCGGGTACGGCGCCGCGGAGGGCGGGCGCGATTACAACACCACGGAGATTTCCGAATACACCCTGCGCAATTTCTATCTGCCCCAGTTCAAGGCCGGCGTGGACGCGGGTGCGTGGACGGTGATGAGCGCCTTCAATTGTCTGTCCGGGATGCCGGCCAGCGCTAATCGCCACACCCTCACGGAAATCCTGCGCGATGAATGGCATTTTCCCGGCTACGTCATCAGCGACTGGGACGCGGTGTACGAATTGATCCCTCACGGCGTTGCGGCCGATGAAGCCGGGGCGGCGCGGCTGGCGCTCACCGCCGGTGTGGACATGGAAATGGTCTCGTCCAACTATCTCGACACGCTGAAAGCACAGGTGAAGCAGGGGACCGTGCCGGAATCCGTCGTGGACGAAGCCGTGCGGCGGGTGCTCACGGTGAAGTTCGCCATGGGGCTGTTTGACAATCCGTACGTGGACGAGGCTCGCTGCCAGACGGCCTATCTCCGGCCCGACGCGCTGGCGCTGGCGCGCGAAGCGGCAGCCAAATCGTGCGTGTTGTTGAAATATGAAAACGGCGTGCTGCCAATTTCAAAACAGGCGAAGAAGGTCGTATTGATCGGGCCGCTGGCCGAGGATGCCGCGGAATTGGTCGGCTGCTGGTCTTCTCGCGCCCACGCCGGCGACATCGGCTCCTTCGCCGTCGGCTTGCGCGAGAAACTTGCGGCGGATGCCCAGATGATCGTCGCCCGGGGCTGTTCCATCATTGAACCGGACAGCGGCAAAACCCGGCGGCAACTCGGAGATCCCACGCCGATCATCGAACAAGCCACCGGCACGAATGAAATTGCCCAAGCGGCGGCGCTGGCGGGCACCGCGGACGTGGTGATCCTGGCGCTGGGCGAGCCGCGCGACTGGAGCGGCGAATCCTCCAGCCGCAGCGATCTCGGTTTGCCGGGCCGCCAGCAGGAGTTGTTTGATGTCGTCGCCGGCACGGGCAAACCGGTGATTGTGGTGCTGTTTAACGGCCGTCCCCTGGCGCTCCCGCGGATCCAGGAAAAGGCCGCGGCGATTCTGGAGGCGTGGCATCCCGGCATACAGGGTGCCAATGGCGTGGCGGACGTGTTGTTTGGCGATGTTGATCCGGCGGGCCGGCTGACGACGACCTTTCCGCGCAGCATCGGCCAGGTGCCGATTCATTACAACCATTTCAACACCGGCCGGCCGGGCACGGGCGAATACAAGGGGCAATACGTGGACGGGCCGAGCACACCGCTGTATCCGTTCGGATTCGGTCTGGCCTATACCACCTTTGAGTACGGCCCGGTGGCATTGAACGTACCGACAATCAAAGCCGGTGACATCCTCACCGCGAAGGTCAATTTGAAGAACACCGGCACACGCGCTGGGACGGAAGTTGCGCAACTCTATATCCGCGATGTGGCGGCATTCGCGGGACCGCGCCCGGTGCGGGAATTGAAAGGCTTCCAGAAAGTGCTGCTGCAACCCGGCGAATCGCGCGACGTGACCTTCACCCTTTCAGACAAGGAACTGGGTTACTGCGACACGAAAGGGAACTGGCTGGTGGAGCCGGGCAAATTCCAGGTCTGGATCTGCAGGGATTCCGCCTCCGGCCAACCGGTGGATTTTGAACTGGTGAAATAGGGTTTCAACGCAAAGGTACAAGACAAGGCGGATCCACACGAATCACTCAAGACCCGAAATCCGAGACCCAAGAACCAAAATCAGGGCGGCCTTCACTTCATCAATCCAGACTTTCCCGTCGTCAAGGCCAGGATGCAGGCAGCGGTTCTGTTTTTGCAGGAGATCAAATCAATGGTTGTGACTTCGATGGACGGTTGGGGGTTTTCAATCGCGGTCAGGCAGAAGCGCAGCGGTTCTTTTTTCCCCGGGGTGGCCGTCCCGCCGACCCAGGCCAGTTTGGAATGGGGTCCGGTCGGGGCAAATCCCGTCCGGCCGCGTTTGTAATTCCAGTCGAGCATGTCAACGCCATAAAGTAATTGGTTCGTCACCGCTGAATCGTCGGCGTAATGGAATACCACCATGCAAACCGGGGTTTTGTCCGGCGATGCAAAGAAAGCCCCATGGTAAATATAGAGCGTCTCAAACTTCTGGTTCACCCCGATATCCAGAAACTCCTCCGGAAAATTCAAACCCCGGCTTTCGGCGCGCTCACTCCAAAAACACATCATCCCATCGATATCAAGAGGCACGTTGTCGAACACTTCAAACCCGCGGGGAACCGACCTCCAGGCGGGAAAGGCGGTGATCTGATCAAAATAGGAGGCCGGCGTGCTGTAATGGCTGGTCAAATCAACCGGTGTGGCCACGTGCCTGGCTATGGCGCGATTTCCGCCGGCGAGGGTGAGCTGGTGAGAGATTTGGTGCCGGAAGAAAAACGCCGTTGCGGCGGCCAGCACCAGCAACACCACCGTTCCCCACACCATGGCCATTTTGGTCTTTGTCCATGCCATAGGCTTCAAAGTTGATTCTACGTGCCGTTTACCTTCGCTTGCAAGTCAATTGCCGGTAACCGGCAGGCAGGGATGATAACGTCCAAGCTCAGCCACCGCCGCTGACCGTGACGCCAAATTGCAATCCTGACAATCGAATTTCATAAAATCGTCCAACTGGCCGGCGTAGCGGCGATTGGCTGAAGCGCCATTGTTAGGCCGATGACTCATGGCTCAATCTTCAAAGTAACCTCTAAACGTGTCTGTCTCGCATCGCACGTGAATGTAACCGCCGAGCTGTTCGATGCCCAAGAAATATTTCCCTCTTCTCGCCAATCAATCGGCGGAACAGCGGTATCCTCCATCGTCACACGCCGAACGGTGCGTGGATTTGGTGGCACCGTCTGAATCATGAACTCGCAATAGGTGCGATGAGCACCGAGCACAGAACCATCTTCCAGCGTGTTTGCAAATGCCACCCACTTCTCATCTAGTGATCTTTTATACTGACCAGATCCGCTTGGGACGCACTGCAAACTCAATAAATGACCGACTCCAATCCCTGCTAATAATCCAACCGAGAACAACAGTAAACCACCGAAAATGATTTTGGAGCGTCGTTTCATGCGGCCTGGTATCGGCCTAACATCCAGAGTTCAGGCACGCCCGTCCTCCGTAGCAGCACTGCGGAGGGTGGACGGGACCAAATGACGTGAACCGCGAAGCGGAACTGGCCTGTCCTCCATAGCCTCGGCGACGGAGGAAACCGCCATCCCGCGTGGCCTGCGATTTGTTAGGCATCTTGTCCTTTCTCAATGACATGAAATCGAAGCCAGCGACATTGGGTGCAAAAGCCGACTGTGTAGCTCTTACCAAAGGCCAATTTGCGTATGCCATATTTGCCAAACGGCTCTGTGAATCCACACTTTAGGCAGCGAATCCGCCAACCCGGCGCTCTGGCTTCCCAACGTTGCTTTTCCTCCAGACTGTATTCAGGCGTAGCGTTCGTAGGTTTCATAAATGGCTTGCTGATGTCTAGACAGTATGGCTGGCGATGAAAGTGAAAAAGGTGTCTGCTCTCCGAGAGCGTGGGTTGCGACCCGCAGGACGGGTTGCCGAGCCACAGGTTGTGGGACTCGCGCCCCAGACAACAAAGGAACGA
>Ga0265338_10005969_pt1 | contig 15663 bp, 13 predicted proteins | sample 42126metaG_FD_193579 | JGI IMG/M metagenome (GOLD analysis project Ga0265338, IMG submission 193579) | Rhizosphere microbial communities from Carex aquatilis grown in University of Washington, Seatle, WA, United States - 4-21-26 metaG | ecosystem: Host-associated > Plants > Roots > Rhizosphere... | reverse complement strand
GATCGCGGCACCCGTCATATTCAATCTGACACTGCACGATAACTACACTCCCGACGGTCATGCCGACCCGGCTTACCCCGGCGCAATCGTAACGCGGCACGCATTGAACGGAGTTCCGGAGTGGGCCTACGGTGTTGCCCCGTGGTTCGAGGCCGGACTGTACCTGCCCCTCTACAGCATTGCAGGCAACCGCGCGGTCACGTTCAATGGCTTCAAGTTGCGCGCGCTGTTCGTCGAACCGGATGCGGCCGACAAGCGCTTTGTCTATGGCGTGAATTTCGAATTCAGCTACAACACCGAGCACTGGGATCAGAACCGCTACACGCAGGAAATCCGACCGATCATCGGCTGGCACCTCGGACCCTGGGACCTCATCTTCAATCCGATCCTCGACAACTCCTACAAGGGGCTCTCTGAGCTCGACTTCGCTCCCTCCACCCGCCTCGCGTACAACCTGAGCAAGACCTGGACTGTCGCCGCAGAGGAATACGATGATTTCGGTCCGTTGCGCGCGTTCCATGCCGGCGCCCAGCAGCAGCATCAATTGTTCGGAGTCGTGGATTTCAGCGGCAAGCCCTGGAGCGTCGAGGGCGGCGTCGGCTTCGGTCTCACCAGCGCGACCGACCGACTCGTGCTCAAGCTGATCCTGTCGCGCGACCTGAACTGAACAGCGGGGCTCCCAAGCCCATGTCGCCTAGGGAATGCGCCGCCAGACGCTGGCGAGCCACGGCTGCCGCTCGCGCGGCAGGCCGGTTGGCCGATAGTAGTGCTCGAGCTCCAGGAATCCCGCCTGAATCAGGAATGCGCGCCACGTGGCGAGGTCGTGGTAGGCGCCGTAGCGCCCCCGGTTCCAGCCCTCCTCATTCGATCCGTGCGGATTGGAGCTGAACAGCACTCCCGCGGGCTTCAGTGCCCCATGCAGCTCCCCCAGCACGCGCGGCAGTTCCACCGAAGGAACGTGAAACAGCGATGCATTGGCGTAGATCCCATCGAAGCGCGCGGATGGCAGTTCGAGACGCAGGAAATCCTGCTGCCAGACCTCGCAGCCGGAATCGGCGTGCGCCATCGCGACGAAGCTCGCCGCTCCGTCCAGCCCGATCACCGTGGCTCCGAGCTCCGAGAAGGTCTTCAGATCGCGCCCTGGGCCGCAGCCGAAATCCAGGATCGTGAACGGTGGCGGCCCTTCGATGTGCCGCAGCAGCGCGGCAATGTTCTGGCTCACGTCGTGATCGCGCGTGCCAGCCTGGAATTCTTCGGCGTGCCGTTCGTAGTGCTCCAGGGTCTGCGCGGAAATCCGCCGCAGGTCTCCTTCGGCGCTCACGCGCGTGTCCGCATGTCGCGGAAGGACTGCGCGGCGAGTTCGTAGGAGCGGCATCGCGCGGCATGATCGAAGATCATCGAGGCGATGATCAGCTCATCCGCACCGGTGCGTTCGATGAACTCGAGCAGCGCCTGGCGTACGACCGGCGGCGGTCCAATCGCCGTACAGCTGAGCGCCTGCTGCAGCAACGCCCGCTCCTGCGGCCCGAGCTGCTCGTAGTAGCCGTCCACCGGCGGCGGCAAAGGAGCGGGGTGGCCGCTGCGCAAGTTCACGAAGGCCTGCTGCATGGAGCTCGCGAGCAATCGCGCCTGCTCCATCGTATCGGCCGCGAAAACGTTGAAGCCGAGCATCACATGGGGCCGTTCGAGCTGGGGTGATGGGCGGAACCTGGCGCGATACAGCGCGATCGCCTCCATGAGCTGCGCCGGCGCGAAGTGCGATGCAAATGCATAGGGCAGCCCGAGCATCGCTGCGAGTTGTGCGCCAAACAGGCTCGAACCGAGGATCCACAGCGGAACCCGCAATCCCTGGCCCGGCACGGCGCGGACGGACAGCCGTGGCGTGTCCGAGAAATAATCGATGAGTTCCTGCACGTCCTGCGGGAACTCCTCAGCGGAGGCTGCGAGATTGCGGCGCAGTGCACGCGCCGTGAGCTGGTCGGAGCCGGGTGCGCGTCCCACACCGAGATCAATGCGTCCGGGATAGAGCGATTCGAGAGTGCCGAACTGCTCAGCGATGACGAGCGGCGAATGATTCGGCAGCATGATGCCGCCCGCACCCACGCGTATGGTGGACGTCCCCCCGGCCACGTGGCCGATCAGCACGGCGGTCGCTGCGCTCGCGATGCCAGGCATGCCGTGATGTTCGGCCAGCCAGAACCGCCGGTAGCCCAGGCGCTCGGCATGACGCGCGAGATCCAGTGAATGGCGGTAGGACTGCGCCGCGTCGCTGCCGCGGTTGATCGGCGAGAGGTCCAGGACCGAGTACGGAATCACTTCCCCAGCCGCGCGACGAGCGCGCGCGTGAATTGCGCCGTGCCCGCTGTGCCGCCGAGATCCCGGGTGCGGACCTGGTCCGTATTCAGCGTTGCATCGATGGCCGTGCGCAAGCGGGTGGCGAGTCCCGTCAGGCGCACATGATCGAGCATCAGAGCGGCCGCGAGCAGCAGGGCGATTGGATTCGCAAGACCCTTGCCGGCGATGTCAGGCGCGGATCCGTGTACTGCTTCGAAGATGGCCGCATCGGCCCCGATGTTGGCGCCGGGCGCCATGCCGAGACCGCCGACCAGTCCGGCCACCAGGTCGGACAGGATGTCGCCGAACAGGTTGGTCGTCACGAGCACGTCGAACTGCTGTGGGTTGAGGACCAGTTTCATCGCGCACGCGTCGACGATGACGGTATCCATCGCGATGCGGCCCTTGTACCTGGCTTCATACAGCTGTTGCGCGGTTTCCAGGAAGATGCCCGTCAACGCCTTCATGATGTTCGCCTTGTGCACGATCGTGACTTTCCGGCGCCCGGTCGCGATGGCGTGTTCGAAGGCGAATTCGATGAGGCGCCGGCTGCCGGCGCGCGTGTTGATGCCGGTGGCCATCGCGACTGCGTGCGGGTCGTCGTCGATCTGCACGTAGTGTTCGTGGCCGATGTACAAGCCCTCGAGGTTCTCGCGTACGACGACCAGGTCGACGTTGTCGAATCGTCCCCCCGGAATCAGCGTCCGGGCCGGTCGCAGATTCGCGTACAGCTTGAATTCCTCGCGCAGCCGTACGTTGGAGCTGCGGTAGCCGCCGCCAGAGGGGGTTTCGAGCGGACCCTTGAGCGCGAGTCTGGTTCGACGAATGCTTTCGAGCGTCGCAGCGGGCAGTGGATCCCCCGCGCTGGTAATGCCGGCGAGTCCGGCAACCTGGCGGTCGAAGTGGAACGGTGCACCGAGCGCATCGAGCACGGTGAGCGTGGCGTCGACGATCTCAGGACCGATGCCATCTCCCGGAATCAACGTTGCCGGGATGGGTGCGGAATGGGTATTGATTGCCAGGTGCTCCTCGACCGCGGCCCTTCCGGCCACGGGGATACTGTACCGCAGTTTCCGCCGCGCCCTGGGTGCGCCGGCGTGCGCCTTCTACTGTGCCACCGCACTGCCCAGAATCGGGGCATCGATCGAGTCGTCCGCACCATCCGGCAGCTGGCAGCGCCCGTCGCGCAGCATCGCGTCGATTTCCGCTGCAGGCGCGGGACGGGCGAACAGATAACCCTGCAAGTGATCGCATCCCGCAATGCGCAGGAATCCGGCCTGCCCGATATTTTCGACGCCCTCGGCGGTCACTTCGAGCCCGAGTGAATGCGCCATCGACAGAATCGCGGTCGCAATCGCCGCGTCGTCGGCACTGTCGGGCAATCCCGCGACGAAATTGCGGTCGATCTTCAGGCAGTCGATGCGAAAGTGCTTGAGATAGTTCATCGACGAGTAGCCGGCGCCGAAGTCATCGATCGACAAACGCACGCCGGCTTCATGCAGCGTCGCGAGCTCGGTGGCAAGCCCCTCGCCCGCGCCCATCAGGATGCTCTCGGTGAGTTCGAGCTCCATGCACGCGGGATCGACACCCTGCTCCGCGAACATGCGCAGCGCCGCGTGCGCGAATCCGTCGACGCGCAGCTGCTTCGCGCTCACGTTCACTGCAGTCCTGAACGGGCCGAGGCCGAGCGTGCGCCAGCTTCTGGCCTGCATCGCCGCCTGCTGCAGCACCCATGCGCCGATCGGCACAATCAGACCGCTGTCTTCGGCAACCGGGATGAATTCGTCCGGACCGACCAATCCGCGCTCGGGGTGGTTCCAGCGGATCAGCGACTCGACGCCGGTGATCCGGCCATCGGTAGCGCGGACCTGCGGCTGGTAGTGCAGGCAGAACTCCTCGCGGTCGAGGGCTCTGCGCAATTCGCTCTCGATATTGAGCTGGGCATGGGCCTTTGTCGTCAAAGCCTTTGCATACGCCCGCCAGCCGTTCCTGCCCTCGCTCTTGGCATGGTACATGGCGGTATCGCCGTGCTTGAGCAGGGTCTCGGTGTCCAGGCCGTCGTCCGGATACATCGCGATGCCGATGCTGAAGGTGGCCGCGATCTCCTGGCCCTCGATCAGGAATGGCTGCTGGCAGGCGGCCTGTATCCGCTGCGCGACGCGTGCGGCGCCGCCAATATCCTTGAGGCCGGGAAGCACCACGGTGAACTCATCGCCACCGAGCCGCGCCAGCGAGGCGGAACTGTGGTCCTTCCAGCCGAGGTTCGCCATGTCACCGATGCGCAGCGTCTCACTGAGCCGATGTGACACGCGGCGCAGCAGCTCGTCGCCGGCACTGTGTCCCAGCGAGTCGTTGATGTTCTTGAATCGGTCCAGGTCGAGGAACAGCAGGCCAAGCTTGGTGCCCGCCGCTTCGGCCATCTGCAACTGGCTGTGCAGCCGGTCCAGGAACTGCTGCCGGTTCGGCATCCCGGTCAGTGAATCGAAGTAGGCGAGCCGTCGTATCTTCTCCTCGCCCCGTCGCTCGGCAGTGACGTCGCGGATCAGCGCCATGACCTGGTCTTCGCCGCAGCGTACCAGTCGCGCTTCGAAGTGGATGTCACCGTCCGCCGAGGGCAGTCGATAGAACACCGATTGGGCGCTGTCGCTGGCGAGCGCTTCATGCACGCGCGGCATCAGCGTGTGGGCCACATTCTCCGGCACCCATTCCGAGAGGTTGCGGCCGACCGGGGATTCGGTGACAGCCCGCGTAGTCCCGGACTGGCCGGGCTGGAAATCCAGAATGCGGCCGTCCCGGTCAATCACCAGTGTCATGTCCGGGATCGCCTCGACCATCGCGCGCATGCGAAGCTCCGCGGCGTTCTGGCGGGCCGCGGCGGCAGCGCGCTCCTGCATCAGCGTGTCGAAGCTGCGGGCGAGGTCGCCGACCTCATCGCGTCGACGTGCCGTACTGCCGATGGTGCCGCTGCCCTCGCGACGCAGCTTCTCGATCTTGTCGCGCAGGTACGAGAGCGGGCTCAGCGACAGCCAGGCCAGCGCCCAGACCAGCGGAATGGATACCAGGCAGACGGCCAGAGTGATGATCCAGAGCCGGTGCTCGGCCGCCTGGATGGGTGCATAGATCTCCGCCAACGGCGCGATGGCTCCGAGGACCCAGTCGATGGAGCGCAGCGACTTGAAGCTGTAAAGCGAGGCCGTGCCGTCGGACCGGACGTCTTCGGCGCTGCCCTCGAAGCCCTGCAGCGCGCGCGTCGTGGTGGCTGTCCCACCGGTCGCACGCCGCGGCTGCAGGATCATTTTCGGGTCGGGAAAGATCAGGTAGCGCGGTCTGGCTTCCTTGGTGATCAGCACGAAAACGCCCGACTTGCCGATCTTCGCAGAGGACAAGGCAGCCAGCATGTTCTTGTTCTGCAGCCGCAGCACGCCTACCAGGATCGCGGTCAAGCGTGCCTGACCATCCCGCACCGGGACCAGGATCTGCAACGTCGGCTCGCCGTGCATCGGATTCATCTCGGGCTCGCTGATCAGGGCCTTGCCCGTGATCTTGAGTTTCGCGAGATCGGCTCGATCGGACTCAGTCAGCGCATAAGGCGCAAGGCGTTCCGGAGAGGCTGCGATTTCGGAGCCGTCCGGGGCCAGCATCAGCAGATCGTCGAAAGTGGCCAGCAGCGCCGGGCGATCGCGGAAGTATTGCAGGGTCTGCTCGCGTGATCGCAGCAGTTCCAGCGGAAAGCCCCCGGCCAGGCGCAGCAGGACGTCCCTGGAGGTCTCGAGGCGGGTATCCAGATCCTTTGCCGCGCGCGAGACCAGCGAGAAATTGTCGTCGGCGAGCATGCGCGAGAGGTCCGCGCGCATGTAACGCATCTGGATGGCGCTCACGAGCACGAGCACGCCGACAATCAGCACTGTCGCGCCCAGCACTGCTTTGCTCTTGAGGCTGATTAAGCGCACGAATTTAGGTCCCCGCAGGGGTCCACGTCCCACCTGCCGCACCGCGGGTGTCTGCTGTCCGCTCTGGCTGTCCATCCTGCGCTCAATATCGGCGCATCGGTTAAAAGCTTGACCCGCAAGGCAGGCCAATGCCCACAACCAAGGCCGCGGTCACAGATATTCCGGAAATCAATGTGGCAACGCAGCAGCACACGCGGCCCGCGATGCACAAACGTGAATATGGTGAAAGGCCGGCGGGCGCACGGGCGCACGGGCGCTAGTGGCGCGGCGCTTACTCCGGCGGCGCGCCGGGCAACGGAGCCAGGTCCGGCTCCAGCCAACCGCGGCGCGCCTGGATCGAGAACAGCGCCTCGCGCGAGTAGAAGCGCAGCACCAGGTCGCGCTCGCCGCAGCGTTCGATCAGCGCGCTCGCGAGTTCGTCGACCGGTTGGGTTCGATCCACCGAGTCGAGGAACACGCGGATCACGCGCAGGTAGAAGCGGGTGATGGTCTCGTGATAGCCGGCCGCATCGGTATTCTCGCCGCCGGTCGACTCGTTATACGCACGAATGCGCTCCCGCATCAACGCGAGTGCGATGTCGTCGGGATGCCGCAGCAGGTGCCAGAGGCCTGCACGCAGGTGCGCCTGGTGTGTCCACTCGGACTTCGGAAGAGTACGCTCGATCAGTCCGCGGGCGATGCGGTCGGTTTCCACGTGCTCGGAACGCTACTGGACCCGGCTCATCGCCTTGATCAGCCGATAGGTGTACTCGACACTCTCGTCGAATTCGCGCACACCTACACGCTCGTCCCGCCCGTGCGCGCGGTTCTCGCCCTCGTCGAGCCACACGCCGCCCAGATCGTAGCTGGGAATCCCGGCATTGCGGGTCTGGCGATCGTCGGTGAACCACGTTGCCATCGACGGCACGACTGGCACTTCGGGCCACATCGAGTGCACGACCTCCGTGACTGTGGCCTGCAGCTCCGGAGTCGGCGGGGATTCGGGACTTACGATCGGCGGCGCGTCCATCTTCACGCTGATTTTCGGATCATTCAGCGTGTGCACAAGCGTGGCTTCGACATTCTGCGCGCTGTCGCCCGGCAGCATGCGGCACTGGATCGTGGCCCGGGCCCGTTGCGGCAGTGCGTTCTCGGCATGACCGCCGGAGATCAGGGTCGCGACGCAGGTGGTGCGAAGCTGCGCGTTGAAGGCCACCGAGCGGCTCAGCCGATCGCCGGCCGCGACGTCGGGCGGCGATGCCGCCACCGCGCGCATGTCGGCCGCGTCCGGACCGGCCTGCAGACTTGCGAGCGCCGCGAAGCTTGCGCGCGTCGTCGCCGTGAGCGTGACCGGAAACCGATAGGCCTCGAGTCTGCCGAGCCCGTCGGCGAGCCGATAGATTGCATTGTCAGGACCTGGGAGCGAGCCGTGACCGCCGGGACTGGTGGTCTCCAGCGTATAGGTCACATAGGTCTTTTCACTCGTTCCGAGCCTGAAGTAGCGGCGCTCGCCGCCCTGCGTGACGCCGCTGTTGCCATCGAGGTTGATTGCGAATCCGGCATCGATCAATTCCCGATGCTCCCGCAGCAGGAACGCGGGCCCGTTGGCATCGCCACCGGCCTCTTCGTCCGCCGTGAATGCAAACACCAGGTCGCGTTCAGGCACGAACCGTTCCCGCTTCAGCCGGACCAGCGCTTCGATCAGCGCCGCATCGCCGTTCTTCATGTCGATCGCGCCGCGGCCGTAGAACCAGCCGTCCTTCTCCGTGAGCTGAAACGGCGGCACCGACCAATCCTCCGGATTGGCGTCCACGACATCCAGATGACCCATGAACAGCACTGGCTTCGCGGCGCCGCGCCCGCGATAGCGGACGAGCAGATTTCCCTTGTTCGGGTGTCCCGGAGGCGCAATCACGCGCAGGTCAGCGGCGGGAATTCCGGCTGCCAGCAGGCGATGCTCAATGGCGCGCGCCGCTCGCGTGGAACCGTGGTCGTGCGTCGTCCGGATCCCGACCAGTTCCTCCAGGATCTCGCGCCCGAGACGCTGGTCGGCTGGCGGCGGCAATGGTCCGGCCGACGCGGCCAGGGTGGCGCGTACCACGCCCCCACAGATCAGTGCGGCTGCCCAGCGGATGGCGGGCCTCATGCGCTCACGGGCTTACTGGGCCTCCGACATCTTCTTCATCGCCGCCAACGCCGCCGTGAAGCGCGTGGTGCGCTGCTCGTGATCCGCGGCGCGCGCCTCCGGCGTGGTCAGCGGCGATACATCGTAGAACAGCGTATAGACGATCTTCGAGCGCTTTGGCCCGGCCGCTTGGACATCCAGCGTTCCGTGGTACAGGATCGTCGTAGTGGGCTGCGTGTAGGTGTAGGAGTGCGGCGTCTTCGCGACCATCACCTCATCGATGCGGTCATTGAGTCGGCGCACCGTGCCCAGATCACCGTTGCCCGAGGTGTAGGCGCAGGTGACATTCAGCCACGCGGCGATGTCGCAGTAGCCCCCGACTTTCTTCCAGACTACGTCGACCGGGCGATCAACGGTCGTGTCGAGGACGATCGTCGTATATTCGGCAGCCGCTGCGGCCCCTGCCGACAGCGATATGCCGAGCAACCCGCAGGCCATGGCGCGGTGCAAAGAGCGAAGATTCATGGCGTCTCCCAATCGGTGATGTAGTTGGTGTACTTGAGGCTTGGGTGAATGGCTGCGCAGGATTCTGACTCATTCGTCCCGTTCAAGGAAAGGCGGAGGCCTGGCTGATGCTCTCCGGTTCGGGTATGGGTTCGATCCTCTGCAGCACGAAGACGAAGGACCCGATTCCGACCACCAGCACGACCCCGGCGACCAGGAAGGCGCGGCTGAAGGATCCGGTCGCGCCGACGATCAACCCTGTGACGAATGGCGCCGCCGCACCCATCAGATTGTTCGCGAGGTTCATCAGGCTGCCGACCGAGCCGACGCCGCCGGCGGGCGCCACCAGGGAGGGCAGCGACCAGCATGCCGTCGCGGTGGCGGACAGCCCGCCGAGCGCGATCGAGATCCAGAAGATCGCCCAGTGCGGATCATGCGTCAGCATGGCACCGAAGACCGACAGTCCGAAGCACATCCCCCCGACCACGACACTCATGCGGACGCGCGATTCGTCGTGACCACGTGCGACCAGCGTATCGATGAGCCAGCCACTGATGCCGAGGCTCGTGGCGGTGGCTACGATCCAGGGTATCGCCGAAAAGCCGGCGGAACGCAGGATGCTCATGTGCATGGCCTGTACCAGGTAGCTCGGCAGCCAGGTCAGGAACAGATAGAACGAGTAGCCGTACGCCGCAAAGCCGATCGTCAGGCCCCAGACTTTGCGCTGCCGGAGCAGGTAGCGGAACATTCCAAGAGCGGTGGAGCTGGACTGACCTTCACGGACGGCGCCGCCGGTGACGATGTAGTCGCGCTCGACGCCGGAGAGCCGCGGGTCCTCGCTCGGATCGCGATAGATCAGACAGTAGACGATGAAGTAGCAGAAGCTCAAGGCCGCGGTGGCGCCGAATCCCCAGCGCCAGCCGGCGTGCACGACCACCACGGCCACCAATGGCACCCCGATCACGTTGGAGAACTTCGCTGCCGAATCGAACAGCGCGGTCGCGAGGCCGCGCTCCCGCCGCGGAAACCAGTAGCCGGTCGCTTTCGAACACACCATGAAGCTTGGTGCCTCGGACAGGCCGAGCAGCAGCCGCGCGGCGAGCAGACCGCCGAGACCGCCGGCGAGCGCCGTGATGGCCGAGGCCACCCCCCACAGCAGCGCGCCCCAGCGCCCTACAAGCGTGGGGCCGATGCGATCGAGCAGTAGCCCAGAGGGTATCTGGAACAGGGCATAGGTCCAGAAGAACGCACTCAGGATCAGCCCGATGCGTTCCGGCGGCAGGTGAAACGCCGCCTGCAGCTGCGGTGCGGCGACCGACAGATTCAGCCGGTCGAAGTAGTTGATGAGCACGCCCACTCCGAGCATCACGGCGATGCGCCAGCGACGCCCCGGCACACGCATCGCCTCGGAATCCGCTGACGCGCTCACGCGCGACCCGCTTCGATCCACGCGACCGCCTGCACCGCGAGCCTATCCGCACTCTCGGTCCCGGACAGCCGCAGCACGCCAGGCTCGCCCATTGGAGCCTCGAGGCTCGCAAACTGGCTGTCGACGAGGCTTGCGGGAAACAGGTGCTGATGCGCGCGCGCAGCGACGCGTTCCCTGGCCACCGCGGGTGCGATGTCGAGGTACACGAAGCCCAGGCCGGGGACAGCGGCGCGCAGCCGATCGCGATAACTCTTCTTCAGCGCGGAACAGGCGAGAACTGCGCCAGCCTGGTGCGCGGCGAGCTGCTGACCCAGCAGCGCGAGCCAGCTGGCACGATCCGCATCGGTCAGGGCGATGCCCGCGTGCATCTTGCGTCGGCTTTCGGCCGAGTGAAAATCGTCCCCTTCGATGAAGGGCAGATCCAGGCGCGCGGCGATCAGCGCCCCAAGGCTGGACTTCCCCGACCCCGCCACTCCCATGCACACGACCCATTGCATATATAGGTGTTTTCCAGCAGCCAACCCGCAGAACCCCGGATGGCGGCCATTGGGCGCGAGTCTACGCTCTCATCAGGGAATGGGGTGGAAACGCAGCGCGCCCCCAAAGCGCCTGCGGGCTCCATGATGAGAACCGGATAACAGGAGCATAGCGATGAACAAGAAACTGATCGCCGCCGCCGCGGCACTGGCCGCGTGCTCGGTGTTCGCGGGTACCGCGACAGCGCAGCAGAGTGAGGAGATCACCGTCACCGCATCGCGCGTCGCGCACCCGAAGGTCGTGACCGCGGTGCCGGGGACCTTCATGAAGGACATTTCACTGAGCTATGGCGTGAGCACCGCGGGCCTGGATCTGACCAAGACGGCTTCGGAGACTGAACTCGAGCGCCGCGTCAACGATGCTGCGCTGGCGGCCTGCAAGGATATCGAGAAGGACTATCCGATGCAGAGCCAGCCGACCGTTTCGGAGTGCGCCTCGAACGCGGCCCTGAAGGCGATGATACAGGTGCACGCGCTGGTCGCAGCGGCCAACAAGGCCGCGAAGTAGCCAGCTGGCGGTGCGCCGCCGTCGCGCGGATGCCCGGGCAGGCATCAGCGCGCGAGCGGCGCAGAGTGGGCCTCGATCCAGGCCTGGGCCTCGGTATTGACGTCACGCGGGTTGCGCCCGGCGGCTGAGATCGGCGGGCCGATCACGACGCGGATGGTGCCGGGACGCTTGATCAGGCCGCGGCGTGGCCAGTAGTAGCCCGCGTCATGGGCGATCGGGACGATCCACTTGCCGGTCTCGGCGGCGAGTGCGGCCCCGCTGACTCCGTACTTGCGCGTCTCGCCTGGCGGCATGCGCGTGCCCTCGGGGAAGATCACGACCCACTCCCCTTCGGCCAGCCGCGCCTTGCCCTGTTCGATTACTTCACGTACCGCACTCGCGCCGGCGCCGCGGTTGACCGCAATCGCGCGTAACTGGCGGATGCCCCAGCCGACTACCGGGATCCAGGTCAGCTCCCGCTTGAGCACCCAGACCTGTGGCGGCAACAGCAGCGCCTGCGCTACCGTCTCCCAGCTCGAGGAGTGCTTGATCAGCGCGATATGGTTGCCAGCAGGTAGCCGCTCGAGGCCCTCGACGCGATAGTCCAGTCCGCACGCCCGGCGCAGCACCGACAGGATGACGCGGGCCCACACCCGCGCCAGCGCAAAGCGGCCTCGGTACGGCAGGAATAGGCTGGCGATCACGAAGAAGATGGCATAGAGGAAGGTCCAACCTAAGAAAAAGCCGGTGAAGACCAGTGAGCCGGCGACCTGCCACCACGGCACGGCGCGCCGCTCCGCAAGCGCTGCGCTCATTTGCTAGCCCGGCAGCGCCGAAAAATCGGCGATGCCACTGAACAGCCCGCGCACGCCCTCGAGCAGCGCGAGGCGATTGCGGCGCAGACCTTCGTCCGGATCATTCACGAGCACGGCCTCGAAGAACGCGTCGATCGCCGGACCCAGGGTCGCGAGCCGATCCAGGCCCTGCGCGTAGCGTCCGCCGGCAATGGCGGACTCGACCTGTGGACGCACCGCCTCGAGCGCGCGGTGCAGTTCGATCTCGGGGCCCGGCTGCAGCGCCTCGGCGCGCACCGCGCCCGCAGTGCTCGCGGCGGACTTGCGCAGGATGTTGGCGATGCGCTTGTTCGCCGCCGCGAGCGTGGCCGCCTCCGCTCGCCCCAGGAACGCGATCAGCGCGAGCAGTTTTGCGTCGAAATCCAGCAGTGAGCGCGGCCGCGTCGCCAGCACCGCATCGAAGGCCTCGGTCGTGACTCCGTTGTCGGCAGACCGATCGAGGTACTGGCCGCGCAGGCGCTCGAGCACGTAGTCGTAGATTTCGCTCGCCAGCGGCGCGGCCCGCTCGCGGATGTCAGGGACTGGCTGCAGCAGCACCGCCTGGTCGAGCAGCGAGCGCAGATCGAGCTCCAGCCGGTGCTCGAGCACGATGCGAGTGAGCCCGATCGCTGCACGCCGCAAGCCGAACGGATCGCGGGTTCCGCTTGGGCGCTGGCCCGCCGCAAAGATCCCCGCGAGCACGTCCAGCTTGTCCGCGAGTGCCACACAGATCCCGACCGGCGAGCCCGGCAGTTCATCGCCGGCGCTACGCGGCAGATAATGCTCAGCAATGGCCTGCGCGACGGCGGCGGACTCGCCATCCTCTCGCGCGTAGTAACGTCCCATGATCCCCTGCAGCTCCGGAAACTCGCCGACCATCGCGGTCAGCAGGTCGCACTTGCACAGCAGTGCGGCGCGTGCGATGTCCGGCGCCGAAGCGCCCAGCGCCGATCCGATCGATAGCGCCAGCGCACCGATGCGCGCCGTGCGCGCACCCTGGGAGCCGAGCTGCGCCTGGAAGGTCACGGCGTCGAGTCCGGCACGACGCTGTGCCAGCGGCTGGCGCCGATCCTGTTCCCAGAAGAACGCAGCGTCCGCGAGGCGGGGCCGCACGACACGCTCATTGCCGGCCCGGACCAGTTCGGGCTCCGGCGACTCTATATTGCTCACCGTAATGAAATACGGCAGCAGCGCACCGGTTTCATTCTCGAGCGCGAAGTAGCGTTGGTGCTCCTGCAGGGTCGAGAGCAGCACCTCGCGCGGCAGCGCGAGAAATCGCGGATCGAATTCCCCGGCGATCGCGACCGGCCACTCGACCAGCGCGGTGACCTCGTCCAGCAGTTCCTCGGGCACGATCGCGCGTCCGCCCACGCGCTGCGCCTGAACCTCGACCTGGGCGCGCACGGCGGCGCGCCGCTGGCCGAACGACACGATGACCTTGCCGCGCTGCTCCAGGGCGCGCTCATAGCTCGCTGGGGAGGCGACGCGCAGCGCGCGCGGGGCCATGAAACGATGGCCGCGGCTCGCGCGTTCCGCATGCACGCCGAGCACGGTCGCGGGAACCAGCGTGCGGCCATACAGCAGTACCAGCCATTTCACCGGACGCACGAACTGTGCCTCGCCGCTTCCCCAGCGCATGCGCTTCGGGATCGGCAGCGCGTCGAGGGACTGCTGCACCAGCGCGGGGATCAGCACGGTAGTGTGCGCGCCGGCCCTGATTCCCTCGAAGGCGAGGTATTCGTTGTGCTTGGCGTCGCGCTCGCGCTGCAGCGCTTCGACCGTCACGCCGCAACTCGCGGCGAACGCCGCCGCGGCGCGCGTCGGCGTCCCGGCGGCGTCGAAGGCGGCGCGAACCGGTGGTCCGCGCCGCTTGACCAGCTGGTCGGGTGCGCGTTCCGCGAGCCGGCGGATGCGCACGGCAAGCCGGCGCGGAGTCGCGAAAGACTCCACTCCTTGCACGGCGTAGCCGGCTTGCACGAGCGCGCCGCGCAGACCTTCGGCAAATGCGAGCTCGAGCGTGCGCAGCGACTTAGGTGGCAGTTCCTCGGTACCCAGCTCGACCAGCAGGTCGTGGCGTGCGCTCATGCACGCGCCTCGTCGATAGCCTGCGTGCCGGTGGGGTCAGCCGCGACGCTTGCCAGCGCGCCAGCGGCCTTCAGCAGCGGAAAGCCGAGGGACTCACGGCTGACGTAATACGCCTGCGCGACGGCGCGCGCGAGAGTCCGGATCCGCAGGATGAAGCGCGCTCGCTCGGTCACCGAGATCGCTCGCCGCGCGTCCAGCAGGTTGAACGCGTGGGAAGCCTTGAGCACCTGCTCGTACGCCGGCAGCGGCAGTTTGGCGGCCAGCAACGCCTCACAGCCCCGTTCGTAGTCGTCGAAATGGCGCGCAAGCACGGCGGTGTCGGCGTGCTCGAAGTTGTAGCCCGATTGCTCGACCTCGTTCTGGTGGAACACGTCGCGGTAGCTGACCGGGCCCTCCGGACCATGCGTCCACACGACGTCGAAGATGCTCTCGACGCCCTGAAGGTACATCGCGAGGCGCTCCAGTCCATAGGTGATCTCGCCGCTGACGGGTCTGCAGTCCAGTCCGCCGACCTGCTGAAAGTAGGTGAACTGGGTGATCTCCATGCCATTGAGCCATACCTCCCAGCCCAGACCCCAGGCCCCCAGCGACGGGGACTCCCAGTTGTCCTCGACGAAACGCACGTCGTTGGAGCGCGGGTCGAAGCCAAGGTTGCGCAGGCTGTCCAGATACAGCTCCAGGATGTCCGGTGGCGATGGCTTGAGCAGCACCTGGAACTGGTAGTAGTGCTGCAGGCGGAACGGATTCGCCCCGTAGCGGCCGTCGGTGGGCCGGCGCGAGGGCTGCACGTAGGCTGCTCGCCAGGGTTCGGGACCGATTGCACGCAGGAAGGTCGCGGTGTGGAAAGTCCCGGCACCCATCTCCATGTCGTAGGGCTGCAGGATCACGCAACCGCGTTCCGACCAGTAGCGCTGCAGGCAGAAGATCAGGTCCTGGAACGTCCGCGGCCGTGGGGGAGGAAGGGAGCTTTTCATCGCGACCCGGTGCACTCGTGGCTGAACCGATAAGTATATGTCAAGGCAGTCCTCAGCTTCGCGCTGGACGGCAGCGGATTGCCCCGCCGGAGAGCAGCCGGATCAGGCCGTTGCACTTCTTAGGGGCATGAACAGAGGCGACGCACTATAATAGAGCGCGCGCTCCCCGCAGCATGGCGACCGGCCTGCCAAGTAGCTGAATCCGGCGGCAATTCGATGCGTCGCCGGTTGGCATGCAGCCTGCATCGTCGAGGGGCCACGCATAACAAAACCTTGAGACTTTCCAGAACCGGAGGCGATATGAGTTCGAGCGATGTCCTGAAGCTGATCAAGGATAAAGAGGTGAAGTGGGCGGACCTGCGCTTCACGGACACCCGGGGCAAGGAGCAGCATGTCAGCATTCCGGCCCGGTACGTGAGTGAGGAGT
>Ga0265338_10005968_pt1 | contig 15665 bp, 11 predicted proteins | sample 42126metaG_FD_193579 | JGI IMG/M metagenome (GOLD analysis project Ga0265338, IMG submission 193579) | Rhizosphere microbial communities from Carex aquatilis grown in University of Washington, Seatle, WA, United States - 4-21-26 metaG | ecosystem: Host-associated > Plants > Roots > Rhizosphere... | reverse complement strand
TTCCTCGACCGGTGGTACCTCGCCGCGGAGCGGCATGCGACCGGCGCCGCGGACCGGTCCGCGCTGCGCGCCGTGGGGATGCGGGCGGGTGAGTCTGCCGCCAGGCTAAGCTCACTGCTCCGGGATCATCCGGCCCTGCATGACCTGTCGGTCAACCCGTTGCTGCTGACGATGATCGCGACCGCGCACCGGTATCGCGGCGCGCTGCCGGGCAGCCGCGCCGACCTCTACGGTGAGATCTGCCAGGTCCTGCTCTCGCGCCGCGGCCAGGCCAGGGACCTGCCCGAGCTGCTGTCCTGGTCGGCCAGGCAGGGGTTGCTCGCCGCGCTGGCCTACCAGATGATGCGCGACCACGTCAGCGAGGTTCCCGCCGCCCGTGCCCTGGAGATCCTCGGGCCGCAGCTGGAGCGCTTCTCCTCGTCGGTCACCGGCGAGGTGTTCCTCGAGGACATCGCGCGTAACGGCCTGCTCGTGGAGACGTCCTTCCGCAGGTACGCCTTCACGCACCTGACCTTCCAGGAGTACCTGGCCGCCCGGCACGTCAGCACCGTTCAGGACCTGGTGAAAAGCCTCGCCGACAACGTCAACGACATCTGGTGGTACGAGACCATCCTGCTGTACGCGGCGAACGCCGACGCCAGCCCGATCGTCCGCGCCTGCCTGGACAGCGGCACGATCCCCGCCCTCACCCTGGCCTTCGACTGCGCCGAGGCGAGCACCGAGATCGATCCCGACCTGCGCTACCGCCTGGACAGGGAACGCCGCCGGGCTTATGAGCCGGACTGCTCACCCGCGCACCGGCGGCTCATCGCGGGGGTCCTCGGGGCGCGCCTGGTCCGCCAGGCCCGCATCACGACCGGGGGAGCGGCACGGGTCTGCGTGCGGGCCGTCCCGGCCGACCTGTACTGGCTCTTCCTCGCCGATACCCAGGCGCCCAAGCCGGACAGCCGCTGTGACCCGCTCACCGACCAGCCCGCCACCGGCATCTGGGGCGCCGAGGCGCAGGCCTTCGTCCGATGGCTGAACTCGATCACCGCCACCGCCACGGGCATCGAAGTCAGGCTCCCCTCCCACGGTGAACTCCAGGACCCGGCCGTCGCCGGCGACCTAGCGCGCTACCTCCCGGCCTCCGTGACGTCCGCCTGGACCTACCCGTCGCCCGCCGCGCAGGCGCCGGCCGCCGCGCCGGGCCTGTGGCTCCGCCCCGGGCAGCCCCATCCGCACGAGCTGAGCGGTGCCGCCATCCGGGCGGCGGTCGCCGATGACATGCGGAACACCACCCTGCTGCTGCAGGTAATGACCGCGGCGGTCCTCGACGTCGCGCTGAACATCACCCGCGACCTCGATGACATTCGCGCTCTCGCCGGCGCCCTGGCCGGCGACATCGCCGCCCGGGCCGGCTCCGACGGGCAGGTCGTCGACCTCATGCACGCGCACGCGCACGCGATCGTGCTGGGCTACGCGCACGCGCTCGACCTCAGCCGCTCCGAACCCATCGTCCGCACCTGCGCCGCGCCCGACACCATCGGCGGGCACGATGTCACGCATGCCCGCGCGCTAGCCGAGGGCGTCGCCCGCGACCTGGCAGGCGAAATCACCCTCGCCCGCACCCGCGCGGTCGAGCTCGCCGCAGCGATCGACATGGACATGAGCGTCCTGTCCGCCTTCGACCGTCACTTCGACCTCGCCGAGGTGCGTGAGCTCGCCCGCGCGCACGCCGCCGAGCTCGCCCGCGCCCACGCGCTCGCCCGCATACCGGACGCCTCCGCTGCCGTCCTTGCCTACGACTTCGGCCTGGCCGGCACCCCGACCTTCGACCCGGCGCTCCCGCTCCCCGGCGTCCTCGGGCTCCCGCTGCGCTGGACCAGTAGTGGGACGCTCGCAAGCACCATGCTGGACGTGCTCGCCGCGAGCCACGCGGCGGCCGCGGCCGGGGACATCGACGCGGGCCAGGCATTCGCGCTCGGGCTCACGTCGCGAGCGCGGATGGACGAGGCGACGCCGCTCAAGGCGGCCCTCGGCGGCCCGCTCACCGACGTGCTCCGCGAACTGACGGCGACCGCCTCCGCCAGGACAGACGGCCCGGCCGACTGGCACCAGGTAACCGGCCTTGGCCGGCTGACGGACGCCAGCGGCCCGATGTTCACCGCGCATCAGCCCCCGACGGCGCCCGAGGCGGCCGCGCTGCGGGCTGTCGCCCTCGCCCTCGCCAATGGCCCCGCCATCGCCGGAACCGACCTTTCCGGCATACTGCAAACGGTCGCCGCCACTGTCACGCTGGCCGAGAAGCGCAGTAAAGGCGAGGCCACCGCCGGCGAGGCCATCATCCTCGCCCTCGCCTGATCATCCGCTCGACGGCCAAGACCTGGCCGACGACCATCACGAGGGACAAAAACGCCGAGCACCGGTAACCAGAGGCGACCGACCTCAGCTGGTGAACTCCGCAAGCGTGCGCTCGGCCTCGGCGAGCCAGGACCGCCGCGCGGCCAGGGCCTCATCGGCCTTACGGACACCGGAGGCGTCGCCGCGCGCCCGGGCCTTGGCGAGCTGTGCCTCCAGGGTCTCGATCGCCGCGCGGAGCTGGCTGACCGTGCCCTCGGCCCGCGCCAGGGCCTCGGGATTGGACCGCTTCCACTGGGTTTCCTCGGCGCGCCTGACCGTTTCCTCGACCCGGCGCAGGCCCTGCTCAAGCTGGTCCCGGGTCTCGCGCGGCACCGGGCCGGCCTGCTCCCAGCGCTCCTGGATGCTGCGCAGCGCGGACCGCGCGGCGCGCCAGTCGGTCACCGGCAGCAGTGCCTGCGCCTCGGCGAGCAGTTGCTCCTTCACCGACGCGTGCGCGCGCAGCTCGGTCTCCTTCGCGGCGAACACCTCTGAGCGGGCGGCGAAGAACTTGTCCTGCGCGTCCCTGAACCGCTTCCACAGCTCGGCCTCGTCGTCGCGCCCGGCCCGGCCGGCTTCCTTCCACAGCCGCATCAGGTCGCGGTAGGCGGAGGAGGTGGCGCTCCAGTCGGTCGAGTCCGCGAGGGACTCGGCCTCCTCGACGAGCTTTTCCTTGCGGGTGCGGACGGCCTCGCGCTCGGCCTCCAGGGAGGCGAAGTAGGCCTTGCGCCGCTTGGTGAACCCGTTGCGCGCGGCGGACAGCCGCTTCCACAGCACGGCCTCGACCGCGCGGTCCGCGTGCGGCGCCGTCTTCCACTCCTCCAGGAGCTCGGCCATCCGCTCGCCGCTCGCCTTCCAGTGCGTCGCCTCGGCCGCGATGTGCTCGGCTTCCTCGACGATGCGCTCCTTGACCTCGCGGGCCTCGGTCCTGGCGTGCTCGCGGGCGGCCTTGACTTCCTCGCGGCGTTGGTCGACCGCGCCAGTTAGTGCCTCAAGCCGCACACGCAGCGCGTCGAGGTCGCCGAGCGCGTTGGCATCGGCCACGGACTTGAGCAGCCGCTGCACGGTGGCCTGCGCCTGAGCGGGAGCAATCTCGGTCGTCGACATGCGCTGCTCGATCAGCGCGACCTCGGTCTCGAGCGACTCGAACTTGCGTCGGAAGAAAGCGATCGCCTCCTCCGGGCTCCCCGCCGCCCACGAGCCGATCACTCGCTCGCCATCGGCGGTACGCACGTAGACCGTTCCGTCGGCGTCTACCCGACCCCAGGGATCGTTGGCGGTGGTCACGGCGAACCTCCTGGTTCATCTGCTGCCCTAGGCTGATGCCCGGGGCGATGTGTTGCTCAGGTCTGCTTGATAGTCACGCTGCTGATAACGACTTTCTCCTTGGGAACGCCGCCGCCGGCCGAGAAAGTACACGAAGTACCGGCATTGGCTACTTTCTGGAGGATATCCAACCCCGAGGTAATCGTCCCGAAGGGCGTGTAACTGGGGGACAAGGTGGTGTCCTTGAACACGAGGAAGAACTGGCTTCCGTTGGTGTTCGCACCGCTATTGGCCATCGCGACGGTCCCGGCCTTATACGTCGCGCCTGTCAGGTTTTCGTCGTCGAATGAATACCCGGGGCCGCCAGTGCCAAGCGTGGTCGAAGAGCACGACAGCTTCTGCGATGCCGCGGCCGTGGGGTCGCCGCACTGGAGCATGTAGAGGCCATCGCTGTTGGACACCCGGTGGCACTGGGTGTTGTTCCAGAAGTTGGTCTCCGCCAGGTGAACGAACGAGTTCACCGTGCAGGTGGCCTTCGAGTTCAGCAGGTTAATGACGACCTTGCCGAGATTGGTATTGATCGTCGCCGTATAGGCGGCCTTGTAATTCGGGGACGCGGTCGGCATGCTCGGCTTGCCCGTGCTTGAGGCCTGCGTATATGTGCAGTGCGTCGCGGGCTCCTTGACGGCGGCGGTCGACGTGCTGGCCGTGGCCGATGCGGACGCCGATGCCTTGGCCGACGCGGATGCCGACGGGGATGCCTTCGGGGTGCCACCGCCGGTGAACGCGATGGTCAGGCCCGCGATAAGGCCGATCACACAGGCAACCGCCAGGCCAATGCCGAAACGCTGACGAAGCTTGCGCTGCCGCGCGAGCCGTACTTCCCGTGCCCGCTCATACCGCTCGCGGGCGCGCCGCCGCTCCCGCTCTCTGCTGCCCGCCAAGGGTGCCGCCTCCTAATCTTGCCGATAAGCCCGCAACGTCCCCGTTGGGGGCGTTAGCGCACGATCGTTCGCGCATCGTACCCGGCCGCCGTGCCATTGCGGAACTGTCGTTATGAGTTCGCTGCTCTATCTTCCTGCTGGGCGAACCCCTGCTACCTCGTTATCGGTTCGCTGCATCACGCGCCGAGTCGGTAGCCTTGTGACGTGCTAGTGACTGGCTTCCCCGCAGGCGCCTTCGCCGCCAACTGCTACCTGGTGGCGCCAGCGCCCGGCGAGGAGTGCGTGATCATCGACCCAGGGCAGGACGCCGAGCGGGGCATCGAGGAACTGCTCGGTCGCTATCGGTTGAAGCCTATCGCGGTGCTGCTCACGCACGGTCACATCGATCACATGTGGTCGGTCGCTCCGGTCTGCGGCGCGAAGGGCATTCCCGCCTATATCCACCCAGACGACCGTGAGCTGCTCGCCGATCCGGGCAAGGGGATGTCCCTGATGATGGGTCAGCAGTTGTTCGGCGGCATGACGTTCAGTGAGCCGGACGACGTCAAGGAGCTGTCCGACGGCGAGATCGTCACCCTGGGTGGCCTGGACTTCTCGATCGGCCACACGCCGGGGCATACACCGGGCTCGGTCACCTTCCGTGGCCAGGAGGACGACCTCGATGCCCTGTTTACCGGCGACCTGCTGTTCGCTGGCTCAATCGGCCGCACCGACCTGCCCGGCGGCGACCACGCGACGATACTCAAGTCCCTGGCCCGCACGCTCACCCTGCCCGACGGGACGATCGTGCTCCCCGGCCACGGCCCGCAGACCACGATCGGCGCCGAGCGGCGCGGCAATCCATTCCTTACCGGACTTCAGCCGGCCCAGAAGGGGCTATAACCACCATGAGCTTCCAGGCCCCCAAGGGGGTCTCCGAGTACGTCCCGCCGCGCGGTGCCCTGTTCACCGAGGCAAGAGAGGCGTTCGTCACTTCCGCCAGGCGCGCCTGCTACGCCCCCATGGAGACGGCGGTCTTCGAGGACACCGGCCTGTTCGTCCGGGGCGTCGGCGAGTCATCCGACGTCGTCCGCAAGGAGATGTACTCCTTCACCGACCGCGGCGGCCGTGACATCACGCTGCGCCCGGAGTTCACCGCCGGCGTGGTCCGCGCCGTTCTTGAAAACAACCTGCACCGGGGTGCGCTCCCGGTGAAGGTGTTCACGAGCGGCCCTGCCTTCCGCTACGAGCGCCCGCAAGCCGGGCGGTACCGGCAGTTCTACCAGTTCGACCTGGAGGCGATCGGCACCGAGGACCCGACGGTCGACGCCGAGACGATCGCGGTCGCCTACGACGCGTACAAGTCCCTCGGCCTCACCCAGTTCACGCTGCTGCTCAACTCGCTCGGTGACAAGAACTGCCGCCCCGTCTACCGCGCGGCCCTGCAGGACTTCCTGCGCAAGCTCGACCTGGACGAGGAAACCAGGCAGCGGATCGAGATCAACCCGCTGCGCGTGCTCGACGACAAGCGGCCCGACGTGCGCGCGCAGACCGGAAAAGCGCCGTACATCATCGACTTCCTCTGCGGTGACTGCAAGGCACACCACGACACCGTGCGCGCGCTGCTCGCCAGCCTGGACATCCCGTTCGAGGACGCGCCGCGCCTCGTCCGCGGCCTCGACTACTACATGCGGACCACGTACGAGTTCGACCACGCGCTGCTCGGCGCTCAGTCGGGCATCGGCGGCGGAGGCCGCTACGACGGGCTTTCTGAGGACATCGGCGGCCCGCCGCTGCCCGGCATCGGCTTCGCCGTTGGCCTTGACCGTATAGTTCTAGCCATCGAGTCCGAGCGCGGCGCGGCCGCCGCCCAGGCGGTGACCGGCTGCCAGGTCTTCGGCGTGGCCCTCGGCGAGGACGCGCACGCCGACGTCCTGACGCTCGTCACGTCGCTGCGGAGAGCCGGGGTGCGCGCCGACATGGCGTTCGGCCACCGGGGCCTCAAGGGCGCGATGAAGGCGGCCGACCGGTCCGGTGCCCGCTTCGCCGTGCTCATCGGCGCGGAAGAAAAGCGCAACGGATGCGTGGCGATCAAGGATCTCAAGGACGGCGACCAGCAGGACGTGGCGGCGAGCTCAGCCACCGAATGGCTGGTCAACACACTGGCGGGAGAGGCTGAATGATCCGGACCCATGAGGCCGGCACGCTGCGCGGCGAGCACGCGGGGGAGCAGGTTGTCCTGGCGGGCTGGGTCGCCAGGCGGCGTGACCACGGCGGGGTTATCTTCCTCGACCTGCGCGACGCGAGCGGCGTCGTGCAGGTCGTCTGGCGCAGCGACGAGGAGGCGGCGCACGACCTGCGCGCCGAGTTCTGCGTCCGGGTGACCGGTGAGGTGCGACTGCGCCCGGCCGGTAACGAGAACCCCGAGCTGCCCACCGGCGCGGTCGAGGTAGCGGCGGCCGAGGTCGAGGTCCTGTCCGAGGCCGACCCGCTCCCCTTCCCCGTCGAGGGGTCCACGGACATCTCGGAAGACGTCCGGATCAAGTACCGCTACCTGGACATCCGCCGCGAGGAGACCGCGCGCAACCTCCGGATCCGCTCCACGGCGGCCTACCTGCTCAGCGACGTCATGCGCGACCACGGGTTCGTGAACGTGGAGACCCCCTACCTGACCCGGTCCACCCCGGAAGGCGCCCGCGACTTCCTGGTGCCTGTGCGGCTGCGCCCCGGCAACTGGTACGCGCTTCCGCAGTCGCCGCAGCTGTTCAAGCAGCTGCTCATGGTCGGCGGCCTTGAGCGCTACTACCAGCTCGCCCGCTGCTTCCGCGACGAGGACTTCCGCAAGGACAGGCAGCCGGAGTTCACCCAGATCGACCTGGAGATGTCCTTCGTCACCCGCGAGGACGTCGTCGGCGTCGGCGAGGCGATCGTGTCCACCCTGTGGCGCGAGCTCGCCGGCTACGAGATCCCGCTGCCGCTGCCCCAGATGACCTATGCCGACGCGATGGCCCGGTTCGGCTCGGACAAGCCCGACCTGCGCTTCGGCCTTGAGCTCACCGACCTGACCAGCTACTTCGCCGGCACCGAGTTCCGCGTCTTCCAGGCACCCTACGTCGGCGCGGTGGTCATGCCAGGCGGCGCGGCCCAGACCCGCCGCGAGCTCGACGCCTGGCAGGACTGGGCCAAGTCGCGCGGCGCCCGCGGGCTGGCCTACGCCCTCATCGCGCAGGACGGCACCATCTCCGGTCCGGTCGGCAAGAACATCTCTGAGTCAGAACGAGCCGGGCTGCCTGCGGCCGTCGGCGCATCCGCCGGAGACGCGGTGTTCTTCGCCGCGGGCGCCGCCCGCCCCTCCCAGGAACTCCTCGGCGCGGCCCGCCTGGAGATCGGCAACCGCTGCGGCCTCATCGACACCACCGCGTGGTCCTTCCTCTGGATCGTCGACGCCCCTATGTTCGAGGAGACCGACGCGGGGGGCTGGACCGCGGTGCACCACCCCTTCACCTCCCCGCTTCCGGAATGGTCCGACAAGTTCGCCGCCGAGCCGGGCGGCGCCCTGGCCGACGCCTACGACATGGTCTGCAACGGCTACGAGATCGGCGGCGGCTCCATCCGCATACACTCCCGCGCCATGCAGCAGCAGGTCTTCGACGTCATCGGCCTGTCGCAGGAAGAGGCACGTTCTCAGTTCGGCTTCCTGCTAGACGCCTTCAAGTACGGCCCCCCGCCGCACGGCGGCATGGCCTTCGGCTGGGACCGGGTCATCATGCTGCTAGCCGCCGCCGACACCATCCGTGACGTCATCGCCTTCCCCAAGGCCGCGAGCGGTGCCGACCCGCTAACCGGCGCCCCCACCCCCATCACCCAAGCCCAGCGCAAAGAAGCCGGCATCGACGCGAAGCCGGCCCAGCCCGCGTCGTAACCAAGCTGACCGAGACAACCTCCTCGGCCCGGGCCCCGCGCGCAGTCGTCGACCAGATTGGGGGCGATTAGTGCCCGTATGTGGTCGGAACAACCCCCGATAACGCAAGCGGGCACCCTGCCCCGCACGGACGGCCGACTCGCGGGCCCCGGCTGCTGAGCCAGGCAGCCACATCCGCCGCAGTACGGCACCTGCTTTCCTGGCTGATCAGGTCAGGCACCCCCACGCGGATCGTCTCGATCTTCTCGTGGACCGAGTTCCACCGGTCGCGGGCCTTGTCCCGCCATTGCTCGTCTTCCGGATGAGCGGCGGCCCCGTCGATCTCGACGCAAGCCCGGTACTCCTCATACAGGTTGTCCAGGTACCGGTTCCCGGTCGCCTGCCCTATCCGGGCCTGCCGTGTCGCCGTCGGCAGCCCGTGGGCACGCTCGACGCCTCGCACGTACCGCAACTCAAGAACAGAGAGCGCGCCGCCCGCGGCATAACCAAGAGCCAGCCCGAGCTCAGCTCGCCACCGCATCCTCGCCCGCGCCTCCAGCGCCACCTCGATGCGCGCTGCCGTTGTGCGCCTGCGTCCGATGGCCCGGCAGACCCAGGCGTATGCCTCGTCGAAGTCTCGTGCGGCTTCGACGAGATCCAGCACGGTCTCCTCAACCCGGGTGCGCGGTGGCGTGAGCATTGGATGCCGGGCATGCAGCACCGAGCGCGACCGGTGGATGGCCACGTCAGCGATCTTCCCGTACCGTCCAGGGCGGCTGTCGTGTGGCACCATGACATGGATGACCGGGCTTGGGCACTTGAGCAAGCCCCACAGTTCCGCGGCGCTCTGATGACTTAGCACGGCCTCGGGTCCGAGACGCAGCAGCACGCCCCACAACTCGGCCTGCCTGCCGGGCTTCCCCGTGAAGGCCGCATAGACCCCGCGGTGCATCACCTGCCAGCGTCCGGCGCGCACCTGGTCGCGAACGCTCTTCGCCGACATCCCGGCGGCAACCGCCTGGCCAACCGTGATGACGCCATCTTGCCTATCAAGCAGGCGCAGGCATTCGGGCGGCAGTGCGGCGGGCATGGCATCATCGTCCACTCGGGCCGTCCACCCGGGAAAGTGACATCGAATACCTGTGGATTCCGGCCTCTTCACCCCGGTGCCTGTGGATAACTTCGGACGGAATGTCGGACCCTGCCGGTAGTGTCCCTTGCCCGCGACGGGGGTACGCGGCCTATAGCCCTACCACACCGAGCTTCTCGCGGTCGCAACCCCTAGTAGGCTCGCTGCCGTGGACAGTTTGTTCGATGAGGCGGAGGAGCGGGCCGCCGCGGACGCCGCGCCGCTCGCCGTGCGGATGCGCCCGCGCAGCCTGGACGAGGTAATCGGACAGCGGCACCTCACCGCGCCAGGTACCCCGTTCCGTAAGCTCATCGACAACGACGCGCCGATGTCACTGATCCTGTGGGGACCGCCGGGAACGGGCAAGACGACGCTCGCCTACGTGGTGAGCCAGGTGACGAGCAGGCGGTTCACCGAGCTCTCCGCGGTTACCGCCGGCGTCAAGGACGTGCGCGCCGCCGTGGACGCGGCCCGGCGCGAGCTTGGCCTGAGCGGCCGGCAGACCGTGCTGTTCATCGACGAGGTGCACCGCTTCTCCAAGACGCAGCAGGACGCGCTGCTGCCCGCCGTGGAGAACCGGTGGGTGTCCTTCATCGGGGCGACGACGGAGAACCCGTCGTTCTCCGTGGTCTCACCACTCCTGTCCAGGTCGCTGCTGCTCACGCTGCAACCGCTCGACGACGACGACATCAGGACCCTGATCACCCGCGCCCTGGAAGACGACCGCGGCCTCAAAGGCACAACACAGATCGACGACGACGCGCTCGACCACCTCATCAGGCTGGCGGGCGGCGACGGCCGACGCTCCCTCACCTACCTGGAGGCCGCCGCCCTCGGCACCAGCCACATCGACATCACCACCCTTGAGCGTGCCGTGGACCGGGCGGCCGTCCGCTACGACCGGGACGGCGACCAGCACTACGACGTGATCAGCGCCTTCATCAAGTCGATGCGGGGTAGCGACGTCGATGCCGCCCTGCACTACCTGGCGCGGATGATCGCGGCGGGCGAGGACCCGCGGTTCATCGCGCGGCGGCTGATCGTGCATGCGAGCGAGGACGTCGGCATGGCCGACCCCACCGCGCTGCAGACCGCCGTCGCCGCCGCGCACGCGGTCGAGTTCGTCGGCCTGCCCGAGGCGCGGATCAACCTGGCGCAGGCCGTCATCCACATCGCCCTGGCCCCGAAGTCCAACGCGGTCATCCGCGCCATCGGCGCGGCCGAGGCGGACGTGCGGGCCGGCCTGATCGGCGGGGTGCCCCCGCACCTGCGTGACGCGCACTACCCTGGGGCCAAGCGCCTCGGCCATGGCGACGGCTACGTGTACCCGCACGACCTGCCCGAGGGCATCGTGGCGCAGCAGTACGCGCCGGACGTGATCAACGGCCGGGCGTACTATGAGCCGTCAAGCCATGGCATGGAGAGCCGTTTTTCCGAACGGACGCGGGTTATCCGCCAGATCCTGCATCCCGAGCACGATGGCGGGCAGCTAGCCGCGGGCCCCGCCGATAAGGGGAAGGGCGACGAGGGGAACACGGAATGAGCCTGACCGGGGTGGCCGCGCTGATCGCCGCGGTGAGCTTCGCGGTGATCGCCTGCGCGGTCGTCTACCTGGCACTGCGCTTCACCAAGGTGCTCAGCGACGCGGCCACGGTGGTCCGGGATACCCAGGCCGGCCAGCAGGCGCTCTTCGCCCGCGCGAACGCCGCCATCGGCCGGGCGGAAACGCAGCTTGCCAGCACCGAGGCAGCCACGGCGGCGGTGGCCGACCTGGGCGACTCGATGACCGAGCTCGCCGGGCAGGCCTCGGCGCTGGCCGCCATCGGCCGGTCGGTGGCCGGCGCGGTGGTCGGCGGTCCCGTGGGCCGCGCGGCCGCCGTCGCCTACGGGGTCAGGCACGCGGTCGGTCTGCGCCGTGGCACCGCGGCGCGGCCAGGCGCGCTGCGCGGCCAGGTGGAGCGATGATCCGCCGCGGGTTCTGGCTACTCGCCGGGGCGGCCGGCGGCATCATGGGTTACCGGCGTGTCTCCTCGCTGACCCGCCAGCTTTCCGTAACGCTTGGCCGAGACCCGCAGCAGCAGAAAGCGCAGAAAACAGCAGTCCGCCGCCACTGGGCGCGCGAGGCGATCCGTTTCACCCGCGACGTGCGGGAAGGCATGGACCTGTATTCCGCTCGGCATCCGCGCGCCGCACGGCCTACCCTTGGGCCAGGCGCGCGCGCTGTCGAGAGCACAGCCAGCACGGACAGCCAATACCACGGTAAACACGATAAGAGAGAAGACCACTGATGCAGTCGGCAGAGATCGCCCGCCGTTATCTGGCGCACTTCGAGGCGCGAGGACACGCCATCGTCCCCTCGGCCAGCCTCGTCGCCGACGATCCCACGCTGCTGTTCGTGGTCGCCGGGATGCAGCCGTTCAAGCCCTACCTGCTCGGCCAGCAGACCCCGCCGTGGAAGCGGGTCGCCGACGTGCAGAAGGTCGTCCGCACCCTTGACATCGACGAAGTCGGCAAGACCACGCGCCACGCGACCTTCTTCCAGATGCTCGGCAACTGGTCGTTCGGTGACTACTTCAAGGAAGACGCGATCCGCTGGGCGTGGGAGCTGCTGACCAAGTCCGAGGCGGACGGCGGCTTCGGCTTCCCCGAGGACCGGCTGTGGGCCACCGTGCTGCACGGCGACGACGAGTCCTACGCCATCTGGCGAGACCAGGTCGGCGTGCCAGAGTCCCGCATTCAGCGCCGCGGCCTGAAGGACAACTACTGGCACATGGGCGTCCCCGGCCCGGGCGGCCCCTGTTCGGAGATCTACTTCGACAAGGGGCCCGAGCACGGCCGCGAGGGCGGACCCGAGGCGGACGAGGACCGGTTCCTAGAGGTCTGGAACCTGGTCTTCATGCAGGACATGCTGTCCGCGGTGCGCGCCAAGGACGACTTCGACGTCGAGGCGCCGCTGCCGGCCCGGAACGTCGACACCGGCATGGGCCTGGAGCGGATGGCGTCCATCCTGCAGGGCGTCGACAACCTCTACGAGATCGACACCACCTACAAGATCCTTGAGCGGGCGGCCGAGCTCACCGAGCAGGAGTACGGCACCGACCCGCGCAGTGACATCGCGCTCCGGGTCGTCGCCGACCACGTCCGGTCCGCGGTCATGCTCATCGAGGACGGGGTGCTCCCCTCCAACGAGGGTGGCGGCTACGTGCTGCGGCGGCTGCTGCGCCGCTCCATCCGCAACCTGCGCCTGCTGTCCGGCGCGCAGCGCGGTGGCGGTGCCGCCGCGTCCACCGGCTTCATGCACGAGCTGACCGGCGTCACGATCGACGCGATGGGGGAGCAGTTCCCCGAGCTGCGCCGCGACGCGCCGCGCATCCACACCGTCGTGGACACGGAGGAGGCGGCATTCGCCAGCACCCTCCGCACCGGCACCGCGATCTTCGACGTCGCGGTCGAGGAGGCCAAGCGCAAGCACTCCACCGAGATGACCGGGCCGCAGGCCTTCCAGCTGCACGACACCTATGGCTTCCCGATCGACCTCACCCTGGAGATGGCGTCCGAGCAGGGCCTGACCGTGGATGAGGCCGGCTTCAGGAGGCTGATGGCCGAGCAGCGGATGAGGGCAAAGAAGGACGCGCGGGAGAAGAAGACCGGCAACGCGGACATCTCCGTGTTCGCGAGCCTGCTCGAGCAGGCGGGCAAGGTCACCTTCACCGGCTACGACGCGGCGGACGGCGAGGCGACCATCGTCGGGCTGCTCGCCGACGGAGTGCCGGTGCGGTCCGCGCCTGAAGGCATGGAGGTCGCGGTCGTCCTTGACCGGACCCCGTTTTACGCCGAGGGCGGCGGTCAGCTGCCGGACCACGGCGTGATCAAGACCACCGGGCCCGGCGGCAACGCCGAGGTCGAGGTGACCGACGTGCAGACCCCGCTGCCCGGCCTCGTCGTACACCGCGGGACCGTCCGCCACGGCGAGGTCACCACCGGATCGCCGGCGTACGCGGAGATTGATGTCGAACGGAGGCGGGCAACCTCCCGCAGCCACACGGCCACGCACCTGGTGCACCGGGCGCTGCGCGGCGCGCTCGGCGAGTCGGCGGCCCAGGCGGGCTCGGAGAACGCGCCAGGCCGGCTGCGGTTCGACTTCACCGCGACCGGGGCGGTGCCGGTGACGGTGCTCCGCGAGGTCGAGGACGAGGTGAACCGGATCCTTATTGACGACCTCACCGTGCGCGCGTACCACACCTCACAGGAGGAGGCGCGCGCACTGGGCGCGCTCGCGCTCTTCGGCGAGAAGTACGGCTCCGAGGTTCGCATCGTCGAGGTGGGCGAGTACTCCCGCGAGCTGTGCGGCGGCACCCACGTGGCCAGGTCGGGCCAGCTCGGCCTGGTCAAGCTGCTCGGCGAGGCGTCGATCGGCTCCGGCGTGCGCCGGATCGAGGCCCTGGTGGGCATCGACGCGTTCCGCTTCCTCGCCCGGGAGAGCGTGCTCGTCAACCAGCTGAGTGACCAGCTGAAGGCTCGCCCGGAAGAACTGCCTGAGCGGATCTCGAACGTGGTGACCAGGCTGCGCGACGCCGAGCGGGAGCTGGCCAGGCTCAAGTCCGCGCAACTGCTTGAGGCCTCCGGCCAGATCGCGGCGACCGCGGAGAACATCGGCGGGATCGCGTTCGTCGCGCACCGCGTGCCGGACGGCACCGACCCTGACTCGATACGCAGGCTCGCCCTCGACGTGCGGTCTAAGATCCCGGCGCTGCAGCCGGCCGTCGTCGCGCTGCTCGGAACCCCGGCGGACCGGCCGGTAGTGGTCATCGCGGTGAACGAGGCCGGGCGCGGTTACGGCCTCGCCGCGGGCACCCTGGTGAGCGGCGCGGCCCGGGCACTCGGCGGCGGAGGCGGCGGTAAGCCCGACATCGCGCAGGGCGGCGGCGCGCCCGGTGCGGAACTTTCTGCGGTAAATTCCGCTTTTGAGAGTATTCGTAGTTCCTTGCGCGACAGCGCCCGTAGTGCCGGGTAACGTAGTGTCATGTTCTTACGGGCTGGCTAACCGGTGAGGTCCGGCGTGCGTCTGGCCGTCGATCCGGGTACTGTCCGGATTGGCGTGGCACGCAGCGACCCGCATGGTGTGCTCGCCACCCCGCTAACCGTCGTGCGGCGAGGCAAGGGCGACCTAGACGCCCTTGCCTCGCTGGCCGCGACCGAAGAAGCAATGGAGATTTTGGTGGGCCTACCTCGGTCCCTGTCCGGCCATGAGGGGCCGGCCGCCGTTTCTGCCAGGAAGTTCGCGGCAGACCTCGCGGCCAGGGTGTCGCCGCTCCCCGTCCGGCTCATCGACGAGCGCTTCACCACGTCGACCGCGCATGAGGCGCTGCGCGCGGGCGGGCACGACTCGCGGAGCCGGCGGCAGACGGTCGACTCGGCCGCCGCGGCGGTGCTGCTTGAGGCGGCGCTCGAGGCAGAGCGCCGCACGGGCGCCGTTCCCGGCCAGCTCGTCGTTCTCGGGTCCGGCCAGTGAGCGGCGGCTACGGCCCGGGCGGTTACCCCGGGCCGGGGTACGGCGCGCCGGACTACGAAGGCGATCCCGAGCGCACGAGGCCGGGTCGGCCGGGCGGCCCCCGCGGGAACTACCAGGGACCGGGCTACGGTAGCCAGGACTTCGATGGCCGGCCGTACGACGGCCAGGCCTACGACGATTACGGCGACCAGGGGAACTACGCCGAACCCGGCTACGACCCCCGGGGCTACGGCCAGCCGGACGGCCCGGACGGAGGGTACCGGTACCCGCCGGGCGGACCACCGGCCGGGTCCGGCGCCGGCGGCCAGCCCGGCCAGGGCGGCACCGGCCCACGCCGCGCGGCCGGCGGTTACGACCAGGGCGGCTACGGCAGCTGGGAGCAGGAGCCGCGGGACAACTCGTTCATGCCCGGCTTCGACGGCCGCGGCGGCTACGACAACGGCCGCGCCCAAGGGCGCGACGGCCGGTACGACGACGGCTACGGCGCAGGCTACGACGACCGCCGCGGCCCGCGCGGCGGCCAGGCCGGCCGCGGCCCCGACGGCCCCGGCGGCC
>Ga0265338_10005967_pt1 | contig 15667 bp, 15 predicted proteins | sample 42126metaG_FD_193579 | JGI IMG/M metagenome (GOLD analysis project Ga0265338, IMG submission 193579) | Rhizosphere microbial communities from Carex aquatilis grown in University of Washington, Seatle, WA, United States - 4-21-26 metaG | ecosystem: Host-associated > Plants > Roots > Rhizosphere... | reverse complement strand
GCCGCGAGCATCGGCGAGCAGGCCGGGGAGCCGGCGGTCGAGGAAGTCGATCGGCTCCCGCTCGAGCTCGCGCTGCCACGCCTGATAGCTCTCGAACACGGGCCGCGGGCACGCGCCGAACGAGCCGTGGTTGAGGAACGCGACCTCCGGATCGAGCAGGAACTCGCGCCGGAGCTCGGCCGGATCGAGCCGGCTCACCAGTGCCAGCCCGCGACCTCGGGCGCGTCCTCGCCGTTCTCGCGCGTGTACTGCCGCGCCCGCAGCCGCGCGTCCTCCATCTCCTGCCGCAGGTGGCCCGCGCGGTCGCCGAGGCCGGGCACGCGGTCGATGACGTCGATCACGAGATGGAAACGGTCGAGGTCGTTGAGCATCAGCATGTCGAACGGCGTTGTCGTGGTTCCTTCCTCCTTGTAGCCGCGCACGTGGAGGTTGCCGTGGTTCGTGCGACGGTACGTCAGCCGGTGGATGAGCCACGGGTAGCCGTGGTAGGCGAAGACGACAGGCCGGTCGGTGGTGAAGAGGGAGTCGAACTCGCTGTCGGACAGCCCGTGCGGGTGCTCGCTCTCGGGCTGGAGGCGCATGAGGTCGACGACGTTGACGACGCGCACCTTCAGTTCGGGCAGCCGCTCCCGCAGGATCGCCGCCGCCGCGAGCGTCTCGAGCGTCGGCACGTCGCCGGCGCAGCCGAGCACGACGTCCGGCTCGCCGCCCTCGTTGTTCGACGCCCAGTCCCAGATCCCGATCCCGCGCGTGCAGTGGAGGATGGCGTCGTCGAGCGGCAGGAACTGGAGCGCCGGCTGCTTCCCCGCGACGATGACGTTCACGTAGTGGCGGCTGCGCAGGCAGTGGTCGGCGACCGAGAGGAGACAGTTCGCATCGGGCGGCAGGTAGACGCGGATGATCTCCGCCTTCTTGTTCACGACGTGGTCGATGAAGCCGGGATCCTGGTGCGAGAAGCCGTTGTGATCCTGGCGCCAGACGTGCGAGCTGAGGAGGTAGTTGAGCGAGCCGATCGGTCTCCGCCAGGGGATGCCCCGCGTCACCTTCAGCCACTTCGCGTGCTGGTTGAACATCGAATCCACGATGTGGATGAACGCCTCGTAGCAGTTGAACAGCCCGTGGCGGCCCGTGAGGAGGTAGCCCTCGAGCCAGCCCTGGCACTGGTGCTCCGAGAGCATCTCGACGACGCGGCCGCTCGGCGCGAGCGACTCGTCGGTCGGCTCGACGGCTGCGTCCCACTGCTTGTCGGTCACCGTGAACACGTCGCCGAGCCGGTTCGACGCCGTCTCGTCCGGGCCGAAGATGCGGAAGTTGTCGGGATTCGCGCGCACGACCTCCGCGAGCCAGCGGCCGAGCACGCGCGTCGCCTCCGCCGTCTCCGTGCCCGGCTCGTCCACCGTCACGGCGAACTCGCGGAAGTCGGGCAGCTCGAGGTCGCGGAGGACGAGGCCGCCGTTCGTCTTCGGGTTCGCCGACATGCGGCGGTCGCCGGCGGGCGCGACCGCCGCGTGCTCGGAGCGCAGGACACCGCGCTCGTCGAACAATTCCTCCGGCCGGTAGCTGCGCAACCACCGTTCCAGCTGACCCAGGTGAGACATGTTCGTCCGCACCTCGGCGAGCGGCACTTGGTGCGCCCGCCACGTCCCCTCGACCTGCACGCCGTCCACGACGCGTGGCCCCGTCCAGCCCTTCGGCGTCCGGAAGACGATCATCGCGCGTCGGTCGTCGAGCGCCCGGTCGAGGGTCTCCGCGAAGCGGCCGTGGATCGACAGGATGTCTTCCTCGTCGAAGCCGGCCGTGAAGAAGAGCGGCTCGTGGCCGTAGCCACGGAGGAGCGAGGCGAGCTCCTCCTCGGGGATGCGGGCGAGAACGGTCGGGTTGGCGATCTTGTAGCCGTTGAGGTGGAGGATCGGCAGGACGCGCCCGTCGTGCTCCGGGTCGGAGAACTTGTTCGAGTGCCAGCTCGTCGCGAGCGGGCCCGTCTCCGCCTCGCCGTCGCCGACGACGCACGCCACCGTGAGCCCCGGGTCGTCGAAGGCGGCGCCGTACGCGTGCGAGAGCGCGTAGCCGAGCTCGCCGCCCTCGTGGATCGAGCCCGGCGTCTCGGGCGCGGCGTGGCTCGGGATCCCGCCGGGGAACGAGAACTGCCGGAACAGCGCGCGCAGCCCGTTCTCGTCGCGGCCGATGTGCGGGTAGAGCTCGCTGTACGTTCCCTCGAGGTAGGCCTGCGCGACGACCGCGGGACCGCCGTGTCCTGGCCCGCAGACGAAGATCGCGTCGAGGTCGCGCTCGCGGATCGCGCGGTCGAGGTGCGTGTAGAGGAAGTTGAGGCCCGGGGTTGTTCCCCAGTGCCCGAGCAGGCGCGGCTTGACGTGCTCCGGGCGCAGCGGCTCGCGGAGCAGCGGGTTGTCGAGGAGGTAGATCTGACCGACCGAGAGATAGTTCGCCGCCCGCCAGTAGGCGTCGATTGCGCGGAGCTGCTCGTCGGTCATGCGATTCTCCCTTCGTGGACGTGCTCGTCGTCAATGCAGGGTCTACCAGCCTCAAGCTCGATCTGGTCCGGGGAGAAACCGTAAAACGTGTCGAGGACTTCACGCGGGCCGACGCGGTCGGCCACCGTATCGTGCACGGCGGCCTCCGCTTCACCGAGCCCGTGGTCGTGGACGACGGGGTCGTCGCGGCGATCGAGGAGCTGTCGGAGCTCGCTCCGCTCCACAACCCGCCGGCGCTCGACGCGCTCCGCCGCGCGCGGGCCGCGCTCCCCGGCGTCCCGCACGTGGCCGTCTTCGACACGGCTTTCCATCGCACGCTGCCGCCGGAGGCGTCCACGTACGCGGTTCCCGAGCGCTGGCGCGAGGAGTGGGGAGTCCACCGCTACGGCTTCCACGGGATCAACGTGCAGTGGGTCGCCTCGCAGGTGCGCGTGCCGCGGCTCGTCGTCGCGCATCTCGGTGGCGGTAGCTCCGTCACCGCCGTGCTTGACGGCCGCTCGGTCGACACGACTATGGGCTTCTCCCCGCTCGAGGGCGTGCCGATGACCACGCGCTGCGGCTCGGTCGACCCGGCGGCGCTCGTCTATCTCCTCCGCGGCCGGCTCACCCTCGACGAGCTCGAAGAGCAGCTCGAGCACGAGTCCGGCCTCGCCGGGCTCTCAGGCGGCTCCGGCGACGTACGCGACGCCTCGCCGCTCGCGCTGGCGGTGTTCGTCCATCGCGTCGCCGGCGCGATCGCCGCGATGGCCATGGCGTGCGGCGGCGTGGACGTGCTGGCCTTCAGCGGCGGGATCGGCGAGAACGCCGATGAGTTGCGCGACCGGATCGTGGAGCGGGTTCGCTTCCTCGGCGACTTCCGCGTCGAGGTCGTGCCGGCGCGCGAGGAGCGCGTGATCGCCGCGGAGACGCGTCGCGTCCTCGCAACCACTTAGTCGCGAGTTCCCGGCAATCCGTCCACAGCCGTCCGCAGCGGACAGGGCCGGAGCCCGATTCCGTCCGCACCTCTCCGTAGCGTGAATCGCGTGATGCACGACGGCACCTGGACGCTCGCCGACTGCCCGCCCGGCGCTCAGGCGGAACTCGCGCGCTCTCTCGGGGTGTCCGCTGTCACCGCCGCCATCCTCGCGCGCCGCGGGCACGTCGATCCCGACGACGCGCGCCGCTTCCTCGAGGGCGAGCAGCCACCGCACGACCCGTTCCTCCTCGGCGACATGGAAGCCGCGTGCGAGCGCCTCCGGGCCGCTATCGCCGCGGGTAGACGGATCTGCGTCCACGGCGACTACGACGTCGACGGTATCGCCGCGACCGCCCTCGCCGTCCTCCTGCTGCGGGAGCTCGGCGCCGATGTCGACTGGCACCTTCCGAGCCGTTTCGACGAGGGCTACGGCGTCAGCCGCGGCACCCTTGCGCGGCTCGCCGACGAAGGATGCGGGCTCGTCCTCACCGTCGACTGCGGGATCACCGCCGCCGACGAGGTTGCGGAAGCCGCAGCGCGCGGCCTCGACGTCATCGTCACCGACCATCACCGTCCGGGCGAAAAGCTGCCGGAGTGCCCGGTCGTCGCGACGCGACCGTCGGACTATCCGTTCCCGGAGCTCTGCGGGACCGGCGTCGTCTACAAGCTCGGCCAGGCGCTCTTCGGCGTCGACTCCGAGATCCCCAGGCGCCACCTCGACCTCGTCGCTCTCGCGACGATCGCCGATGTCGTCCCGCTCGTCGACGAGAATCGCTCGCTCGCGATCGCCGGGCTTCGCGCGCTCGCGCGCACGACGAAGCCCGGGCTCCGCGCGCTCATTCGAGCCGCGGGAGTCGATCCGGCGAGCATCGACGCAGGATCCGTCGGGTTCCGGCTCGCGCCGCGCCTCAACGCCGCCGGACGGCTCGGACACCCGCGCGCGGCGCTCGAGCTCCTGCTCACCGAGGACGAGGACGAAGCCCGCCGCCTCGCCGACTCCCTCGAGGAGCTGAACAAGGAACGCCAGGCCGTCGAGGGGCGCATCCTCCGCGAGGCGATCGCGCAAGTCGAAAAGTGGCCGCCCGACATGCGGGCGCGGCGCGCGTATGCCGTCGCCGGCGCCGACTGGCACGAAGGTGTGATCGGCATCGTCGCGTCGCGGCTCGTCGAGCGCTACAACCGCCCGGTCGTCCTCATCGCCGGCAGCGGCGACGACCGCGACTGGAAAGGCTCCGGCCGGTCGATCTCCGCCTTCGATCTCCACGGCGCGTTCGGTGCATGCTCCGAGCTCCTCGGCCGCTGGGGCGGCCATCGCGCCGCCGCCGGCCTGTCCATCAAGCCCGAAAACGTCGACGCCTTCGCGGCGGCCTTCGCGCGACACGCAGAGAGCGCGCTCGACGAATCCGACCTCGAGCCCGTCACGCGCATCGACGCGATCATCGGCCGCGACGAGCAGCTGTCCCTCGACCTCTGCGCCGAGCTCGCGCGGCTGGCGCCGTTCGGGCTCGGCAACCCCGCGCCGACGCTCCTCGCCGCCGGAGTCGGAGTCACCGAGCTCGCAACCGTCGGCGACGGCAAGCACCTCCGTTTCCGCATCCGCCGCTCCGGTCGCGACGGCGGCAGCGCCATCGCGTTCGGTCAGGGGCCGCGGCTCGACTCGTTCCGTCTCGACGACCTCTACGACGTCGCGTTCCGGCTCGAGGAGAACCACTGGAACGGGGCAGTCTCGCCGCAGCTCGTCGTCCGGCGCGTCTTCCCAACGGCTGACCGCTATCTCGAGCTGCGCGAATGGCTCGCCGGCGAGTGGCGGAAACCCGTCGCCGCCCGCGATGCCCAGGCAGCCGCGATCTTCGTCGAGCTCGGGCTCGAGGACGGCGCTCGCCGCGACTTGCTCGAATCCGGGCAGTTCAGGGCGCTGCTGGCGGCACCGCCGCCGCTCGCCCAGGCGGCGTAGCGGCTAGCGGTCGCCTACTCCGAGGCGCTCAGGCACTGAGCGAGCGCCGCAGCGAGTCGAAGCATCGCGCGGCGGGAGCGGAACCGGCGAAACGAGAGCATGGGAACCGTCACTTCGATCCTGTAACGGCCGTTCCTTCCGCAGAGGTTCGAGCGAAAGATGCCTGAGTACACTGAGAAAGTGACAGCGGTGGATGCGGGTGAGCGGCACGAGGAGCTCCTCGAGGGCCTGCTCACCGAGCTCACCGCGCAGCGAGGCGACGTCGGAGTCGCACTCGTAACGCGCGCCTTTCGCGTCGCCGCCGCCGCGCACGAGGGCCAGCAGCGCCGCTCCGGCGAGCCGTTCATCACCCATCCCGTCGGCGTCGCGATGATCTGCGTCGAGCTCCGACTCGACGAGGAGACGATCGCCGCGGCGCTCCTCCACGACGTCGTCGAGGACACCAATGTCAGCCTCGACACGATTCGCGAGGACTTCGGCGCCGAGATCGCCGTGCTCGTCGACGGCGTGACGAAGCTCACGCGCGTCCAGTTCCAGACCCGCGAGCAGGCGGAGGCGGAGAACTACCGGAAGATGGTCGTTGCGATGGCGGAGGACGTCCGGGTCATCCTCATCAAGCTCGCCGACCGCCTCCACAACCTCCGCACGATCGAGTACCTCGGCAAGCAGAAGCAGATCCAGAAGTCGAAGGAAGCGCTCGAGGTCTACGCGCCGCTCGCGCACCGGCTCGGCATCCACGCGCTCAAGTGGGAGCTCGAGGATCTCTCCTTCCAGACACTCCACCCGCGCAAGTACGCGGAGATCAAGACGATGGTCGCCGAGCGCCGCGCCGACCGCGAGGGCCATGTCGCCGAGGCCGCCGACGTCCTGCGCCGCGAGCTCGAGAAGGTCGACATCCCCGTCGACATCTCCGGCCGCGCGAAGCACTTCTACTCGATCTACGACAAGATGACCCGCAAGGGCCGCGAGTTCAACGAGATCTACGACCTCACCGCGATGCGCGTCATCGTCGAGCGCGACGGGGAGGAGGGGACCCGCGACTGTTACGGCGCGCTCGGTCTCATCCATTCGCTCTGGAAGCCGATGCCGGGCCGCTTCAAGGACTACATCGCGATGCCGAAGTTCAACGGCTACCGCTCACTCCATACGACCGTGATCGGGCCGGAGGGGCGGCCGCTCGAGATCCAGGTGCGCACCCGCGAGATGCACGAGACCGCCGACCTCGGGGTCGCCGCGCACTGGGCCTACACGCGCGACGGACGCCGCTCGACGAAGCCGGCCGACAATGAGTGGAACGCCTGGGTCCGTTCGCTCATGGACACCCATGCGGACGAGTCCGACACGTCCGAGTTCGTCAAGAGCTTCCGCACCGACCTTTTCGACGAGGAGGTGTTCGTCTTCACGCCGAAGGGCGAGGTGAAGACGCTTCCCGCGGGCGCGACGCCGATCGACTTCGCATACGCGGTCCACACCGACGTCGGGCACCGCACCGTCGGCGCGAAGGTCAACGGCCGCATCGTGCCGCTCCACTACCACCTGCACAGCGGCGACCGGGTCGAGATCCTGACGGGGAAGTCGGCCGCGCGCGGGCCGTCTCGCGATTGGATGTCGATCGCCGCGTCGTCGCGGGCGCGCAACCGGATCCGCCAGTTCTTCTCGCGTGAGCAGAAGGAGGATCTCGAGGCGAAGGGCCGCGAGTTGCTCGAGCACGCCCTCAAGCACCAGAACCTCCCGTACAAGAAGCTCGCCGGGTCGGCGGTGCTCGCCGGCGTGATCCGCGAGTCGGGCTACAAGAAGGCCGAGGACTTCTATATCGCGCTCGGCTCCGGGAAGCTCCTCGCGTCGAAGATCGTCGAGAAGGTCCTCCAGCAGCTCAAGGTGAGCGAGGTCGCGCAGGAGACCGTCCCGGTCAAGAAGCCGCGCGCGCGCGAGGTGGCCGGCAGCAACACGTACGGGATCAACGTGATCGGCGTCGACGACGTCCTCGTGCGGCTTGCGCGCTGTTGCACACCGGTGCCGGGAGACGACATCGTCGGCTACATCTCGCTCGGCAAGGGGATCACGATCCACCGCGGCGACTGCCCGAATGTCCGCGCGCTGCGCCGCAACCCGGAACGGTTCACGCCGGTCGAGTGGGAGGGAGGCGGCACGCAGAGCTTCCGCGTCCAGATCGCCGTCGACTCGTGGGACCGGCCGCGTCTGCTCGAGGACGTCGCGCGGACGTTCGCCGAGCACGGCGCGAACATCGTCTCCTACGGCGGGACCGTCGAGGATCAGATGGCGCGGAACTGGTACGTCGCCGAGGTCGGCGACGTCAAGGCGCTGCGCGGCCTCCTCACCTCGCTCCGCAACGTCGACGGCGTGTTCGACGCGCGGCGAGTCACGCCGAGCTAAGAGTCTCTAGGGCACCCACTCCTCGCCGCTCGTGTCCCAGCCCACGAGGCAGAGGTCGGCGATGTCGGCAGCGACCGCCTCGAGGTGCGCGGTCTCGACCGTGCCATCGGCCGCGAGCTCGGCGACGCGCGTGTCGCGCCACACGACAGGCACGGCTGTGCGCCGCTCCGGCTCGGGCCCGCCGGCCTGCGGGCCGAGGACGAGCTCGTCGCCCTCGACGAAGAAGATGCCCGCCCAGACGCAGTCGTCGCGGGCCGCGAGTGCGGCGACCGCGTCGCGGAGGCGATCGTCGGCGTCAGTCGACACCGAAGGGCTTGCGGTAGTCGTCGGGAATCGGGATCGGCCGGCGCGTCGCGCGGTCGATGAAGACAAGCGTCTGGTGCGCGGTGACGAGCAGCGTTTCCTCCGGAATCTTGAAGGCGGCGAACTCGAACGTCATGCTCGTGCGGCCGAAGCGCGCCCGGACGTGGATCTCGAGCTCGTCGTCGAAGCGCGCCGGCGCGAAGTACTCGACGTCGTTCGCGCGCATGACGAACTCGGCATCGCCGCTGCCGCGGTGGAGAAGGCCGAGCGAGCGGAGCCACTCCGCGCGAGCGAGATCGAAGTACGGGTTGTAGCGGCCGTAATAGACGACGCCCTGCGCATCGGTGTCCGAGAACGCGACGCGCGTCCGGACCGAGAACGCGTACTCCTCGCTCACGACCGGATCACGGCGAGCACCTCGTCGCGCTTGCGCTCCATCAGCTCCTGCGAGGTCGCCTCGAGGTTGAGGCGCAGGAGCGGCTCGGTGTTCGAGGGGCGGACGTTGAAGTGCCAGTCGCCGGCGTCGACGGACAGCCCGTCGAGGTGGGAGACCGTGCCTTCCTTCCCGTAGCGCTCCTTCAGCTCCTGGAGCTTGAGCGCGACGTCGGCGACCGGCGTGTTGAGCTCGCCGGTGATGAAGTAGCGCTCGCGGAGTGGCGCGAGGATCTCCGAGAGCTTCCGTCCCTTCTGTGAGATGAGCTCGAGCATGAGGAGGAAGGGGATGACACCGGAGTCGGCCTGGCTGAAGTCGCGGAAGTAGTAGTGGCCTGACACCTCGCCGGCGAACGCCGCGTCGTCCTTGCGCATGCGCGCCTTGATGAACGCGTGGCCGACGCGGTTGACGAGCGCGACGCCGCCGGCGCGCTCGATCGTGTCGGGCACGGCGTGGCTCGCGCGCACGTCGTAGATGACCTTCGCGCCGGGCTCGCGGGCGAGGAAGATCTCGGCGAAGAGCGCGGTGATGAAGTCGCCGGGGACGAACTCGCCGGTGTCGTCGACGAAGAAGCAGCGGTCGGCGTCGCCGTCGAATGCGACGCCGAGGTCGGCGCCCTCCTCGAGCGTCTTGCGGACGATGAACTCGCGATTCTCGGGGAGGAGCGGGTTCGGCTCGTGGTTGGGGAACGAGCCGTCCGGCTCGAAGTAGCAGCGCACCGCCTCGATCGGCAGGTGCTCGAGGACGCGCGGGAGCATCGTCCCGGCCATCCCGTTCGCGGCGTCGATCACGACCTTGAGCGGCTTGATCGCGGCGGTGTCGACGAACGAGAGCACGCGCGCGACGTACGCGGGCCAGATGTCGTGCTCCTCCACCGACCCGGGCGCTGACAACGCTTGTAACAGACTGTTACTTGCGAGTGCGCGATCGCGAACATCGAGGAGCCCCGACTCGCCGCCGACGGGGAGCGCCCCGCGCCGCACGAGCTTCATCCCGGTGTACTCCTTCGGGTTGTGCGAGGCGGTCACCATGATCCCGCCCTCGAGCCCGAGCGAGCCGACCGCGAAATAGACCATCTCCGTCCCGACGAGGCTGATGTCGAGGACGTCGCAACCGGCGGCCGTCGCGCCGCGGATCAGGGCCTCCCGCATCGTCGGCGAGGAAAGCCGCATGTCGCGACCGACGGCGATCTTCCGGGGCTCGAACTGCTCGACGTATGCGCGGCCGATCGCCTCTGCGCCGGCCTCGTCGAGCTCCTCCGGGTAGATCCCGCGGACGTCGTATGCCTTGAAGACCTTGGGGTCGAGCACGGGAACGGATGCTATTCGCGCTGGAGGAGCACGTCCCCGATCAACCGCGTCGAGGTGGCGTCGGGGGACTCGCTGATCACGGTCGCGGGCCGGTCGAAGCGTGCGAGCGCGTCCCGCAACGGCTCGGCGCGGAGAGTCCCCTCGCCGTACGGGAGGTGCTTCGTCTCGTTGCGGTTGGCGTACTGGATGTCGCTGAAGTGGATGTGGAACGGCGCACCCGCTTCGAGGACCGCGTCGGCCGCCGCGAGAGCGTCCGCGAAGCGGTCGGCCTCGAGGAACTCGCCGTCGCTCGTCGCGTGCATGTGCGCGAAGTCGAGGACGGGGCGGACGAAGTCGACCGCGCCGGCGATCGCGACGACGTCCTCGACCGTTCCGAGGTCGCGCACGCGTCCCATCACCTCGACGCCGAACGGAACGAGCCGGTCCTTTGCCTCGAGCCGTTCGCGGAGGTCGCCGAGCTGGTCGACGACGTCGGCAATTGCCCGGTCACGCTCGCGGCCGAGGAGGAAGCCGGGGTGGAAGACGATCAGCTGTGCGCCGCACGCCTTCGCGAGCCCGGCGGTGTGGTCGAGCATGCCGAGCGCCATCTTGAACTTCTTGCCGCGGTCGGCGTGCCCCATGAACGCCGCGAGCGGGGCGTGGACGGAGAGTGCGACGTCGGCTGCGACCGCAGCTTCGCCGAGAAGCGGGGCGGTGTCGTAGTCGAGCCAGAAGCCGCCAGCGAAGCCGAACTCGCATGCACGGTAGCCCTCGGCCGTGAGCGCGGCGAACGTCGCATCGAAGCTCTCCGTCTTGGGCAGATCGGCGGGGCCGAAGCGGATCTCTCCCACGCGGGCAGCTTACGAGAGTCGAGGCTCTTTACTCCCATCCCAAACCCCCACCCACCCACGGGGAGTGAAGGATGCGCGCCGAATCGCGCCGCCGAGCGCGCAACTTAGTGTCAAAACCACGCCGCTGCGGGCGCGAACCGGCGCGCTGGAATGCCGTCCGACCCTGTTTCTACTTTGTGGGCATGCCCACGCGCCCGTCACGTCTCGACCTTCTCGAACTCGACATCGATCTCCGCCTGGCCGACCTCTGGCGCGAGACGGCCGACGTCAGCGAATGGAATCTCGAGGTCGTTGCGGCGTTCCTCCGCGCGGCGTACGGCAAGGGCTACTGCGACGCCCTCACCGAAGACGCACCCGGATCGCTCTGCCACGAGCACGGGTACCGGATCCCGGCCCGCGAGCCCGCGAAGCGGGCGGCCGAGCCCGACAAGCGCGCCGCCTAGCCACACCGAAACGTCAGAAGCGGCGCTGGGCTTCTCCCAGCGGGGCTACGATTCCTCCGTGGGAGCCAGTCCTGCCCGGCTCGTGATCGCCTTGTCGGTCGCGGCCGCACTCGCGATCTTCGTCGTCTACACGGCGCTGGCCGGCAACGGCGTCGCCCAGCTGACGCCGAGCACGATCGCTACGGCCAAGGGGAACGTTCTTCTCGTCGGCAAGGTCGTCGGCCCTGTCGAGCACGTTGGCGACACGCTTCGCTTCGCCGTCAAAGACATCGGCGACAAGAAGCCCGCACGCGTCTCCGTCGACTACGCCGGCAGCGTCCCCAGCCTCTTCCGGACGGGACGCGACATCTCTGTCGCGGGCGTGATGCGCCACGGCCGCTTCGCCGCGACAAAAGACTCGCTCATCACGAAGTGCCCCGACCATTACGCGCCGCCGGCTTCGTCGAAGACCTAGTAATGGCACCGCTCGGGCGCGCAGCGCTCCTCCTCGCCTTCGGCCTCATCGTGTACGCGCTTCTCGCCGGCTCCTACGCCGCGTGGCGGAAGCGGCGCCGTCTCGCGCACTCCGCGCAGAACGCGCTTCTCGCCGCGTTCCCGGCGACACTTGCCGCCTCGGCCATCCTGCTCATCGCGCTCGCCCGCCACGACTTCACGTTCGCGTACGTCGCGCAGCACACGAGCCACAACCTCCCGCTGCCGTACACGCTCTCGGCGTTCTGGGGAGGCCAGGAAGGCTCGCTCCTGCTCTGGCTCGTCATCCTCACCGGCTACGCCGCGCTCGCTGTCTGGCTCAACCGTCGCCAGCGCGAGCTGATGGCGTGGACGGTGCCCGTTTTCGGGCTCATCGCCGTCTTCTTCGCCTTCATGCTCTGCTTCGTCTCGAGCCCGTTCCACCAGCAACCCGCCCCTGCCGACGGCGCGGGAATGGTGCCGAGCCTCCAGAACCCGTACATGCTTGCGCACCCGCCGATGCTGTACCTCGGCTACGTCGGCCTCGCCGTTCCGTTCGCGTTCGCGATGGGTGCGCTCCTCTCCGGCCGCACTGACGAACGCTGGATCGTCGCGACCCGCCGCTGGACGCTCGCGGCGTGGACGTTCCTCGGCGTCGGCCAGCTCCTCGGCGCCCACTGGGCGTACACGGAGATCGGCTGGGGCGGCTACTACGCCTGGGATCCCGTCGAGAACGCCGCGCTCATGCCGTGGCTCGCCGCGACCGCGTTCCTCCACTCGGTGATGATCCAGGAGAAGCGCGGGATGCTGAAGGTCTGGAACATGGTTCTCGTCGCGCTCGCGTTCAACCTCTCGCTCTTCGGGACGTTCCTCACGCGCTCCGGGATCATCAACTCGGTTCACTCGTTCTCGCAGAGCCCTATCGGCGCCTGGTTCATGGGCTTCCTGATTTTCATGGTCGTCTTTTCCGTCGCCCTCATCTACCTACGCCTCCCACTCCTGCGGACGAAGACGCGACTCGAATCGCTCGTCTCGCGTGAGGCGACGTTCCTCTACAACAACCTCCTGCTCGTCGCGCTCGCCCTCACGATCCTCTGGGGAGTCCTCTACCCGGTCCTCTCCGAGGCCGTCCGCGGCCAGACGCGCTCGGTCTCGAAGCCGTACTACGACTTCTTCCTCCACACGTTCGGGATCCCGCTGCTGCTCCTCATGGGGATCGGGCCGCTCGTCGCGTGGCGCAAGGCGTCGCTCCGCTCGCTCGGCAAGACGTTCCTCATCCCGTTCGCGGTGTGCCTCGTCACGGGAGGCGTGCTGCTCGGCCTCGGCTTCGACAGCTCGTGGGCGGGACTTCTCTCGTACACGTTCTCGGCGTTCGTCGTCGCATCGATCGTGCTCGAGTTCGTCCGCGGCCGTGCGGCCGCCGGCGGAGTCTTCCGGCTCGTCTCGCGCAACCGGCGCCGCTATGGCGGCTACCTCGTCCACGCCGCGATCGTCCTCCTTGCGATCGGGATCGCCGGCTCGAGCGCGTACCAGACGATTCGCGAGAACGGGCACCTCCGGCCCGGCCAGTCGATGGAGATCGCCGGATACACCGCAACGTACCGTCAACCGACCGCGACGTCCCCCAACCCCATCGGCGTGAAAGGGCCTGACTACACCGGTTTCCGGTCGCAGCTCACCGTCACAGGGCACGGGGAGAGCTTCAACGTCGACCCAGGGGTGAACGTCTACGACGCGGGCATCGGGCCGGCGAACGAGGCGTCGATCTACCACGACCCGCGCACGCTCGGCGACTTCTTCGCGACCGCGCAGCTTGTCAACGCAAAGACCGGCACGATCGACCTCAAGCTCTACGTGAAGCCGCTCATCAACCTCATCTGGGCCGGCGGCTTCCTGTTCGTCTTCGGTGCGCTCGTCGCGATGTGGCCCGACGCGGTCGAGCAGCGCCGGCTGGCGGCGCGGTACGCGACGGGCGCGGCTCCCGCCGGGATCTGACCATGAGCGTAGGCTCGACGGAGCTCATCAACGAGCGGAGGCGCCGACATGCGCGGCGCCGGAGCGGGTAAATGGAGTGGGGACTCGCAGTGGCGGCGGCCCTCGCGGTCGTAGCCGTCATGTTCGTCGCTCGACCGTTCCTTCGCGAGCCCGCGCCCGCAAGCGACCAGCTCGACGAGCTCGCCCCAGAGGAGCGGCAGCGGCTCGCGCTCACCGAGGAGCGCGACCGCGCCCTCGACGCCTTGAAGGAACTCGAGTTCGACCACCGCACGGGGAAGGTCTCGGACGACGACTATCGCACGCAGGTTGGCCCGCTCCGCCGGCGCGCGGCGGAGGCGTTACGGACGCTCGAAGCGGGGGAACACACCCCCCATGAACGGTGACCGCCCACACAGCGAGACGGTTCCTGGGCCGATAGCCCGCGAGCAGCTCGAGCCGCGCTGGTTCGGCGTGCCCGCGCGGTTCGTGCTCCTCTGTCTCGGGTGCGCTGCGCTTGGCGCTGCGGTCGGGCTCTTCGCCGCTCGAGCCTGGGGCTGGGGCGTCGCGACGCTCCTCGTGGCGCTCTTCGCGTTCGGCGCGCTCCGCGAGGCCGTGCGTCAGAAGGGCCGGCTGCTGCCAGAGCGGTCGACCCGGCTCGCCGCCGACGGGCGCGCGCACGCGCTGACGGCGGCCGAGGTGTGGCGCACCCGGCTCGATGCCTCACTCGCGAACCGGCGGACGCGCACCCGGCTCGACGAGGTCGAACGCGCCCGCGCGCCGGCGCTACAGGAGCTCGGCGCTGCCGTGCGGAGCGGTGACCGTCGCGCCGCAAACGAGGCATCGAAGCGACTGGACGAGCTCGACGAGCGGGAGCGGAGCCTCGAGGCCGACCTCGAGCTCCAGGTCGCGCAGGCGAAGGAGAGGATTCGTCTCGCCCGTTTGCCGGTACAGGAGACGGTGATGGTCGCTCCCAACGCTGGAAGCGTCGTCGGCGAAGCCGCCGACGCCCGGCGGGAAGACCCGGGGCAGCCAAGCGCGCCGTATCCGCCGCCCGACGAGGGCAACCCGCCGACGCCGGCGATCGTGCCGGAGCCGTCGCCGCCGCCGGACGAGGGGACGCCCCCCGAGCCGGCGCCCGACCCTGACGACGGCTAGAGGTTGAGCAGCCGTAGGTCGGGCAGCTCGCGGTAGCGCTCGTCGATGTCGAAGCCGTAGCCGACGTAGAGTTCGTCGGGCACCGTAAACCCGACGTAGCGGACCGGGAGATCGTCGACGAGCCGGCGGTACGGCCGGTCGAGGAGTGTCGCCGCCGCCACCGATGCGGGCCCGCGCAGCTCGAGCGTGCGGACGAGATAGTTGAGCGTCAGACCGGTGTCGATGACGTCCTCGACGATTACGATGTCGCGGCCGCGGACGTCGAGGTCGAGATCCTTCAGCACCCGGATCTGCTGGTGGCCGCCCATCCGCGCGCTGCCGTAGCCCGCGAGCTCGACGAAGTCGATCGCGTGGAGGATCGGGATCGCACGCGAGAGGTCGGCGGTGAACACGACGCTCGCCTTGAGCGAGCAGACGAGGACCGGCTCGCGGCCGGCGTAGTCGTGCGCGATCTCCGCACCCATCTCCCGGACGCGATGGGAAAGCTCCGCCGCGGTGAGGTACACCTTTCCGATGCGGGCGTCCGCGTACGCGGACTCAGCTGGCCCAGCAGATTCAGCTAGCAAGGTCGAGGTGGAAATGCTGGGCCAGGCGCTCCAGGTCGCGCCGGTAGAAGAGTTTGATGCGGACGCCGGGATACCGCTCGCGGAGCTTGCGCACCTTGCGGTTCTTGCGGGTGACGAGTGACTGTTTCATCGCGGTGATCTCGACGTAGAGGTCCTGCTCGGAAAGATAGAAGTCGGGAGTGAAGGCCTCGAGCACCCGGCCCGCCTCGTCCTGCTCGAGCACGAACGTCCGTGGCTCGTATTCCCAGGCGATGCCGTAATAGTCCAGCACCTTCGCGCATTCGAGCTCTGCGGGGCTGGCGAACCGCGGCGGCTCTGAACCGCGGTACGCCTGGAACACGGGGAGCTGGAGCTCCATCCCGCAGCACGGTAGTCAGCGGGTCGGACGCCGACCCGCCCCCCCGGGAG
>Ga0265338_10005966_pt1 | contig 15668 bp, 10 predicted proteins | sample 42126metaG_FD_193579 | JGI IMG/M metagenome (GOLD analysis project Ga0265338, IMG submission 193579) | Rhizosphere microbial communities from Carex aquatilis grown in University of Washington, Seatle, WA, United States - 4-21-26 metaG | ecosystem: Host-associated > Plants > Roots > Rhizosphere... | reverse complement strand
TTTGTACGGGACGGCGTCCGATGGCGGCAACGGGAATGCGGGGACGATCTTCGCCATCAACATTAACAATACGAATTTTACCGTCCTGCATCATTTCGCGGCGGCGAATTACGATGAGAATTTCAATCTGACCAACACCGACGGCGCTACGCCGTATGCCGGACTGCTTTTGTCCGGCAATGTGCTGTACGGGACCGCGAGTAGCGGTGGTGCTGGAGCCGTGGGAACGGTATTTGCTCTCAACCTTAACAACACGAATTTTTCCGTTCTGCACAGTCTCGCGGCGCCTGATTTTCTGACCCTGACCAACGCCGACGGAGCCAATCCTCGAGCCGGGTTGATTTTATCCGGCGACCGTTTGTATGGAACGGCGTTTCGAGGCGGCAATTGGAATATTGGCACCGTATTCGCCCTCAACACCAATGGCACTGGTTTTACGAATCTGTACAGCTTCACCGGCGGCAGCGACGGCGCCGAGCCTGCGGGTGAATTGGCTTTATCCACCGACACGCTGTTTGGGACGGCCTACATCGGCGGCGACAGCAGCTTGAACAACGGGGGCAATGGCACGGTGTTCGCTCTTAACACCAACGGCACTGGTTTCGCCGTCCTGCACAGTTTCACCGCCGGGAATTACGATCCCAATCTCACTGAAAATAATCTGACTAACAGCGACGGAGCCAATCCTCGAGCCGGTTTGGTTTTTTCCGACAATACGCTGTATGGGGTGGCGAGTGGCGGCGGCGCCGGTGGCAATGGCACGGTGTTCAGTCTTTCACGGCTGTCAGCGCCGCAATTGACGATCCTGGGCATCACCTTATCCGGGACAAATTTGATGATCAACGGAGCCAACGGCCAATCGGGAAAAACGAATGTGACGTTGATGAGCACGAATTTATTCCTGCCGTTCAACCAGTGGACGCGCGTGGCAACCAACGTCCTGAACGTGAACGGAAATTTCAACTTCACCGCCACCAACGCAGTGGACATAAAAGCGCCGCGACGCTTTTATATCCTCCAAACTCAATGAGGACCGTTTGATGCCGGCAGCGTTTTGCGTCCGAACGTAAATGAAAACGGGCGACTTTGGAGTCGCCCGTTTGGTGGTACGCGTTCGAAGGACTGCGATCAGGGCAAATCGGTTTTGCCCATCAGGAACCGGTCGCATTCGCGGGCGGCGCCGCGGCCTTCGTTGAAAGCCCACACGACGAGGCTCTGGCCGCGACGGCAATCGCCGCAGGCAAAGACATTTTTGAGGTTCGTGTTGTATTTGTTGAAGTCGGCTTTGACGTTCGTGCGTGGGTCGCGTTCGATGCCGAGCGAGTCGAGCAAGGGCTGTTCGGGCCCGAGGAATCCCATCGCGAGCAGGACGAGTTGCGCGGGCAAAACTTTTTCCGAGCCCGGTACGTGCTTGGGAATGAACTGGCCTTTGTCATTCTTTTCCCATTGTACCCGGACGGTGTGAACGGCTTTGACCTGGCCGTTCGCGTCGCCCTCAAATTTCGTGGCGGTTGTGAGATAAACGCGCGGATCGGCGCCGAATTTCGCAGCGGCTTCTTCCTGGCCGTAATCCATCTTGTAAACCTTGGGCCATTCGGGCCACGGATTATCCTTGGCGCGCTCCATCGGCGGCTGGGGCAGGATTTCCACCTGCACGAGGCTCTTGCACCCGTGCCGTATGGACGTGCCCACACAGTCGGTGCCGGTATCGCCGCCGCCGATGACGACGACGTCCTTGCTGTCGGCGTTGATGAAATTGCCGTTCTTGTGCTGGTCGAGCACGGCTTTCGTGTTGCCCGTGAGGAAATCCATGGCGAAATGAATGCCCTTGAGCTGGCGGCCTTCAATGGGCAGATCGCGCGGCTTGGTGGCGCCGGTCGCCAGGATGACCGCGTCAAAATCCTTGAGCAGTTTCTCGGCGGGATAATTTTTGCCGACGTCGATGTTGCATTGAAAGACGATGCCTTCGGCTTCGAGCTGCTTGATGCGGCGCAGGACCACTTCTTCCTTGTCCAACTTCATGTTCGGGATGCCGTACATGAGCAAACCGCCCGGGCGATCGGCGCGTTCGAAAACGGTGACCAGATGGCCGGCTTTGTTCAATTGGGCGGCGGCGCACAACCCGGCGGGACCGGAACCAATGACGGCCACTTTCTTCCCGGTGCGCGTCTCCGGCGGTTCGGGCACGACCCAGCCGTTTTCCCAGCCGTGATCGATGATGCTGGCCTCGATGTTTTTGATGGTGACCGGCGGATTGTTCATGCCGAGCACGCAGGAGCCTTCGCATGGGGCGGGGCAGACGCGGCCGGTGAAGTCTGGGAAATTATTGGTTTTGTGCAGCCGTTCCAGCGCTTCCTTCCAGAGACCGCGATAGATGAGGTCGTTCCATTCCGGAATCAAATTGTTGATGGGGCAGCCGCTGGCCATGCCGCTGATGAGCGTGCCGGTGTGGCAGAACGGAATGCCGCAATCCATGCAGCGGGCGCCCTGCTTGCGCAGGTCGGCTTCCGGCATGTGAAGGTGAAATTCCTTCCAGTCGCTGATACGCTCCGTAGCCGATCGATCTTTCGGCAGTTCGCGGAGAAACTCCATGAATCCTGTTGGTTTACCCATTTCTGTTTATGTGGTTGAGTTCTGATTAACGCAGAGGCGCAAAGGAAGCGGAGAGGCGCAGAGAAAGATTCCTATCTTCTAATGCGGTTCGCCGCGTGATTCGTTGCAACTGGTTTAACATTCTCCGCGAAACTTCGCGTTCTTTGCGACTCTGCGTTTTTCTTCCTGATAATCTTTGGTTTATCCGCCGCCGACCCGGGCGATGTCTTTCATGTTGGCTTCGAAGGCGGCCTGCTCAGCGGCTTCGCCGCTGAGGCCTTGTGCTTTGGCTTCTTTGATCTTCTGAAGCATGCGCTTGTAATCCTTCGGGATGACTTTGACAAAGCGATTGATCATGCCTTCCCAATCCGCGAGCACCTTTCCGGCGCGTTCGCTCCGGGTGTAGGCCTGGTGGCGCTGGATCAGCTTCCAGATCTCTTCGATTTCATCGGGGTCGGAGAGTTTTTCCAGCTCGACGTTCTGCATGTTGACGCGTGAGGCGAAATCGCCGGCTTCATCCAGCACGTAAGCGATGCCGCCGGACATGCCGGCCGCGAAATTGCGGCCGGTTTTGCCGATGATAATAACGCGTCCGCCGGTCATGTATTCGCAGCCGTGATCGCCAATGGCCTCGACCACCGCGTTCACGCCGCTGTTGCGGACGCCGAAGCGCTCGCCGGCCATGCCGCGCACGAAAATTTCACCAGCCGTCGCGCCGTAAAGCGCCACGTTGCCGATGATGATGTTTTCCTCGGCGACGAACGTTGAGGTTTTCGGCGGATAAACGATGAGGCGTCCGCCGCTGAGGCCTTTGCCGAAATAATCGTTGGCGTCGCCTTCAAGTTCGATGGTCATGCCGCGCGGCATGAACGCGCCGAGGCTCTGGCCCGCGCTGCCGTTGAATTTCAAATGGATCGTGTTATCCGGCAAGCCGTTCGCGCCCCATTTCTTCGTGACATCGCTGCCGACGATGGTGCCGACGACGCGATTGACATTGCGGATCGGCAAATCGGCGTGGACGCGTTCGCCGCGTTCGATGGCCGGTTCGCAGATGCTGAGGAGACGCGTGATATCGAGCGATTTCTCGAGGCCGTGGTCCTGCTCAATCTGGCGGAAGCGAGGCGCGTCTTCGTCCACCCGGGGCTGATGCAAAATCGGCGTGAGGTCGAGGCCTTTGGCTTTCCAATGGTCGATGGCTTTCCACGGGACGAGCTTGTCCGTGCGGCCAATCATGTCCTCGAACTTGCGGATGCCGAGCTTGGCCATGATCTCGCGTAGTTCCTGCGCGACGAAGCGCATGAAGTTGACGACGTGATCGGGGTTGCCGGTGAAACGCTCGCGCAATTTCGGGTTCTGCGTCGCGACGCCCACCGGACAGGTGTCCATGTGGCAAACGCGCATCATGATGCAGCCGAGCACCACCAGCGGGGCGGTGGCGAAGCCAAATTCCTCCGCGCCCAACAAAGCCGCCACGGCGACGTCACGGCCGGTTTTGAGCTGGCCGTCGGTCTCGACGTAAATGCGGCTGCGCAGGCCGTTCAACATGAGCGTCTGGTGAGTTTCGGCGAGGCCGAGTTCCCAGGGGCCGCCGGCGTGCTTGATCGAGGACAGGGGCGATGCGCCCGTGCCGCCGTCATGGCCGCTGATGAGCACCACGTCCGCGTGCGCTTTGGAAACGCCGGCGGCGATGGTGCCGACGCCGATTTCCGACACGAGCTTGACGCTGACGCGCGCGTGGCGGTTGGAATTCTTCAGGTCGTGGATCAATTCCGCCAGATCTTCGATGGAATAAATGTCGTGATGCGGCGGCGGTGAAATCAATCCCACGCCGGGGGTGGTGCCGCGGGTCTTGGCGATCCATGGATACACTTTTTTGCCGGGCAATTCGCCGCCTTCGCCGGGTTTGGCGCCCTGCGCCATTTTGATTTGCAGTTCGCGCGCGTTGACGAGGTAATGGCTGGTCACGCCGAACCGGCCCGAAGCCACCTGCTTGATGGCGGAATTCTTGGAATCACCCTTGTCATTGGTCCAGGTGAAACGTTCGGAATCTTCGCCGCCTTCGCCGGTGTTGCTCTTGCCGCCGATGCGGTTCATGGCGATGGCGAGCGCCTCGTGCGCTTCCTTGCTGATGGAGCCGTAGCTCATGGCGCCGGTCTTGAAGCGCTTCACGATTTCGTCCACCGATTCCACTTCCTCGATGGGGAGCGGTTTTTCGGCCCATTTGAAATCGAGCAAACCGCGGAGCGTGCACAGGTTTTTGGCCTGGTTATTCACGAGTTCCGCGTATTCCTGGAAGGTCTTGAAGCTGCCCAGGCGGCAGGCGATTTGCAGCTTGTGAATGGTTTGCGGGTTGAACAAATGATATTCGCCCTCCGCGCGCCATTGATATTGGCCGCCGGCATCGAGCGCGCCATTCACCTGGCGGTCGGGAAACGCATGGGTGTGGCGTTTCAAAACTTCCTCGGCGATGACCTCGAGGCCAACGCCCGCAATGCGCGAAGGCGTCCAGGTGAAATATTTGTCGACCACCTCTTTATTGATGCCGACCGCTTCAAAGATCTGGGCGCCGCGATAGCTTTGGATGGTCGAGATGCCCATCTTGGCCATGGTCTTGACGACGCCTTTGACGGCGGCCTTGATATATTTCTTGATGGCGGTCTTGTGATCCAGGTTCGGCAACAAGCCTTCATGGATCATGTCGTCCAGCGTATCGTAAGCGAGATAGGGATTGATGGCGCTGCAACCGTAGCCGATGAGCAACGCGAAATGATGCACTTCGCGCGGTTCGCCGGATTCGAGAACCAGGCCGACCTTGGAGCGTGACCCTTTGCGGATCAGATAATGGTGCAACCCGGCGACAGCGAGCAACGCGGGGATCGGGGCGTTCTCTTTGTTCACGTCGCGATCCGACAGAATCAAAATGGTGTAGCCATCCGCGATGGCTTTGTCCGCGGCGGCAAAAAGGTTGTTGAGCGCGGTTTCCAATCCCTTCGCACCGTCGGCGGCCTTGAACAGGATGGGCGTGGTGGTGGCTTTGAATTTCGAGCGGTTGACGTGCCGGAGCTTCTCGAGGTCTTCATTCGTGAGCAACGGATACTCGAGCTTGATCAAAGCGCAACTTTCCGGCGTCGGTTTGAGGAGACTGCCGCGCGAACCGACCATCGTTTCCGTGGAGGTGATGTTTTCCTCGCGGATGGGGTCGATGGGCGGGTTGGTGACCTGCGCAAAGAGCTGTTTGAAATAGTTGTAAAGCAACTGCGGCTTGTTGGAGAGCACCGCGAGGGGAGTGTCCGTGCCCATGGAGCCGAGCGGTTGCACGCCATCGTTCGCCATCGGGCCGATGAGGAAACGCAGGTCTTCAAAAGTATAACCGAACGCCTGCTGGCTTTGCAGGACCGTATTATGGCCGGGCTCGTGTTTGTGCGGAGGCTCGGGGAGGTCCTTCAACAAGACATGATGCTCATCAAGCCATTGTTGATACGGATGCTCGGTGGCGTATTTGTTTTTTAATTCTTCATCGGCCACGATGCGGCCCTGCTCGGTGTCCACGAGGAACATGCGGCCCGGCTGCAAGCGGCCCTTGATGGCCACGCGCTCGGGCGCAATGTCCAGCACGCCGGCTTCCGACGCCATGATAACCATGTCGTCCTTGGTGACGTAGTAACGCGAGGGGCGCAGGCCGTTGCGGTCCAGGCACGCGCCGATGCGGGTGCCGTCGGTGAACGCGATGGAGGCCGGGCCGTCCCAGGGTTCCATCAGGCAGGAATGATATTCGTAAAACGCGTGCTTCTCCGGGCTCATGCTCTCGTGATTTTCCCAAGGCTCGGGAATCATCATCATCATGGCGTGCGGCAATTCGCGGCCAGTGAGGAGTAGCAATTCGAGGCAGTTGTCGAACATCGCGGAATCGCTGCCGTCGGTGTTGATGACCGGCAGGATTTTCTTGATGTCGTCGCCGAAAAGATCCGATTGAAAATTCGATTGGCCGGCATACATCCAGTTGATGTTGCCGCGCAGCGTGTTGATTTCGCCGTTGTGCGCGATGTAACGATACGGATGGCTGCGGTCCCAGCTCGGAAAGGTATTCGTCGAAAAGCGCGAATGCACCAGCGCCAGGCCGGTGGTCATGTCGTGATCGCTGAGGTCGGCATAATATTTGCCGACCTGTTCGGGCATCAACATGCCTTTGTAAACGACGGTGCGGCAGGAAAGGCTCGAGACGTAAAACCACTTTCCGCCGGGGATGGTGCCGGCATAACGGATGCGTTGCTCGGCGACTTTGCGGATGACGTAGAGTTTGCGCTCGAACGCGAGGTCGTTCTTGAGATTCGGATTGCGGCCGACGAAGGCCTGCATCATGAATGGCTCGGCGGCACGCGCGGTTTCGCCGAGGGACGAATTATCGGTCGGGATATCGCGCCAGCCCAGAAGCGTCTGGCCTTCTCCGGCGACGATTTTTGCAAACGCGGCTTTGACGGTCTCGCGTTCGGCAGGGTCCTTGGGCATGAACAACATGCCGACGCCGTATTGGCCCTGGTTGGGCAGCTTGAAACCGGATTTGTCAGTGGCGCGCTTGAAAAACTCGTGCGGCATCTGCATGAGGATGCCGGCGCCGTCACCGGTATTGGCCTCGCAACCGCACGCGCCGCGGTGATCGAGGTTGACGAGAATCTGCAACGCCTGTTCGACGAGGGAGTGCGACTTGCGACCCTTCATGTTGACGACGAAACCGACGCCGCAAGCGTCGTGTTCGAATTGAGGATCGTACAGGCCCTGCTTCTGGGGAGGACCGAGTAAAACACCGTCGCCCTTCTGATTCATTGCGTTGCTGCTCATCGTTTGTCCGGTTCGTTTCCGCTCAATTCAAAATGAGCGAAATTTTTATAGTTTTCACTTAAATTGCACAAGTCCGCAATCATTCATTTAAACTTTTTTGCCCGGTTCGGGCGTTCTCTAATTCTAACATCGAATGGGACTAATCCAAGGCGGCGTAAAAGTAGGAAAACTCAGGGGAATACGGAAGACAAAGGGTTGGCGGAGGGGCGGCGTTTTTGTCTCACTCCTTGGTGGGCTGAATTAGGCGTCAGGGGTAAATGGCGAGTGCCGAAAAGAGGGGCTTATGGGAGAAGCGAAAACAGAAGAAATGCAGGATTCAGAACTCCGAACTTGCCGACGCCATCGCGCTTTGAGGTCGATCAAATCAATAGGGGAGCCTGAATCCGGTGTGGACCGTTAGTACGAAGATAAAACCTCGGCGCCACCGGTTAGTTTGCGAACCTATTGCGAAACGCGAGGACGAAATAATATACGATTATGCGGGATCCGTTTACGACGACGTTGCGGAAGGCGAAACTTGGCTTTTTTGTCGCCCAAGCCAGAGTAATGTGGCGTAGCTGCCAATAAGCAAATACGCCAGAATGATCTTCATGGCCGTGTCAGCAAGTTTTGGCGAAATATGAACCGCATCCGTAAGATTGCCAGGGCAGGGGCACGGCTTTGTATAGCCGACCCGCCAAAGGCAGGCCCGGTATGCAACCATGGCCGTTGTGAGCCATGCGACCAGCCAAGCCCGCAAATGGAACGACCGACCTGCAAAACACACCGCCGCCACCACCAATTCAATGGCCCCAACGATTCTAAAAATATTCCGAAACGACAGCAGCAGAACCGGATCGGAATTCTGTAGAATGCGACTACTGCCAAAACTACTGACCAGTTTAGCGCTAGCTGTAGTTAGTAAGAATGCTCCAGCTGAATACAGGAAAACTAGAATTAGTTTCTTTCGCATGTCTAACCGACCGCTAACCTGTGATGACCTTTATTGGTATCTGTGGACGTAAGCCCCCCTATTTACTCACAGTTACATGTATCGGCGCTTGCTGGTATGGCGGCCTGGGTGCAAGTCCCAGCTGGCGTTCCAATTGGCTCTGTCCATGGTTCTCCGCAACCTATGCACTTGGGTCCGTGTCCAAAGTCACCAAACCCTTCGGTGCCAAACATAGTGTAATGATTTACATTAACAGTTGCGGTTGTACAATCGGTCCACCCACAACCATCCCCCGCTCCCAAAGTACAGCATTCGGTTTGGTTTGGCGGCGAATTATACTCGTCATGGCAGTCGTTTTGGCAGGTAGGGGTCACATTGGCGCCCCCACAATGGCCATTGTTCTGTGTTTGCCAGCAATCGCCGTATAACAATCGGACGCTGACCAGAGTTGATAGAATAACAACGAACGTCGCTTTCTTCATGTTGTATTTCCTTTCATTTTGTTTTGTTGTTTAGTCTACGTCGAATCAGAATTGCGACAGGAGGCGCCACGATAAAGAAGATAAGAATTCCTAAAGCTACGAGACGAGTGCCACTATTGCCAGAACCTGGTGCTTTCCGTTGATGTTTAAAAAACGTTGCAAGCTGCTGCATTCGGCGATTGGTAACACCGGTCCACTGGTCATTCGTAATGATGTAATTGACTGTCACGCCATCCTGTAGACCAGCGGGGCGGCTATCTAAGACTAGAAGTTGTGATGGCACATTGGTAAATGTGTTATTTTGATTGCCAATATCAATTTGTAACACCTTCAACCGTGCTACCACTACGGGATAAGTCTCATCTCGCGATTTGCCGGAGGGAGTCGGAGCAAACAGCCTAAGGATAGCGCTCGACGGAAAGGACAACCCGTTAATATTGGTCGATTCAAGAAGGCTATATTCAAATTCTCGGTAACCTTGATCGTAAGGCTTTGGACGCGGTACGATGCTGCCGTCCGATTGGAATTGGATGCCATTGTTTGTTATGTCCAACTTTGACAGAAAGACGTCGTCCGGCAGTGAGTATAGAAGACTGTAATCGCCCTCATTCTCCGGGCGATTCATTAATTTACCTGTAAAAACACGTTTCATTTTTTTCGCATCAATCAGTGGCAACTCCGGCTCCGGGCAAAGGCTTAACCATGGAAGAAACAGTTCGATCTTTTCCGATGGTGGGAACGGAATTGACTCAGCGGTCGCAAAAGGCATCGTGTTGCTACCTGAAGCTGACACCGGTGCCTGATTTGATGGGAAAATCGTGATATAACGAGTGCCGTCTGGAATGCGACGACAATTTACTAAGGTGCCTGTGGTACCCGGAATTGGAATACCAGAATGCCTGCTGACTTCTGAGGCAAACTCCATTTGCCATAAACCGTTGCTAGTGTATGAAAATAAAACTTTGCCCCCTGTCTCAAGAATGGCGTTCGTGCTGAAAGGATTAAAGCGCTCCATCGAAACTGTAGCGATAGCAACAAAAGGAGGAAAATTCGTTCTGCTCAACTCGGCACTGGACCGAATAGCTGGAATATTCAAAAACAGCCAGATCGGAAGGATGAGTCTGCCCCGCTTGCCAAATTGCATCGAGGCGTGCTTTACCCATTCAAGGATGGCGACGCTCAACCGCCAGCTTCGTTTTGTGCGTTCTCCAATCATAAACCCCGCTAATTTTAGCCCGCCAAGTAAGTCTCGGATTACTATCAATAATCTCGCTTTTATGTCAAAGCTTTTTGACAGAAATTTTAAAAGGGCGAGTTGACTCAAAATAAATGACGCTTGAAGATAAATATGGCGCTATTAATGTCGGTGTCCTCGGCGGAGGGGAGTGGATTCGATAGCTCCCCGCAATTTGACCCGCGGCTGCCCAACCGGGATCAAAAACAGGAAGCAAAATAAAAAATGATCTCTCTGGATCCGCGTGAAACGGTCTCAGGAGTTTAAAACCTTGAGCGCCTTCTTCGCATCACGCACGCGCAAAATGAGCAATCCTTTTTTTGCGTCCGGTGCCGTGGCGCAGTAGGCATATTCGATATTGATTTTTGCGTCCCCCAATTTATGCGCCAGCTTGGCAAGCGAACCGGGCTTGTTATTTCCTTCAATCATGATCACGTCATTGTCGACGACCAGGGTTCCGTGTTCTTCGCAGAGGGTCATTGCCCGCCGATAATCATCCACCACGATGCGGATAACACTGTGGTCCACGGTGTCGCTGGTGGAAATGGCGTAGATATTAATCTTCGCTTTGGCGAGAGCGTCGGCGACTCGCGCGAGCGTGCCCGGACGGTTATCGAGGAAAATGGCCAGTTGTTTTGTAATATGCATAGAGCCCTTTGGATGCGCGATAGAGTAACACGAGTCGGCAGATTCGCCAGTCGATTTCGTTGGCAATGGAGATGACGAATGGTGTCGGACGACGGATCCAGGTTATTTCTTCCATTTGTCATTCGTCATTTGCCTACGGGAAACACCCGCCAAAAAATTCTCGGCCAGAAAGAATTTCGATGCTATTTTGAGGCATGGACAGCAATCCTGGCATCCGGCATCGCAAACGCGGCATGGCCTTCCTTATCGTTTCCGTGGTGATGCTCATTCTCGGTGAGACGCTGCTGCGTTCGTCCCTTTCCAAAGTTCCGTTCCTGCTGTACTGGATGGCTTGTTTTGCGTGCACGGGACTGGCCATTCTGTTTGCGTTTCTGGATGTGGCAGGTGTGCAGCGGCAGGCGCGGGAGCAACAGCGGGAGTTGCTGGATAAAACCATCCGGGAAATCGCCCGTCAAAAGGAAGCCAAGGCGGGTCGCTCCACGCCGGGCCGGCCGGCGCAATAAATTCTTTGGTCAAATCGCAGTTTCCTCATTGAATTCTTCCGCTTGGTTTGCTTCATTGAAGCAGGAGAGCCCCAATGAGTTTGCCAGTCACAACCGCGCCCGCGAAAGAGCTTCCCGAAAGCCAATGGCGAGCCTTGCTCAATTTGCTGGGCGATGACGACCCGGCCATCTACCAAAGCGTCCGCGAAAAGATCCTGTCGTTCGGCGAGGACGCTGGTGACCGGCTGCGCCCGCATCGGTTGAGCGACGATCCGATCGTGCGCCGGCGCGCGCGGGAAATTGTGCGGCACTTTGACCGGCAGGAGGCGGATACGTGGTTCCTGGGTTTTTGCCTGAAACATGGGGAGGAGTTTGATCTCGAAGAAGGCGTGTGGCTGCTCGCCCTCACACGCTATCCCGAGATCAACGTCGAAGCCTATCGCGCCTTGATGGACCATTTTGCCGCTGAACTGCGCGAACGCATCGATTACAGCGAGTCCGATAAGGAAATCCTGGGCACGATCAACAATTACCTTTTCGATGAGCTGGGATTTTCCGGCAACGAGGAGAACTATTACGACCCGCAAAACAGTTACCTGAACCAGGTGATTGATCGCCGCAAAGGGAATCCGATCAACCTTTCGCTGCTATATCTATTGCTTGCCCGGCGGCTGCAACTGCCGGTCGCTGGAATTGGCCTGCCGGGGCATTTTATCTGCCGCTATCAATCGACGTCAGAGGAAATTTACGTGGACCCGTTTCATCACGGCAAATTCCTAACCAAAGGCGATTGCATACAATATCTCGTGAGCGGCAGCCACGGGTTGCAGGATGAATTTCTCGCGCCGGTGAGCACGCGGCGAATGTTGATGCGCATTTGCAGCAATCTGCACCAGATTTACAGCCAGATGGAAAACACGGAGGAGACGACGCGATTGCAGCGGTATCTGGTGGCGCTGGCGCGGTGATTTTGCAAGTGCATTAGCCTGAACAAAGTTGCCTTCCGCTTTTCCTGGCATTAACGTTGGCGTATGACGATCGAAGCTGTGCGCAAATTACCGCGGGTGGAAAAATTGCGTTTGATGGAGACGCTTTGGGAGGAACTGAGTCGGTCGGATACCGAGTTTGAATCGCCGGCATGGCACGGTAGAGAATTGGCGGAAACCGAACGCCGCCTGGCGGATGGCAAGGAACAGATATTGGACTGGGAAACCGCGAAGAAAAAACTCCGGAAGCGATTTGAATGAGGGTGCGGATACTCACTTCCGCGCTTGATTACTTGGCGCAGGGGCGCGAGTTTTATGAGAGGCAGGGCGAGGGCGTTGGTGATTACTTTTTCGATTCTCTCTTCTCGGACATAGATTCGCTTTCACTGTTTGACGGCATTCATCGAAAGACCCAAGGATTTCATCGTCTTCTTGCCCACCGCTTCCCTTACGCCATTTATTATAAAATGAATTCCAAGAACTCCGCGGTTGTGTACCGGGTTTTAGACTGCCGGCAGGATCCGGCAAGAATACGCCAGGCATTGAAGGTGAAATATTGAATTGATTGCTTATTCAATCCGGCAGCGCCCGCCATTGCCTCCGCGCGAAGTAAGGATCGATTCGCACCAATACCCAGTAGGCAAAACGTTGCTTGAGCTTTTGCCAAAGTGTTCGTGATTCGCGCCAATGCTCCAGATCAATCCGTTGACAATGCCGCAGGCTGTCGTCAAAAACTTCGCGCGCCTGCTTTGCAATTTCAGCATTTTGGAACCGGATCATCAGCTCGTAATTAATCTGCAAACTGCGCGGGTCGAGATTCGACGAGCCGACGTAAACGATGTCGTCCACAATAATCAGTTTGGCGTGCAAAATCTGCGGGCTGTATTCGTGGATCTCCACGCCGGCTTTCAAAAAGCGCCGGTATAAACTGCGTCCGGCCAGTTGCGAAATCAGCACGTCGGATTTGCCGGCGAGAATCAATTGCACGTTCCCGCCGCGCCTGGTCACCTCCGTCAACCCGCGTCGCAAACTCCACGTGGGCAGAAAATACGCCACCATGATTTTCACGTCCTTCGCGCGCTCAAAGTCGTCGCGCAACGCGCGTTTGATGGGGCTTTGACCGCGCCCGGGACCGCCGAAGAGAATTTGCTCCGCCGGCCACGTCACGGATTTTTTCGCATCAAAACGCCGGAAACGCATGAAGCGTTTGTGCCGAAAATCCGCCCGCGCGAACATTTCATCGAAGGAAGACGCCAATTGCTTGGCGAGCGGCCCGGTAATTTTCAAGCCCACATCGCACCAGCCGCATTTCACGCCGTCGCCTTCATATTCGGGCGCAATATTGAAGCCGCCCACAAACGCGACGTGATCATCGCAGGCCAGGAGTTTGCGATGGTTGCGAATGGACATGCGGTTTAGCACGACGGGATTGAACACCCGCACTTCTGCGCCGGCAGCCTGGAGCGGTTGGAAGAAATCGGCGGGCAAACCGTAGGAGCCAAGGCCATCGATGAGCACGCGCACGCGCAGGCCGCGTTGCCGGGCGCGAACGAGCGCATCGCGAAAATGTTCCCCAGGAGACCCGGCGGAAAACGTATAAGTCTCCAGGCAAACCTCTTTTTTTGCTTCGTCAATGGCCGCAACCATCGCGGGGAAAATCTCATCCCCGGTGCACAACCAATTGTAGGTGATATCCGTCGCGGCTGGCGGCATGTCAGCTTAGGGTATTTTGTCGCCGGCGAAATGGCAATTGCGACGAAACTCTATGTAGCCACGTTTCGGTACATGGGCCAAGCAGCGTTGGGTGTAATAGAACGCCCACAATTACTGGAGATTCCGCACGTTCAGCGTTTGGTATCGTCCGCTAATTTGGACGCTAGTGGACCCGTTTACGTTTAATGTTCACATCCGGTTCTCACCCACGCGCGGATTACGGCCAGCAGACGCGGTAGAAGCGGTGCGGATAGTCGCCCGCCTGGGGATCGGTGAATGAGTATTGGCCGGAGCCAGGGGGCGATTCCACCGCGCTCCCGAGAGCGGACCATTGCGAGGCCGGCAACGTCACGTTGGTGCTGGCCAGCACAGTGAACGACATGTCGCTGTAGTTGGTTAACGTGAACTCCATTGAACCGTCGTCCAAGCGCGTTGGGCCAGTCAATTTACCGGGGCCGGCTGGGTTGTAGACACCCTCCGTTGCGCCGATATCAGCGAACAAACCAAGAGTGCGCGGGCAGCCGCGCTGGTCAGTCGCGAAGGGGGTGCCATTTGTGCAGCCGTCGATGGCGGGCGAGCCGGCCAGGGGCGGCATCGTTCGCGTAGGTCCTCCATAGTTGCCCAGGGGGGCAAGCATAGGGGACGCATTGATAATGGTTCCAGTGCCAGCGAAGGGATAGCCTGAACTGCCCGGCAAGGACTCGATTATGTTCACTCCTCCACAAGAGCCCCTGCCAACACCAAAGCTAAGGGATATGTCGTCTCCGTAATTGGCGGCGATAATAGAGTTGATGAAACCAAGGAGCTCAATGACGTATGCGCCGCCGCCATTACCCGAGGGCGCGGTATTGCTCACCACCGTGCACTGCAAGAGGCGGGCTTTACAGCCTTGGTCCACAAAAACACCGCCGCCCTGACCATAAGCAGTGTTTTGGGAGATCGTGCACTGCTTTATGTCCAAATAACAATTGGCAGCGGATATACCTCCCCCATAAAGCGACCAATTACCCGAAATCGTGCAGTTTTTTATCAATTGGCGCGCCAGTCCGCTGAAATAGATGCCCCCGCCGGAATATGTGGCCAGATTCCTCACGAGCGTGCAATGGTTTAAGGTCAGGGAAGATCCTGAATTTGCTAAGATGCCGCCGCCGATGCCGTCGGCAAAGCCATTGGTGATGGTCAGCGAGTCGAGCACGACGTTTGTAGCTCCCGCGGTCACATAGAAGATCCGGGAGGTGTTGTTGCCTGAGATGGTGATACCCGAGGGCAGCGTTGAGGCGTCAATGGTGAGGCTACGGGTGAGTACTAGCTGGCCGTTGGTGAGGACGATGCGCGAGCCGGAGAGCGTGTCAGCAAACGCGATGGTGTCGCCGGAATTGGCGTCCGAAATGGCCTGGCGCAAGGAACCGTGGCCGCTATCGGCGGTGCTCGTTACCACCAACGTCTCTGCCCGCGCAGGTAGGGTGGCGAGGCAAATAGCCAAGACTGCCGGGAGAACGAACAGCAAATTCCAAGAGGCAAAGAATAAACGGCGGTTACATTTCATGATCATCCTTTCCATCGGATGAGCGGCAAGCCGCGCACAGAAACGCGAACCTTGGTTAACCGCGGTGAGTCTTCGGACGAGGAGGGAGAAATACCCTGAGCTGGAGACATTTTGTCTGCGCCAAGGGTGGACAAAATGACATTTGGCCGGCCAAGCGGGAAGCGATCACAGAAATGCATGCACTGCCCTTTCACGACAACGATTTGCCGCACTTATTG
>Ga0265338_10005965_pt1 | contig 15670 bp, 11 predicted proteins | sample 42126metaG_FD_193579 | JGI IMG/M metagenome (GOLD analysis project Ga0265338, IMG submission 193579) | Rhizosphere microbial communities from Carex aquatilis grown in University of Washington, Seatle, WA, United States - 4-21-26 metaG | ecosystem: Host-associated > Plants > Roots > Rhizosphere... | reverse complement strand
CCACCGAGCAAGGCCGGCTTCAGGGCGCGGTTGCAGGACTTTCCAGCCTCGCCGGGATGGTGGCCGTGGTCGCCTTCACCCAGCTTTTCGCCTTCGCCTCGGCGCCGGGCCACGAACAGGTCCCCAAGGGCCTGCACCTCTATGTGGCGGCCGCCGTGCTTCTGGCCGGAGCGATCCTCGTCTGGCGGAACATGCACGGACGGCCGGACATGGCGACATGAAAGAGCCCCCGCCCAAGACGTCGACGACGCCGAAAGCGGAGGCCCTGTAGCTCAATGGTTTTCGGCGTCGGTGGCCTATTTCGCGGCAGGAGCGGCCACTCCGACGGGCGGGTTGACTTCGACTGTTCGGTAAGCGGTGGTCTTGCCGGCGCCGACGGTCGCGTAACTCCCCGGATTTACAATGCCGTTTTGTTGGGCCGCAAGGCCCGCGCCTCCGGAGACGGCTGGAGCGGCCTGTCCCCTGCTGGCGCCTATATCGACGTTGCGCGAGGTGGGCACGTCCGTTCCGGTCCCGGCTACGACACGCGCCCCTTGACCGCCGCCCAGAGCGACACTCGCAGCCGTTGTCCGCTGCTGCGGATTAGAAGGGGGCGTCGCTCCGGTCGTTTGGATAGTCTGCGCTAGTACAGGCGTCGAAATCGCGAAGACCGCAATAGCTACAATGGCTGCTTTACGCACGAATTGTCTCCTCTCATGCGCATCTCAAGAAGACACGCTTCGCAATGGGCTATGACCATCACAGGGAGCTTGAACGTGCTTCAAGATATCTTTGTTCCTAACGCCAAGCTTGTAGCGATAGGGAATGCAGGTCTCAGTCTGGGCCGCCTTCACCAGTAGGGAGGCTGAGATGGTCTTGGGCCGTATCGAGGAAGGCTTCTAGACCTCGCCAGCGTCGACGGGCGTCATGACGTCCAGGCCAATGGTCTCATCGAGATGTCGCCAGGAAGTGACTTCCGTGGCCCGGAGGTCGGCGCCCCCGATCGTGCGGTCCGCCAGCGGCGGACGATTCAGGTGGCCGAGGATGCCGTTCAGCCGGTTCAGGACCTGCACGTCGTCCATCCGGCCAATCGGCTTGCGCTGCATCTCGCCGCGCACATGGAAGGCGAACGGCTCGCCCTTCCAGAGGAATTCCTCCCAGCCGAAACTCCGGCAATCCGGATAGCCGAGGTCCTTGAAGCCCTTCTCCGAGGCGTAGCCGGCCTTCTTGGGCGTATAGGAGCGGCCGTCCGGCATCAGGTGGTCGACCAACCTCTGCAGGCGGCTGACCGTAGCGGGTTGGTAGCCGTCGCTCGGTGCGAACACTGCTGTCAGCGTCTCGGACTTCAGGCTCGGCCGGGTCGCGAATTCCTCCAGCATGTTGTAGCCGGTGTCCCGGGACATGCTGATGGTCGTCCGCTGCTTCATGTCTTCCAGGATCGCGGCCTTGAGGTTCTTCAGCAGGTCCATGGCCCGGAGCGCGCCTCCGCCCTTTTCGAGGTCGGAGACGCCCTTCCAGAACGTCGAGATGTATTTGCCGCCCGGCCGCACCAGGTCGGGCGCAAGCATGTCGTTTCGCCAGCGGTACTTCTGCAGGTCCAGCACCATCAGGTGGGTGCAGGGGAAATAGCGGAACTTCTGATACCAGCGCGGATTCCATGGCGCGCCGAAGACTGCCAGATCATGTTTGGTCATATGATCCAGGACCTCCTGCACCCAATTGGGGCGGATCACATAGAGGTCGGGGTCGATCACCACGGCATAGCGCGTCTTGACGTGCTGGAGCGCCAGGTTGAGACCCGCCGCGTGGTGGTAGCTGCCGAGGAACTTCGACAGGCGGTGACGGTATTCCTTCGCCTCCTCAGGCTTGGGTTTCAACGCGGCGAGGAAGTAATCGAAGGTTTCCTCCAAAGATAGACCCTGGATGACATTGGCGTTCGGGATGTAATCTAAAATCTCGCCGTAGTCGAAAAAATCTTCCTTTGCGCTCTGCATATAGGCGTCGCGCTGATCAGGATGAACCTTGCCACGGATCTTCGCGAGATCTCTGAGGAAGGCCTTTATCTTCTTGTCGTTGAGGTGGATGTCGTGGTTGTCCACCACATTCCACGGCGTGTCGATGTCCGGATTGAGCAGGGACACCAGCTCATAATTGTGCGCCGCCACCTTCTTGTGCAGGGGCGTGAGCACCGTGCAGAAGGTCACTTCCGTCCGCGGCGAGGCGTCCGGCTGGGCGGTCCAGTATTGGATCTTCGACTTGCGGGAACCCGGACCCACGGCCAAGGTAGCGCCTTCCACCCGCGCGCCCCGCTCGCCGAAGAACACGCGATCCATGGCGGCGTAGGCCTTGCGACGAAGCTCGCCGTTCGGATCTCCGCCGGGCCATTCCTTGCGCTCGATGCGGTCCAGCGCCTCATCAAAGCCGAACGGGCTGTCCAAGTCGACGACCACGCAATAGGGCTTCACGGCGTCCGGCAGTCGCTTGAACAGCTCCTGGTTGATCAGGATCCAATCGCGGCAAAGGATCGCCTCCAGGATCTTGGTCTTGAAACCCCGACCGAGGTCCGACAGCACGGCGATGGCCTTGGAGATCGAGATAAGTTCGATCAGGTCGTCGACAACGCCCAGGGGCTTCACACGCGGGGTGAAATCCGGATCGTTCCTGACCCAGAACTGGCGGCCCGTGGCGCGGAATCGCCAGTTCGCCTTGCGGTCCCCGAGGCTCTTCACCGCCTTATGGAACTGTTGCAGGCTGTGGTAGGTCAGCGGTCCCGGGTGCGAAGACATCACGCAGACGACCCAGTCGCGGCGCGCGCGCCCCTTGTCCGCCACGGTCGCCTCGATCTCGTGGAGATATTCGTCCGACAGGAAATAGGGCGTCGGCGCCAGGTCGCCGTTGAATCCCAGCCAGGACCAATAGCGGGCTGACGGCTTCAGGTTTTCGATGCCCAGCACGACGTCGGCGTATTTGGCGGCGGCGAGGTCCCGGTCCAGGAACACCCGCCGGTTGCTGCGCGCGTCCCTCTTGTCCTCGGCCTGGCGCTCCATGTCGTCGGTGGGCGCCGCCACCGCCAGTGCCCGGACGGTATCCTTGCGATTCGGCAGCTCAAGATTGTGACAGCGCATGATCAGCGTGGCCTTGGGCCATCGCTGCTTCAGATATTTCCAGTCCTTCAGGGTGAAGGAGCCGTCGACGAGGATGTGGGTATAGTCGGGAAGCGTCTCGTCCTTGAGCTTGGAGGCGAGGGTGTCGGCGTTCTTTCTGTGGTGGAAAACGTCAAACCAAATCCCGCGGTCCCTGAAATACTGGTGGCGACCGGCGATGTCCTTGGTGCTGCCGTGGTATTTGAAATCGGGCGCGCTGAACGAATTGGGCACGATGTGGAGCAGGTGCAGCTCGCTGACCCCGAGTCGCTCGCTTCGGACCAGACCCAGCTCCCCAGGACGCAAGACTTCGGTCACTTGAACTCTTCCACCTCGCCTGTTCGGGAGGCGAGCAGACTAGCCGCTGCGCCGCGGCGTGGCAATGCCGGGACCGCCCACAGGCCGGCGTTCCGCAGCGCCCAAACGGGTATTCATCGAGGTGAATATAATACATGACGACCTACACGAAATAATATCCAGCGATATACTTCAATGGCTCCGTAGATGCTGGACGTCATCGGATAGTCGTTGACCCAGCCGTTGCCGTGAAGCCGGCTTTTGTCGAAGCGACCGACCCTTAATCGCCGCCGAAGTTGTGCCGAACAATCGGCTGACGTATCGTTTGGCCGATCCGCCGGCCTCAGCGGATTTGTGAGCGGGGAGAGCAAATGCTGGTCGATGGGCTGAAGGACCAGGCGCAGGCTCTGAACCCGGGGGAAACCTGGGCCGCGGTCAAACAGCACCGCAAGAACGGCGAGGCGGCGGCGGCGATATCCTTGTTGCAGGGCCTGTGCGCTGCGCATCCGACAGATCCTCGCTTCGTCATGTGCATGGCGGAACTGCTCCTCCAGGAAGGCCGACTGGAGGAATGCGAGCCATATCTCGGACGCGCGCAAGCGATCCGCGGGCTGGAGCCGGACATGGCCGAGCGCCTGGGCTGGGTGGGACTCCGCCATCGCTTCCTGTCCCTGGAAAAGGCCGGGAAACCCGCCGAGATCATCGCCGCCTATCATCACGTCGTCCATGAGGCGCCCGAGTCCGTCCGGCGGATCGAGGAATGGGCGGCGATCGTCAACCGCGCCGGACAGGCGCTCTATCAGCGGAATGGGGAGCGGGCCGGTGACGGCGCCCAGGCGATCATCAATGAGGTGCGCGAGCGGGGAATCGCCATCCGGTCATTCGACCAGATCGTCGGCGATCAACGACTGTTGGAAGAGCTGCAGGCCGTCGCTCGAACCACCGATGACTGGACCGTTCCCGGAAAGCCGCACTTCTTCAAGGCGATCCGCGAGGAGGAGGCGGTGGCGTCCCATCCGATCATGCGCGCCGGCTTGCACCCGGCCCTGCTGGAGATCGCGAATGGCTTCTACGAGCTCTATACGCGCCTGGTGTCCGCCAACATCGTCCTGACACGGACAGACGCCTCCGACGACCGCCAGCGCCGCGGGTCAGAGGGCTGGCACCGCGATCCCGAAGACACGCCGATGTTCAAGATCTTCATCTATCTGAACGACGTGACCGAGCTTTCCCACGGTCCGTTCCAATATGTTCCGGCGAGCCGTCCAGGCGGCAAGTACGAATATCTGATGCCACGCTTCGGCCGCGGCAGGTACGACCCGAGCTACAAGACCAAGCCCGACTGGGCCCAGGCCGACCGGGAGATCGACCCCGCGGACGTCGTCACCGTGTTCGGCAGGGCTGGCGCCATGTTCTTCTGCGACACCAGCGGTTTCCATCGCGGCGGCTACTGCACCAGCCAGGACCGCTTCATGGTGACCTACGTCTATCAGCGGCCCGGCTCGCAATACCCCAGCTACATCAAGTGCGCCGTGGGTGACGATGCTCCAGTGGCGGTCCGGATGGCGGTGCAGCCGCTCTAGACCGTCGGCCGAGCCGGGACCACGGTTCGTCGGCTCGTTTGGAACGGGTCTTGGGGCTCGCCGCGACAGCGGGGTCCGGGTAGAACGAAGATGACTCAACAGGCGAGGGGTTCATCATGAGCCGATCGGGCGTCGAGCGCCTGAGCAAGAAGGCGATCCTGGAAAACGCGCGAGCGATAGGATTCCGTCCGGGAACCATCATCGACGTAGGCTTCGCATTTGGCACCGAGGGCTTGTTCGAAGTCTTCGACGATGTGCATCACGTCCTCCTGGACCCGATCCAGGAGGCGGAGCCGGCGATGCAGCGCTTCTGCCAGGACCATCCGGGATCGATCTTCTTCGTGGCCGCGGCGAGCGACGCCGAGGGCGTGCTGAAGATGGTCGCCCGCAAGGGCGTGACCGGATCGAGTTTCCACACCAAGTTCAAGAAGGAATCCGCAGAGATGCGGAAGGTCCCGACGATCACGCTGGACAAGATCGTCCGTGAAAACGAGCTGCCAAAACCCTACCTGCTCAAGCTCGACGTCGAGGGCCACGAACTCCACGTCCTGAAAGGCGCGGAGCAATGTCTGCAGGACGCCGAAATGGTGATCATGGAGATCGGCACCTGGGCTGAAGACCATCCCAAGGGCCGCCCGAGCATGATGGACCTGTTCCGGTACATGGAAGACCACGGCTTCGTCTTCTACGAGTTCGCCGAGCCCGGCTATCGCCCGATCGACGGGGCCCTCTACATGTTCGACGCGGTGTTCGTGAAGATCGACTCGGTGCTCCGACGCGAACGGAGCCACAAGACGCCGGAGCAGGCGGCGATCTCGCGGCAGGTCAAGGAAGACAACGTCCGCGCCATGCTCAAGAGCGGCTGAGTCCAATCACGGACGTCGTGCTTAGCGTCCCCCGGCGCTCGCCAACCGAACCGGTTTGCGGCCAAGCGCCCGTAGATGAGGCGCGGCGTCGGTCGGCCGGCCAACACGGCTGAGAAGCTGCGCCAGTCGCTCGTGGGCCTCGTCGCTTTCGCCGGCGACGATAAGCACCTGACGCCACGCCTCGATTGCGGCCTCGATGTCGCCCGCATCGTCGGCGCAACGCGCCAGGCGCAACCAGCGGAGGCTTTGGGTCGGCGCGGAGTCCGCCAGGGCCCTGAGATGGGGCAAGGCTTCGCGCTTGCGACCCACGCCACAGAGGAACAGGGCGAGCCTCTCCCTTGTCTCGTCATCGTCGGGCGCAATCTCGAGCACCAGGCGCCACCAGGAAATCTCCGCCTCCAGGTCACCCTCATCCCCGACCCGCGCGGCAGGCGACAATCGCCGCCAGAGCTCCGTCCGATTGGGCGCCGAGGCGGCGATCAGGCGCAGATGCGGCAGTCTGTCGGCCTCGCGGCCAAGCTCGCCGAGGAGGCGGGCCATCTGTTCGTGGCTCTCGAGATCGTCCGGCTCCAGCGCCAACACCCGGCGCCAGACCGCGATCGACTCCGGGATATCGCCGGTCTTCTGCACTGCCCGGCCGAGGCGTTTCCACAGCTTGCTCTCAGTGGGACGCCGCTCAGCCAGGGCCCGCAAATGGGGCGCCGTCTGGTCCCAGAGATAGAGTCCCCCCAGCACCTCGGCCAGACGCTCGTGGGCCTCAAGGTCAAACCGGTCCAAGCCCAACACGTGCCGCCAGGTCTCGATCTCCTCCTCAGTCTGGCCGGTCTGTTTGAGGCCGCGCGCGAGCCGCTTCCATGGCTTGAGCCCGTCCGGCTCGCCGTCGGCGGCGGCCCGTAGATGTGGGACCGCCTCTTCGTGCCGCCCGAGATCCTGCAGCGCTTCCGCCATGCGGCTGTGCGCGTCGAGGTCCGCCGCGTCGGTTGCGACCACCCGCCGCAAAGCTTCGACCTCCGCCTCGGTGTCGCCGATCTCTTCGAGCCGCCGGGCCAGCCGTCTCCATTCCTTGACTCGTCCACGGGGGGCTGCCTCGGCCAGGGCCCGTAGGTGAGGAACCGCCTCGACCTGCTTTCCCATCTGGTCGAGCAAGGCCACCAGGGCCTTGTGCGCGGTCTCGTCGGCAGGCTCGAGGGCGACCACCTCGCGCCAAGCGCCGACGGCCGCCTCGGCGCGCCCGAGCTTCTGCAAACACAGCGCCAGCCGCTTCCACGGCGCGGCGTCCCCAGGCGCGCACTCGGCCAGGACCTTCAGATGTTTGGCCGCGTCCGCGAGCAAGCCGAGCCCAGTGAGGAGGCCTGCGAGTTGCTCATTGGCCTCCGTGTCCATCCGGTCCAGCTTGATGGTCCTGCGCCAGGCCTCGACTGCGCCTTTGGCGTCCCCCGTCTGCTGCAGCGCCCGCGCCAAGGTCCGCCATGCCTGTGAATCGTTCGGGGCCTTGGCCGCCAGCGCCTGCAGGTGCGGAACGGCCTCGGCCTGCAGGCCGAGGCCCTGGAGCAGCAGGGCCAGCGCCTTGTGGGCTTCGATGTCGGTGGGCGCGATCACCAGCACCCTGCGCCAGGCCTCGATGGCCCCAGACGTTTCACCGGCGGCCTGCAGATGCTCGGCGAGCTGTTTTTGCGGTAGGACCTTGTCAGGCTTGGCCGCGACGATCGCCCGCAGCTGCTCGATGGCCTCGGCCTTGCGGTCCAGGCCCCACAGCAGATCGGCCAGCTCTTGACGAGCTTCCAGATTGCCGCTGGCGAGGTCCGTCACCTGCCGCCACGCCTCCACCGCGCCCGCAGCGTCCCCGGTCTTCTGCAGCAGGCGGGCCAGCTTCTTCCACTGCCCAACGTCGCGCGGCGTGTTGAGCGCCAGCGCCCGTAGATGCGAGACGGCTTCCGCCTCAAGACCCAGCCCGAGAAGCAGAAGCATGAGTTCCTTATGGGCGTCGATATCGGGAGCCAGGGGCAGAACGCGCCGCCAAGCCTCGACAGCTCCCCGCACGTCGCCGATCTCCTGAAGGCGTTGAGCCAGCTGCTTCTGCGGCTTCACCTTGTGAGGGCGCGCCAGTGCGATCGCCTCGAGCGACACGGCCGCCTCGATCCGCCGATCCAGGGCGTCCAGCAAACGGACGAGCTCCAGATGGCTTTCCAGATCGCCATCGGCGACCGCCGCGACGTGGCGCCACGCCTCCACGGCGCCCTCCGCATCGCCCTCGCCCTCGAGCCGTCGCGCGAGCGTCTTCCAGAGGTTCGCGTCCTGCGGGGCGGCCGCGGCCAAGGCCCGAAAATGCGGGGTGGCGTCCGTGTTGCGGCCCAGCGTTTCCAGAAGCCGGACCAGTTCCCGCCGCGCATCCAGTTCGACCACTGGATTAGAGGTCAGATGGCGCCACGCCTCCACAGCGCCCTCCGCGTCGCCCTCGGCTTCCAAGGCGTAGGCCAACCGCCTCCAGGGCTTCGCCTTCTCGGGTGATGCGGCGGCCAAGGCGCGCAGATGCGGGATCGCCTCGGCTTTTCTGCCCAATTCCCCGTATAGGCTGACGATGCGCTCGTGGGCCCCGGGATTGTCACCGGATGCCTTCAGCGCGCCACGCCAGGCCTCGATCGCCTCCTGCGCGCGGCCCTCTTCTTCGAGCAACTTCGCCAGGCGCGTCCAAGGCCCAGCCTGATCAGGAGCGGCGCTCTCCGCGATCGCCCTGGCGTGGACGAGCGCCTCTGGTCTTCGGCTCCGTCCCCAGAGCAGCCGAAGCAGCTTCTCATGGACCGCCGGATCATCACCGGCCGCGGCCAGCACGCCGTTCCAGGCGTCGATGGCGGCGTCCCAAGCGCCCTGGGCCTCCTCGGTTTCCGCCAGGCGCCGCCAATCGGCCTCGCCGACGGCTTCCAACGTCACCAGGGCGTGCAGATGCGGCAGGGCTTCAGCCCTCTTGTCGAGTCCGAGCAGTGTTTGCGCAGCGCAATCATGAGCCCGTCGGCTGAGCGCCGGATCGCTCGCGGCCAAACTCGCGGCGCGTTCGAACAGCGGCGCGGCCTGTTCCGGGATCCCGGCCGCGAGCATCCGCTCGCCCCTCGACAAGGCGTGCTTTGCTCGTAGTCGGCTGTAGAACTCGCCCGCAGTCATGAGGTCTGGATTGGCGCCTCGCCGCGCCCGAAGCAGGGCGCCTTGACAGGCTAGCGAACGCCATGACGGTTGGCCAGCGGGCGCGAAGCGTCCTTCTCGCCAGCAGGGGCAGTGCAAGGCCGTCAATGTTTGCAATCGACGCACAGATTTCACCTGGCGAGGCCGGGGGATCAGAGACCCACATACCCCTGCAGATCCACGCCCTGGCCAAGCACTCGCGGGAACGATTCCTGGTGATCGGCTCGACGGATGACGACGAAGGCCTACGACCGCTGCTCGGCGACAATATGGAGCTGATCGCCTATCCGGTGCGCTACGCCTGGTTCAAGGCCGGCGCCTTTCCAATGTCGGCCAACGCCAATGACGCTCTTCTGCGGGCTCATGGCGTTGAAGTGGTGCACTTCCCCTATCCTCAGCATTTCGCGACCGGGCTGCCCTTCGTCTATGAGCCCTGGGGTCTGCCGCATCGTCACTTCCCGGAGTTCTTCCAGGCGGGCGAGCCGGAATGGATGGACGCCCTGATGCGCGGCGGCTGCGAGAATGCGGCCATGGTGATCACCGCCACGCAGTGGGCGAAGCGCGACATCAGCCGCGCCTACGGCCTGCCGCCGTCCAAGGTCGCCGTGCTGCCGAGGAATCCGATCTTCAAGCGATCCAGCCCGTCCGGCGCCGCAGACACCGACCTGGCGGGACTGCCCGAGGATTTCGCCCTCTATCCGTCGGCGGCTTGGCCGCACAAGAACCACGTCGGCCTGCTGCAAGCGATGGCGCTGCTGCGCGACGAGCATGGGCTGCGGCTCAATCTCGTCTGCACCGGAAAGATCGATACGACCGCCCTGCCGCTCATTCAGCAGACGATCGCCGAGCTCGGCCTCGAAGATCAGTCGTTCTTGCTGGGTCCAATCCCCCGCGCGCGCCTGGAGCGACTGTTCGGGGCGGCCCGGTTCCTGATCCATCCATCCAAGTTCGAAGGATTGGGGCTGCCGCTCGTCGAGGCGATGAATTTTGACCTGGCGATCGTGGCTTCCAACGCCACATGCATACCGGAAGTCGTCGGCGACGCCGCCCTGCTGTTCGATCCGGAGGATCCAAGGGCCATAGCAGCGGCCCTGAAACAGGCCATGGACTCGCCGGCGCTCCTGGCCGACCTGCGCGAACGGGGCCGGCGGCGTCTGCAGGCGTTTTTTCCATCCCACGCGCAATTGGCCGAGGCCTTTGTCTCCATCTACAAGGCTGCCGGCGGCCTTGTGCTCGACGAACGAGAGCAGGCCCTGGTGGCCGAGATGACCCGCTGATCCGATGGCGCTGAGATGGCTCAGGCATTTGTTCGCCCACGGACGACCGGCAGCCGCATCGGCTGAGGTGGAAGATCTCCCCGCCGTGGGGAAGGCCGCAACCATCGCGCCGCAAGGTCCGGAGCCGTTGGAAAATCCGCCGGAGGCCAAGAAGAAGCGGAAGTTTCCCAATTGGCCAGCCCTCGTCCAAGGCTCGCCAGAGCTCTGGAGCCAGGCCTTGAGCGACGCCGCGGCGGGACGGCGCGTGCTCTTCGCCAGCGCGATCGGCGGCCACCCACAGTTCACCGTCGTGGAGTCAGCGCTTGCCATCGCCCTGACGCTGCGAGGGGCGCATGTGGATTCGCTGATCTGCGACGCCGCCCTGCCGGCCTGCCAGCGGGCCAAGGTCACCCTCCCGGAACCGCGCGCCCTGATCGACGATCGGATCGGCGAACTGATCTGCGAATCCTGCGTCTCGCGGGGCCGCAAGGTGTTCAACATCCCCGGCCTGAACCGGCTGGAGATGAGCGTCTTCCTGCGGCCAGACGAACGGCGCCTCGCCCGCGAGATCGCGACGTCGTTGCCGCCGGATGAGATCGCCAGCTACGTCCACGAAGGCCTGCCCATCGGCGAGCACGCCAAGGCCGGGGCGCTGCGATACTACGGCGTCGGCGATCTGCAGCACGAGCCGGAAGGCGAACGGGTCCTGCGCCGGTTCCTGGAGGCCTCGTTGCTGACCGCCTTCGCCACCCGGCGTGTGCTGGAAGAAGGTCGCTACGACGTGGTTGTGACCAACCACGGCATCTATGTCCCCCACGGCGTGATCAATGCTGTGGCCCGCCAGGGCGGCGCGCGCACAGTGACCTGGAACACCGCCTATCGCCGCCAGTGCGCCATTTTCAGCCACGATGAGACCTATCATCACACCCTGATGGACGAGCCCGTCTCGGCCTGGGAGGACATGCCGTGGTCCCAGGCGCGCGAAGACGAGATCATGGCCTATCTGCAGAGCCGCCAACGCGGAGACCGCGACTGGATCTGGTTCAACCGCAACGCCAGCCAGGACGTGGATCAGTTCGCCAGCACTGTCGGGCTGGACTGGAGCAAGCCGGTCGTCGGCATGCTGACCAATGTCGTCTGGGACGCCCAGCTGCACTATCCGGCCAACGCCTTCCGCAGCATGCTGGACTGGCTGATCAAGACCATCGCCTATTTCCAGCGGCGGCCCGACCTGCAGCTGCTGATCCGCGTCCATCCTGGCGAGCTCGCCCCGCCAGGAGGCGTCACCATGTCCCGCCAGCCGGCCGCGGAGGAGATCCGCAAGGCCTTTCCCCGGCTGCCGAAGAATGTGTTCGTCATCCCGCCCGAGAACCCGCTCAGCACCTATGCGGCCATGGACCGGTGCGACTCGGTGATCATCTACGGCACCAAGACCGGGGTTGAACTGACGAGCTTCGGCATACCGGTGATCGTTGCCGGCGAGGCCTGGATACGCAACAAGGGGCTGACCTTGGACGCCTCGAGCGAGGCGGACTATCTGAAGATCCTGGACTCCCTGCCGGTCGGGCGGCGGTTGGACGAGGACACAACGCAACGCGCCCGGAAGTACGCCTACCACTTCTTCTTTAGACGGATGATCCCCCTGCCATTCCTGAAGTACCGGGACGACCAGTGGCCGCCGTTCATGGTCAAGCTGAAGAGTCTCGATGAGCTGGGTGAGGGCCGCTTTCCCGGCCTCGACGTCATCTGCGATGGCATATTGAGCGGCGCGCCCTTCATCTACCGCGCCGAGAGCCTCGGCCTGCACGACGCCTGATCGGCGCTAGGGCAGCTTGAACGCGGCGTAGTGGCGAAGGTATTCGCCGATCGAGAAGCTGTGGGACCGGTGCTGGTACTTCATGTCCGGATCGCACCACTCCAGTCCGAAGTGGGCGGCGATCTGGGGATGGATCGGGACGTGATGCTCGCCCATGCCGCCGGAGGCCTGCACCAGATCGCTCGGCGGCGGCTTGACCCCGAGCGCATCGAACACCCCGTCCCGCATGTAATGCAGGAAGTCCATCGTGGGGTGATTGCGCGACACGAACAGCCGGTCAGTCTTGAAGTCCTGGAGGGTGCGCCCACCCCATTTCAGATCGGCGCGCTGATCCAAGGACGCCGCCTTGACCGTGTTGATCTCGTGGAAACGGTCCAGGTCGATGACCTTGCGGATGTCGGTCCCCAGATAGCGCTCGCTCGCCTGCTCGGGCGTGAGCCCCTCGTCCAGGATTTGCAGCATGAGCCGGTCGCCATAAGGGAACAGCCCGGCCGGAGCGCCTTGGACGGGTTTGTTGCGGGGATCGGCGATGTGGAACGGCCAGAGGCTATTCATCCACAGGATGGGATAGCGGATGATCTTACAGTCGGCGGGCAGGAGCTCGATGCCAGGCATGATTGGCGCCTGGTGGGCGATCTGCTCGATCATGATCTCGCAATCACGGATGTCGTCCGGGCTGACCACCGCAGGGTCGCCTTTGCGGAACGCCCTGAAATAGACGACGCGGTAGCGGTCGGTAATGTCCGGACTCTCGGCGATCGCGCGCGCGAGGAAGCTGCCCTGGCAATTGCCGGCGACGATCATCGTGGGCTTGCGGGTGTCCTCCGCCATTCAGGCGGCGCCCTGGGTCTGGGCGATCAGGTCCACCAGTTCGCCGACGTCCGCCAGGTCATAGACCCGGTCGGCCGGCAGCCTCAGACCGAAATGCTTTTCGATGTCGAGAAGCAGCATGGTGTGTGAGAGGGAATCCCAGCCATCCACGTCGAGCGCGGTGGTCTCACGCGTGATCTCGACATCAGGTTGTCGAAAGGCTTTGCGAATGATCACCGCCACATCGGTCAAGATCGCGTCCTGGCTTGTCATGCGTCAGCTGCCGCCTTGGCTTGGTTTGTCTCGAGATATTTCTTCAGATTGAGATCGCGGGCGATCTTGCCGCTGGTGGTCTTGGCGAGCCAGCCGGCAGGAACGATCCTCACCTCCTTCGGCATCACCCCGAACCCGTTCAGAATCACGCTCTTCACCCGCCGCGACAGGCCCGGACCCGCGATATCGCGGCCATCCAGCTCGGCCAGGATCAGCAGCTCCTGGCTCCCGACCTGCTCGCTGAACACGCCGAGCGCAAGGCAGCGGCCCGCCTTGAGCTCGGGAATCTCGGCGTTGATCGCGAATTCCACGTGATGGGCGAAGACGTTGCGGCCGTTGATGATCAAGAGGTCGTCGGTGCGGCCAAGCAGATAGAGTTCGCCCTCGCAGATAAAGCCCAGGTCGCCTGTGTGATACCAGCCGTCGCGCAATTTGCTGGCGGTGCGATCCTGATCACGGTGATAGCCCGAAAACAGGAACGGCGCCCTGACGGCGACCTCGCCCAGACTCAGCGCCGGCGCGAGACCGCCTGCTGGGTCAATGACTTGAAGGGCGACGTCGCGGATCGGCCGTCCGACCGAGACGATGCGCCTTTGGGGGCGCCCCGTCGAAGCCGGCTCAATGTGGCCCTCGGTGAGCGCCTGCTCATCGACGTCCAGGCTGCGCACCGGCTCTCCCCGCGGTGTCTGGGTCACGGCGAACACCGTCTCGGCCATGGCGTAGCAGACGCGGCACTGGTCCCAGCGCACCCCCAAGCGAGCGAAGGCGCCAACGAACAGCTCGAAGGTTTCGTAACGGCAGGGCTCGGAGCAATCGATGAAGGCCTTCACGCGCGAAAGGTCAGCTTCGAAGCCGGGGCGAACGGCGCGACACAGGTGGTGGAAGGCGAAGTTGGGCAGCCAGACGTGTGTGCCCCCGTGGGCCTCGAGCGACGAGAACAGCATCTCCGGCTGGGCGACCCACTCGAAGGCGTCGAGGCTGACGACGGTGGCGCCCGCCGCCAGCGGCAGCATGAAACAGGCGATCAGGCCCATGTCGTGATAGAGCGGGAGCCAGGAGACGATCACGTCCGTCGTCCCCAGCTGCAGCTCCTCGATATAGCGCTCGGTCTGGGCGGTCACCGCGCCATAGGACAGCAGCACGCCCTTCTTCAGGCCTGTGGTCCCGGAACTGTGCTGCAGGAAGGCGATGTCTTCCGGCTCAGGCGTGAACGCCGGCCAATCCCGGCTCAGCCCGACCGCATCCTCGGGGGTGAACACCCTCAGACCCGGACAGTGAGCCCGGATATGGGGCGCATTGTCGGCATAGGTGACCACGGCTGCGACCCCGATCCGCTCGAACACCGCCTTGTGTTGCGACCAGTAGAGGTTCGGTTCCTGCTTGGCGGAGGGAAAGGGCATGAAGCTGGGCGTGCAGCCGGCCAACATCGCGCCCAGGAAGGCGAAATAGAGTTCAGGCGAGTGCTTGAGGATGATGACGACTGGCGAGCCCGGATCGATCCCGGCGTCGCGATAGAGATTGGCGTAGGCCGAACTGCGCCCCAGCGTCTCACGAGAAGTGAATGAGGTTTCCTGGCCTTGCGCCACCACCCGGCAAAACACGTCGGCGGGGTCGCTGGCGCGTTCGCGCAGCGCAGTGATCACGTCTCGCATGTGACCTTTACGCCTGCCTCGTCGCGGTCGCTGGCGCGGGTCGCCTCGAGACTGTCCAATCCATCGCCTGGGCCGCCGTTCGTACTTTCACCTGGATCATGGAACGGGTTCTTCCCGCCGTGTCAATCTCTGGGGCGAGCGCGCGGCACGGGGCTGGCCTGGCGCATCAATGGGCTATATGCGTGCAGGCTCAGAGACCTTTGCGGCAGGCGTTCATGAGGCGGATGGGGATTGAATCGAGGCGCTTGGCGAGGCTCCTGCCATGCCCCGGCCCGGGATCCATCGGGCGCCGGCGTGGCCTTCGGCAGGACGCCTCAACCTCAAAACCGGCCAGGCGCTGATCGCGAACCCGCCCATGTCGTTCCTGCCCAACCCCGACTACCTGCGCCATCCGAAGATGAAGGCCGCCGCCGACACGGTGGACGCCTCGGCGCAGCTGGAGGCGATGGGTCAGTTCCTCCCCGCCTTCCAGCGGAACTATGCCGAATGGATCAGGATCGGCCGGCCGGACTTCGACGCCCGGATCGGCGAGGGCGACCCTGCATTGGCTGAGCTTCAGCGCGACGGCGTGGCGCTGTTGAAGATTCCGGAGCGGTGGAAATCGGAACTGGTCACCCTGGCTGCGCCCTTCATCGGCACACTGGAAAAGAAGCTCGAGGCGATCGAGGGCAAGCCCAAGTTCCGCGACATGAACCTGGCGCTCGACCGCGGCGAGAACGGTCGGCTTTACAAGGTCGCCCGGGCCGCCTTGGAGGAGCTGCACGTCTTCGAGATCGCAGCCGCCTACCTGCGCCAGCCGGGGTAGATCAAGAAGCTGTACG
>Ga0265338_10005964_pt1 | contig 15671 bp, 23 predicted proteins | sample 42126metaG_FD_193579 | JGI IMG/M metagenome (GOLD analysis project Ga0265338, IMG submission 193579) | Rhizosphere microbial communities from Carex aquatilis grown in University of Washington, Seatle, WA, United States - 4-21-26 metaG | ecosystem: Host-associated > Plants > Roots > Rhizosphere... | reverse complement strand
TTTTCTGAAGGAAGGTAAATTTCCGTAGATGTCATTCCAGAGGGATTGATCGCCAGCTTTAAATCTGCTGTCTAGATCTGCCTCCGACCAAAAACTCTGATTGATCGTGATATTCTTCGCGTAGGTATAGTCCATCAGCTTGAGGATGTTGTGGTCGTTATCTACGTAATAAGTATCGGAGAGTTGAGGAAAGAGTGTCAGACGAGATCCTAGGGTGAGAATTCAACTATTTTCTTTACATTATAGATTCCTCAATTTCTTTTCAAAAAAACATTTAACACATAAACGAACCAACTCTTGATAAAAAACGAAACCTTCTTCAAACTTCTCAAGAAATGGAAAAAAAGAAGAGTCACTGGTTATGTTTGGAAGAAAGAATTCTTATAAAAGAATTAATTGATAAAAATGCTTCCAACAAATCTATGTGCAAAATACTCGGAAGAAAGGAAGACTCGATATCTCAAGAAATCTACAAAGGAGGCGGGCGATCTGCTTATTGTCCTTACCAAAGCCATAAAGTCAATGGAAGAAATAAAAACCAAGAGGTTCGTTTAGATGTTCTCTGCGATCTTATGGAGAAAGCATTAAAATGCGAAATAGAACCCCGAAGAAAGTGGGCTCACCTTAGCGAAGATAATAAAAAGAAGATAATAGAAATGCGTCCTTCTTACACTCTTCAGAAAATTTCACACATATTGAAGATCAGTCCATCTACTATTAATTCATTCCTAATGAATTTAGATTCAAAACAAAAATTAATACAATCTAGTTCTTGCACACCCGACTCCGACACTCAGTCAAGAATTACGTCTTTAGAAATGCAAATAGAAATATTATTCGAAACCATCAGGGAAATAAAAAATGATTTACAAGACAGATGATCTAAGCAAGTTTACTTTCAAACCAGAGAATAGAGACATCGAACCAGACAATCTTAATAAGATAAGGGCGAGTCTTCGAATCAGGAACCTTTTGGAACTGAAGCCGCTTCTTGTAAATGAAAAGATGCAGGTGATTGACGGACAACACAGATTAGTTGCTGCAAGAGAACTGGGGCTTCCAGTTTGGTACACCATTCAGAAAGAAGAAAATCCCGAGGACATTTTTTTGCTCCAAACTCAAAAAACTTGGTCGCGTGTCGATTATTTAAAATACTATGCTCACAAGGGAATTGAGGCTGCTAAATTAATTTACGATGACATAAAAAAGTATCCCAATCAGGCTAAAAGATATTCAAGATTGACTCATGTTCTTGGTATGGCCGGGGGTGCAACGGAACTTATTTCCCGTCTTCGCTCAAAAAAAACCCCTCTTCCTCTATCGACTAAAGAAATGGACACTGCTAGGGCCTTGGTTGCACAAACAGAGGGTATTATAGAGGGAATTCAATGCGCCATGGTATCTAGGCAAGCATTTTTGAAGGGGGATGGTCCATTTTTTGCAATGGTCAGAATACTTAAAAAGGAAGGCGTTACTGAAGAGCTGCTTGTGAAAAAGATCCAACAGAGAATCGACGCTATACATCAATGCTCCACAAGAGAAGCTTACTACGATATGTTTAAGTCAATTTATAACTACAGAAACCAAAACCCAATTGAGTGAGCGGCATGAAAAAACCCTGTGTCCAATGCGAAAAAGAATGCGACATCGAGCCGATTCAGTTGGGCGATGCGTTTACGCTGACCTACTTGCGCGCGTGTAGCCCAGAGTGCATGTTTCTTATAGCCTGGGATTACTTCTATGAAATTGGTCATCACAAAGACTTCAGAAATAAGCTCCATGATCTGCAAAACGAAGAGGATAAAAAACTTTGCCAGGAGTTTATTGAAGCTACTAGCAAAATGTTCTTGGAAAACTTCAAAAAGCATTTGCAGGCCAACCCAAAGATGCTGTCGACTCCGGTGCCTGAGGAATTTCTGAACATGTTCAAGGATGTGCCCAAAATTCCGGTTTCTTCTGGCTGCACCATGAGATTCACACGCCCATGCAAAGAACAGAAGATTGTATGGGCTAAAGAACACGTCGAAAGGGTAAAAGAGGAGCTGAAGGAGGCAATAGAGGACCTAGAGAAGTATGAAAATGAGCTTTAGAAACTACTGCAAATCGGAAACGCCGAACTTGCGCCTCAGAATCTCTGAATTTATCCCAGTGAGAACCTTAACATCTATATTTTCCCAGTCATCTAGAATCTTTAAAAGATCTTGATCGGGAATTTCTCTCAGATTATGAGGAATGCCATAGAGATCCGCTCTTTTTTTTATATCCCAAAACATAAACTCGTACTGCTAACTGTTTTCATAGGCCTCCAACATCTGATCGACCAGAGATTCGCACTCTTTGATACAAAATGAATTGTTTTTATAGGATTCTCGAAAAATAGGGCTATATTCGGTGATTAGTGATGGATGCCTTATCATCAGATCTTCTTTCATCTTCTTATTAGTCGCAATCATTGACGGAGTAATATCACCTGAATGAGCGCAGTCAAAGCCAACCCACCTCTTCCCGTCTTTTTCTACTGAGTTCCAAGTGCAGCCTCCATGAACATCGCAGTCAATCTCTGTTTCTTTATCAACCCATGGATGATCTAACGGAATGGAGATGTAGCCACACAGATGTCCTCCGAATATAAGAAAGGATTTTAATTCATCTTGAGTGATCTTGTCTGCTTCGGGCACGTGCGCCGTTCGACGTATTCTGCATTCCACACCCTTGTATTTCCATAGAACAAGGTCAGGTTCTTCCACCCACTCGCCATTGCCCCACCAAGCAAGCTTTAAATCTGAATCCCAAGTGTGTATCTCTTCCTTATCTAAATCCTGTCCCATTTCCTTCCCTTTTCGTAGTGATCCCATGAACCCTTTCCAAAAACCCGAGCTATTTCTGCTCTTCTGTTCATCTCCTGGTGAGAAAGATAGACGCCTCTCTTCTTCTTGCTCGCAAGCCACCGCTCATTGCTCCTTTTTATCTTTTCACGGGCGCGGTCTTTTTTGCCAGGATTTTGACACGCAACAGCCTTAGATTTTCTCACTGGTTCCCTTCCCAGCATTTTCACATATTCTCTGTAGATAAAGCAGTCGCTGCAAAGAGATTCTTTTAGAACCTCTTCAGCAAAAACCTTTCTACAACTAGAACAAATAGCCCTTTTAAGATTGACCATTTCACATATTGATAGGATCGCTGAAAAACCTAGGAAGCTGCTGCCCCTCTCCGAAAGCCTCTCGCCTAGCCTTATCCCAGTCGATCTTGTTGGTTGATTTGTTGAAGAAGTGCGTATAGAGAGCATAGCGCATAGCATCTAGAGCATGGTCGTTGGCCTTTTTAGGCACATCCTCGCCCGTAGGAAGAGTTTTCTCATTCCAGACGTATGACTGCATCTCCTCGATCAAGTGGCGCGCTTTTCGGCATATCTTAAGTGTTCCATTGTCAATCAGGCTGCTCGTGAACCTAATGCCATGGATTACTTCATTACTTGCATCGAAAAGATTCTGAACGCCCAGACCTCTGAGCTCTACTTTAAAAGAAGCGGCAGATGGATCGATATAGATCCCGCGAATAGGTTTATTAGCTATGAACTTTTGTAGGTCCGCTGCGTATTCGGCATCCGTTTTCTGCCTTTGATGCGTCTTGGAGTCATAGTAATATTCATCCTCCACCCAAAGATTAGGATACTTAGAGCGGTTAACACCAATAAGAATAAAGCTGCAAGGATTGCACGTACCGTAATCGACACCCACAACGTAATACTCCGCAGTGCTTTGAGGATAATCGATAACGTGGTCTTGAATGGTGAACGAATCATAAACAGCTCCTTCAGCTTGTACCCATAGTCCCTCGATATATCTCTGGTACCAAAGTCCTTTGTACTGCCTTTTTATGTAGTCTTTCTCTACCTGGGTAAGGGCAGGGTTATCATCTAGCCTAAACTGCCAGCTTTTCACATCTGAGTTGTTGGTAAGAAAGTCTTTTTTCAGCCAATGAAAGCTAGAATCGGGGTTAGTGGTACCAAAGATCTTAGATTCCCCCATCATGCAACGGGATACGAGCATCTTGAATGCGCCTTCTGGAATTTCTGTCATTTCATCGACATACGCACCACCAAAGGTTGGGCCTTTTAACTTCTTCTCGGCGCTTTTGTCGTCGCATCCTATTACCCACACCGTCTTTCCCCATATATTCATCTCTCTCTTGCCGACGTAATACTTAGCGTCGATCCCGATGATTTCTTCTAAAAGAGTTAGAACGTTGCGTCTGAATGTGTCGAAAGTTTTAGCTAGAATGGCGAAGTCCTGGTCTTTGGGGCTTAGGCTGATCTCCTCTAAGAAGCGCACCAAAGAGACGTAAGTCTTGCCTGAGCGTACAGCTCCTTCCCAGATATTGATCTTGGCAATAGATTCGCTAAAAGAAAGAAGCTGTTTAGCACTGAGTGGTTTGATGAGCCGCAATTATTCCTCCGCTGGCTGCTGCCCTTCTCTAGTGATGTCGATTATCTCTCCGTCTTTAGAACACCAAGCGACAATGCCATCACCTGGGCACATGCCTGGATCTATCCACAAATCCTGGTTCTCTTCTGTAGGAGAAAAGATCATCTCTTTGCGTAGCATAGTCACAACGCGCTGACCAGGTTGTGGTCTTGTCATGCCAGCTAATTGCCATTTCTCATCCATAATTTCCCTCTTGTTTAGCCTCTTGTAGAAGCGGTTTTGCTTGTTCCCTCAAATTCTTAAACTCCTCCATCGCTGCCTCTTTGACAGTTGCGGAGTCTCTTCCCTCTTTGTCCCATGCAAACTTGTTACGCATGAACATTTGGTAAATGGCGGGCTGCACCTTACCCTCTATCTCTCCCAACATCATCTTCTTGCCGAGCTCGAGCCAGTGTTGGTATCCATGTGCTTCAGCAGCTCTTTTGTTATGGGCATGGAAAACGAGTGGTTCATTACGTATGTATTTTTCCATCGTCTCCCAGGTGAGAGTGGTACCCTTATGCTCAAATACCCACGCAGCTTTCTCTTCACCTTTGGCTATCCATTTGCAATAGCTTTCGTAGGCGATTAGCTTGATGCTCGTCGTCTTAAGCTTCTTAGCGTTTTGATTTCCTTTGGGTGGGCCCATTACCATATTTTTCTGTATACATGTATTTAATATTTTAAAGGGAGAAGTGTTTACAGAGTAAGCCGAGTAATCTTTGTTTACCGTGTAAACGGTGTAAACTGAGTAAACACTGTAAACAGTTATTCATAGTTATTTTTTACGTATTTCGGTAAAACTGTTTCTCTTCTATTGTGATGAGAAAGGAGATAACTATGGAAAAATCAATATGTCTAGAAGAAATAAATGAGAGGGGTTTATTGAAATACGAACCTGTCTGCGATCTGAGCAAACTAGTTTGTCATCTGATGAAAAAGAAAAAACTATCCCCTCGTGATCTCCAGGAAATTATGTACTGCGGGTGGCAAATCCATTTTATCAGTCACGGTCCTGCGATTTTTTCACCAACACAGTTCCATTCGATTTAAATTCTAGATCAAAAGAAGACGGATTATCGTTTTCATCCATAACCTGGATCTTTCCTTCCAGATATGCCTTGTACATGTGTGCTTGATCGATATTCCAAAATGCCTGAGAAGTGGGAAGATCGGTTTCATATTTTATGCGCATAGAGCCTCCGGGTTTTCTATTTAGCACAGAAAGTTTTTATTTTAAACTTGTTTGTCTTTTTGATTGGGATTGGGTGGGCAAAAGCAGCAAAATATATTTCTAAACACTCCGTAGCATTTAGAGGCTGCAGCTTCTTGCTGGTGTAAGGGGATCTCCTCTTTTACATTGATAGAGACATCTTTGTCGCAGCAAGAGGAGACAAAGAGGCAGTTGCCTTTTGGACAGCAGTTTTCGATGCATGATGGTTGGACGGCGGAGGGGGAGCACATAATAGACCTTTTTGTTAACAAGCGTTAACAATTCCCAACCCTCTTAATCACCATACTAGCACTTTCCGCTTTTCTTAATCTTTTTGTATTTCTCAATCATTGGATCACGCACGTTCTTGTCGATCTTAACCAGCTTCTCGTTTTTCTTTTCAGCTTTCTTGAGAACTTTAGCAGCTAGCTTGGGCTTGCCTTTTTTGATGTCCTTCTCGGCAGTCTCCATTCTCTTGGTGACTTGGTGCATTTTCTTATCCATATCTTTCCTTAGTTTTTGCCTGTTCGTGTGTTAGTCTAGCTCGCGCGATTTGCACATAATCCTCTTCCTTTTCTATTCCTATCACGGAGTGATTAAGTCTTGCTGCTGCGACGATGGTTGTCCCTGATCCACAAAATGGGTCTAGTAATACGCCATCTTTTGGTGGCATGACTAGTTTGATGAGATATTCCATGAGCTTAAGGGGTTTGACTGTTGGGTGGGGGTTTTTGTATTTAATCTCTTTCAGCGGATCCGCCTCACTAAATCCACGCCCTGAATCGTTTTTAATTCCAGCTGGTTTAAGAGGCAGTCCCTTAAGCCCCTCATTCCTCTCTCGTGTACTTGCCTTGGCGCAATAGAAGAAGCGGGACGCTCCGCCCGAGTCGTTTATGTTATTTGGACTATCACCCCATCCTCGCGAGTAACAAGATATTCCCCCTTTCCCTAATCTAATGCCCTTACGATTGTCGGGGCGTGTCGTGGATATCCCACTCTGCTCATCCAGCATTTTTGCCGCTTCTTCGTCGAACAAGACATTTGCGGGCCAGCGGCCTGTAATATTTGATCTGTCCGATCTATCTAGAGAATGCAAGCCTCCTTCATATAAAGTTTTAACTGTACATGTATTCCGCTCACATCGCGCTAATTGTTGATCTTTAGTGTCGGTATAGTCTATTCGACAATCTTCAATATTAATCCCAGCTTGCCCCCATTTCTGAGCATTCTCTTTAAACGTGCCATCACAGGGTTTCATGCAAACTAATATTGGCTCATACGCGGGCTTAAGAGCTGTTCCGTAGCCGTCTAATCCAAAATGATTGTGAGATTTCGGAAATCCGGATCCGTAGATCCACATGATTGTATCACGAATTTCGTACCCGCTTTTTTCGATGGCAGTAGCGAGGCGATGGCTAGTTCGGCTCCCTCCCATGGCAAGTAGATAACCTCCTGGCTTGGTGATTCTGAGGCATTCTCTCCAACATTCAATTCCTGGAATTTCATTATCCCACTCCTTTCCCATGAATGATAAACCATATGGCGGGTCTGTGACGATGCAGCTAATGGAGTTATCTGCCATTTTACGCATCTCTTCCAAACAGTCGCCGTGGATGATTCGCTGCATATTTTTTGGATATACATGTAAATATTTTTTTACGTCTAGAAATAATGCGCGGTATGCTAAAGTGGGGTCATGAAATCTGAGATTTTAGTTAATTTAAAAAGATTTGTGTTAGAAAAAGTAAGTATATTTTATAGGTATCTAAACGTCTGATAATTGTTATTATGTTGTAAAATAAACAGTTTATATGTATTTAAAGTTTTAATTATTTCTTTTTTGCGAAACAAAAATCATATCATCTACAAGCTTGTCCAATTGCTCGATCATAGGATAAATATATTTAATGAGCATCCCCATCATTGCGGATAGCTTTACAACCTCTTTATGGGAAATTTGAACATCATCCCCGTGCAGAGACCAGTACATTGTTTGGCTCAATTCCCCGAGTTGCGAGAGCATCTGAAAAATGTTCACATCTAAAGTCTTATCCCTTTTTTCTAACATGTCCAGAAGTTTATAGATTTTTTCTTCTTCCACAAACACTACTTTGTTGGAGCGAATGGCCCTAAAAATATTCATTTTACTCCTTTTTACTCCTGTTTAGCATAAGGGCTAATAATGAGGGCTGGCCTTTCCTGCTGCATATCAAATATTTTTATGACTATGCCGGGATTTTCCGAGAAACGGCGTTGAGAAAAGATATCTACACATTGGTTGTCATCGGAAATGACGACACCCTTTAAGCAGTCTTCGTAGAGCTTTTGCAGATTAGTTGTGTCGGGCTTTGTATGTGGTAGGATGCGATGGCAAAGCATCTCCCTTTTTCTAATCTTAGATGTGCTCTTAGGAATAGGAATCAAAAAAAGGAAATGAACAAATACCGAATGGGAGATTAGAGAATCCCTGTACTGGCTCTTTAGCTGCCATCGCACATATTGCTTATCTTTAGATCTTATATCGTAATGGCAATGCCTGCCTGCTTTAGCGGCAGCCCAAGGAATCGGCTTACCGTGAATGGTAAACTGTAGCATTCCCTTTTAATGGAGTAGGTAAGATTTTTATTCAACTTAAAGATTCAAAAAATTCTTCTTCTTATATTATACTTTTCTAGAGCTTTTTCTATCTTTCCTACCTTTTTCATCGTTAATGGAAGAAAAGTATCATACCAGTGGGTGATGAGAGGAACGTTGTTATCATCCTGATCTAACCAGCCTCTTGCCGCACTCCATTTGACTAGATGATAGCTACCAATTATCTCGTTAAATGCCAGTACGTATACCTTTTCCTGAGGAACATGCTCAGAAACATCGATCCATGTAGACATTTTTTATTCCCTCTTCTTCAGTCTTTTCTTTTCCTGGCGAAGACATCTTCGGTAGTGCGCATGCCTTTATATACTTTTTTTGTAAGATCTTCAAACCTAATTTTTCCTCGGGTTTTCCTACAAATCCTATAGGCAACTCTCGCATGTATAGGATATTTATGAGGATCTCTGTTGAGGTAAAGACTTACGGTTGTTTTAGAGATAAGACACAGCTGCGCAAAGTCCTTTTGCGACATATTTTGATGTTTCAGAAAATTTTGGATGGCTTCTTTGTGGTTCATAATGAACATTAAACCATAGGAGAAACTTTGCTCACAATGAAAATTGTTGCAGAAAAATCCATGGCATGATTAATATGTATAGAGTACATGAAACAAATGTACCCCGCGTTGTAGCGCGGGATACTGACAAGCACCTGGAGGTAGAATGTCAAAAGTCAATATAGCGCGCTTGCGCTTTCTTAAAAAGCTAATAGCTTTACTTTGCCGTGGTACACCAGGTATTAAAATAATTAATACGTGGAGTGGCTATGCTTAACTATTATCTAGAGCCTAATTTAGAACCGCCGTGCGATGAGCCAGAAATAGAAGAGCAAGATGATGGCGATGATCGATACGAAAATTTATTAGATTACGAAGAGTATCAAGGATATTTACACGTACAAGGACTTTAACATGAACCAAAAAATTATCGATACATTGCAAGAAGAGATAAAATACAAAATTGACGCTCTTCTGAAATTAACCATCGAGCATGAAGTCAGAGGAGAAGATACCGAGTTTTTCGAAAGACGTGTAATCGGATGGACTTTTCTAAACAAATTGTTGACAGACTATTTAGATAACTTAACACCTGGAGAACAAGTATGACACAAAGTCAAGAAATAGGAAAGCTCGCGGAAGCTTTATCGATTGCCCAAGGAAGAATGAAGCCTGCTTTGGAATCTAGCAGCAATCCATTTTTCAAATCCAAATACGCAGACTTAAATAGCGTTTGGCAGGCTTGCAAAACACCCTTGGTAGAAAATGGGCTCGCCATTATTCAAACGATGGAAGTGCAAGGTGAAAAGACTTGCTTAGTCACTACGCTTGTGCATTCGTCTGGTCAATGGATTAAGAGCTTTTTGCCCATTCCATCCGTTAAGCAAGATCCTCAAAGCGTAGGATCTGCTATCACTTATTGTAGGCGTTACGCACTAGCAGCTATCGTTGGCATCTCTACCTCAGACGATGATGCGGAATGCGCCATGCAGGAAATCAGGCAGCCCGTAGAGCTCAAGAAAACGAGCCTCAAGATCTCTAAAGAACAGGTGGAAGAGATCGAAGAGAAATTGTCTGCGTGCCCACAGATCCGATCAGGTTTCTTAGATTGGGCTGGAATCGATAGAGTACAGGATTTGGATGCATCTGAATGGAAAAGAGTCATTCAAGCCCTTAACGTCAAAATGAGAAAAGAAGGAGTTGCGTCATGAAGCAGAACACCGACCAGTGGTTAAACTGGAGGCGTATCGGTTCATCCGACGCGCCTATTATTATGGGTGTATCTCCCTATCAAACACCTTACCAGCTATGGGAAAACAAAACATTGGGTAAAGAAGTAAAAAGCACGTGGTCTATGGAAAGAGGGAAGCAATTAGAAGAATCCGCTCGCCAATGTTTTGAAAAGAAGATGGGAGTTTTTGTAAGACCCGCATGTTTTGATAGCAAAACCCATAGCTTCATGACGGCAAGTGTTGATGGCATTGATTTAGATCAAAAGGTACTCGTTGAGATCAAATGCCTTGGTAAGGAAAACCATGCTTTAGCAAAAAAAGGCAAAGTACCCGAACACTATATGCCCCAGCTCCAGCATCAATTAGAGGTGTTGGGACTAAATGGAATGTACTACTTCTCCTTTGATGGTCAAGATGGGGTGATCGTGGAAGTAGCCAGAGATGATAAATACGTTTCTGAGCTTGTGAAAAAGGAGGGTAATTTTTGGGAATGCTTGAATAGCATGACAGCTCCGGAACTCACCACTAGAGACTATGCGGATCTAGACCCCGCAGCGGAAATTCTAGTGAAAGAGTGGTTGACACTCAGTGAAGCTATCAAATCCCATGAAAAAGAAGAGAAAAGGTTAAGGGAAGAACTCCTTAAGCTTTCTGAAGACCGGAATGTAAAGGGGTTTGGGTTGATGATCACAAAAAGCATATGCAAAGGAGCTGTAGACTATGATTCTATTCCTGAGCTAATGGGAGTAGATCGAGAGAAGTACAGAAAAGCACCTACAAAGAGGTTTACATTCAGAATTCAGCTTGATGTAAAATAATTATTTTATAGAATGGGGTTGTGGAGATAAAATCCCACACTCGTGTTAATTTTTCCTAATCCCTCGGCCCCTATCGTCCTGGTAGGGGTTTTTTTCTTTACAGGCAAGTGTACCAACCAGTTAGAGATTGTGTTTTTTTTTGTAGGCGATTAGCATAAACCTAAATTAATAAAAAAGGGTGGTCAACGTGACCACCCTTTTAATTAACCCAAAAATCACGTCTTTTACCAGAAGACGAAAGACTAAAAAGGTAAACTTTTCAATCTTTGTACCATCGATCCTACACTAACAGATGGTTTCTCTAAAGTAAAATAAAAGATTGATCTAAGTTTCTCCTCAAAGTTTCTTCGAATCTGGTAAAGACTCACCGAGGAGTAAACATGTCTATCGTCCGCGTCGTCCATGACAAGCACAATCCCTATGTCATACTGAACAAGGAATCCCTTTGGGATAAAAAATTATCTTTAAGAGCCTGTGGCATGTGGGCAAGGCTAATATCTAGACCAGATAACTGGCGCATCATCGTCGATGAGCTGGCGGCAAGCTGCGGATTAAACAGAAAAACCATCTACTCAATTTTAAATGAATTAATTGATGCTGGGTACGTTTTCCGTTTTCAAAAAAGAGGTGCAAGGGGGCGCGTCTGCTCCATAGAGTATTTTGTTTTTGAAAGCCCCGCTTCAGTAGAGGAATTCAAAAAATCTTTACCGGTATCCGTTTTATGGAACGCGGGAAAGCGGGACGCTGTCAGCGGGGACGCGGTCACTCCCTATGAAGACTCCCAGGCTCTTACTAATATAGATATTACTAATCCTTCTTCTTCACTTCGTTCAGAAGAAGTTAAAGAAAAGAGAGAGGAGGACAAGCCTCCCCCACCCGCTTCTTTTTGCTATAAAAGAGTGAAGATGGGGAAAGAGAAGCTAGAAAAACTCTTTGATGATTTTGGTAAGGAAAAAGTTGAGAAAATGCTTGATAGGCTGGATGAATATGCAGACATCAACCCCAAGAGATTTAAACAATACGCTTGTCATGCAGCGGTGATTAGAAAGTGGATGAGAGAAGATGGGGAGAAAAAAGCTGCGGTTACACCTACAGATCAATCCTCCAAACTGCTAGAATTCGTTAAAGTACACTATGACGGATGGAGAACTGGCATTGTGGGAATTGATGTTTTTAGAGACAGGATAGAATATTTCCACGGACCAAGCGTAACTGCGGTTAAACTTATCGATTCGTCGTTTTCTGAACAGACACTGAACATGCTCCGAAAGTTTGGGCTAAAAGGCCCATTACAGGCTTAAATTTGAAGCAACTGGGCGCGATCAAGGTTCTCGTAGCCTTAAAAACAAAAAGGCTTAAAAACAGCCTAAAAACAGGCAAATTTTAAAAAGTAAGGATTTTACTTATGAAGATGGAGATAAAGAACTTCAAGGCCGTTAGCAAAGGTTCTCTACAGGGGTTTCTAGAGATCTATTTGCCAGAGCTCGGATGGACACTCAAAGACTGTGGGCTGTTCAGCGCAAATGGAAAGAGTTGGATCAACATGCCTCAAAAGACCTACAAAGACAAAGAAGGAAAGGAAAAGTATTTTTCTCTTATCCACATGGATGAAGACAAATACAAAGCCTTCGGGGTGGATGCATTAGAGGCTTATAAGAAGTTCAGCCAGCAGAAACCGCCAGAGCCTCAAGAGGACATTTTTGATCTGTTCTAGCTTTTAGATTCCGCGTGCTTCAGGACGTCTTCAACGACATCCTCCACCACTTCTTCAGCAGCTTTCTCTACCTCGGGATGTTGTTGTAGAAAAGTGCATGCTGCTAGAAAGAGAATAGGAGATAAAATAAGATATTTAAACATGGGTATCCTTGGTTAGGGTTAATAACCTCTTGTATCAAGATGTAAGAATATATTTCAATATTTTTATCTATTCTAATAATCCATAGAGGCTAATGGTGCCGCTAAAATTACCCGATGAAGGAACTAATTGGAAAGCATTACATGTTACGGTTGCAGAAGAATAGCCGCCGCCAATCAAAGACATAGCATTAATACTTGACATTGTGCCTGTAACAATAGGGTAGGAGTTTTCTTCACAATTACATAACCAAATAGACCCTCCTTGCACCGCTGCAATTTCTAAAGCTATAACCATGCCACTAGAAGAATTCACATTTGTCATTGAAGTAGAGTTCCAGGCTGTCCAATTCATTCCAGATGAATATCCAGTAGAAATGAAAGTCCCTCCCGCATCTACGGAAAGCTGTAGAAGTAAGTAAGCACTTCCTACAGAAAAAGCAAGATCGCGATACACTATTAGGTAGTTATTATATGTCGAGTTTAAAGAAAAAACTAAAGACGTAGAAGAGGAAGCAACCTGAGAAGAAATAAGAATAAGATTTGTAGCTGCTTGCCAGGAAGGAGCAGCAGCACCATTACTTATCAATGCATAACCGAGTGTTCCTGGTGCTACAACACTCAAAGCTGAAGTAGATCCTCCCCCCAAAATTACCCCATATTGAGTCTGAGCTCCCAATTTTGCAGCTAGAGCAGATGGTGTAACTGCATTGGCTGTATTAGATCCAGCGATAGCTTGTGCGCTAGTAGCAAGCTGTACAACACCTGGCAAAGAAGTAGTGGACAAACTCGCATTTATTACCATACCACCTACACCAGCCTGTGTGAATAAACCTCTAAAGGGATTTCCGGCTAAGGTAAAAACATTGTTGATGGCTGAAGCTGTATTAGTGCCATCTGAGAAAGCTAAAGGAACAGAACCATCTAAACTAAATTGGATCTCATTTATTCCAGGAGCAGAATGAATCTGATTGGCTGTACCCGCTAATTTGATGTTTTGAGAAATATCTGGACTTACTTTAGTTCCGTTGTCGGTAGACAGGGTTTGTACACCGAACGCGGAAATGTCATTAGCAAATGATAACCATGTCGCTATATTTCTTGCTTTACTGACTAATTTATACCATTGAGAAGGAGTAACAGATTCATCTAGCCATTCATCTCCTAAATTAAATCCAATTATATCATAAACTGTGGGGGCTTTATTGTGAAACGAGAGATTTGGGGGTCTCGTTTGATTGAGACCCTGGTATCCAAGAGGATTTAGATTCGGAAAACTCGAGCTCATTTTACGTCTTCTACTTCCGTTTCAATAGAAGAGCGAATCAAAGCCACCGCATCCGCAATCTGCATTCCACTATATTTTAGTGCTGAATCACATACTGCCACAAGTGCTCGCTCTACATTTTCGCTAATGATCAATTTCTTCATGGAAAATCCTATTTTTTAAGAAATTTAGACAACAAATTCATTGAAACACGATTAAAATAAATTGTCTACACCGGAGTCGCAATAGGTATAGAAGGCGCATTTGCAGCAGATATCTGAGACTTCATAAAAGTAAGGATCTGATTATTAACCATCGTACCCAGTTGATTCGGTTGATTAGGATCAAAATAGTCATTCCACTCAGGACCAGATATATCGATATTGATATATTGGTTAGATAAAATGGATGATAAGCCATCCAAGAAAGATTGGTTGTCTATATACACATCATAAGTGATCGACATAGATCGAAAAGGCATATATAAAAAATTGGTGACTTGTATCCAGCATGCAGAAAAAGAAGCCCCACTTGCTGCGTGTTTATAATCGGATTTTAATCCAAATTGTTTTGCTGACATATTTTTACCATGTGAAATAGTTTGAACCGTCTGAGTAAATTCTAAAAACACCAGAATTAGTGTTAATCAATAAATTAGATGCTGCGTTATTTATATTGTGTCCGTTTCTAGCTATCGTGATGTTGTTTGTTGCGGCCGCATTCGTTTCGTCTTTGATGACGCAATTCCATCCAGAGTCGGGAGCGTTAAGGGGAAGAGTGACAGTCCTAGAAACGGAAGTATCCGTTACTCCCACGAAATGATCTCGAGATGTCATCTGATAGCTCACGGCTGTGCCAGCTCGGAAAAGAATCAGGCCGCCTAAAATAGCGGCTGCATAGTAATTACCAGTGGTGGAAGGAAGAGGTTGTGTTGCGTACAGATTGTAGGCACTCGTTATTGTTGCCGCAGCAGTCAAGCTACCTTGGCCAATGTATAATCCAACTAAAGCCGAGATTGTACCAACATTCCCGCTACTGTTCGTGTTGATGTACATACCGGCAGCAACAGCCGTGGTATTGCCGTTGTTGCAAGTGAGAACTGGGGCGGATATAATTCCTGCGCTTAGCGTCACGCTAGAGGTTGGAATTAGAGACGGTTGAACATATACGCCCGTTTGGAAAGAAGATCCATCTTGTGCTATTTGAGTTCCTACGAAATTACCTCCGTAAGCACTTACAGAGGAGACCGTCACTTGAGCAGAAGAACTTGGGCTTGCAGTTCCAAACCCAGATTGACCAGATACAATAATGCCACTAGTTGGAGGCGATGAACTTCCCGCATATGTTCCTACTGAGGCACCTCCGTTCACATCTAATGCGTTAATCGGGGCAACGTTGATACCTATAGAGGCATTATCTTTGAAGTAGATCAAATCGGTATCAGCAGACGCACTTCTTTTGGCCATGCGCCAACTCCAGCCCGTTCCGTCTCCTATGTATAATCTCCCTGAGTTAGGAGAACCGAACCCCGCAGCAAAATAGGTATTCGCTCCCCCTCCTGCTGGTAGATTAGCACTTCCGGTAATGGCAACCGCTCCATTGACAACAAGCTGTCCTCCACTTGGCCCACTTGTGGCAATCCCAACCTGTCCACTAATGATAGCTCCATTGGAAGG
>Ga0265338_10005963_pt1 | contig 15672 bp, 10 predicted proteins | sample 42126metaG_FD_193579 | JGI IMG/M metagenome (GOLD analysis project Ga0265338, IMG submission 193579) | Rhizosphere microbial communities from Carex aquatilis grown in University of Washington, Seatle, WA, United States - 4-21-26 metaG | ecosystem: Host-associated > Plants > Roots > Rhizosphere... | reverse complement strand
GTTCGGTGAGCTGCCACTTTGGCGGAGGCAGCGTGGGTTGCGTTGGTGGTGGAATGAGCGGGCTTTGCCGCCACCGCCACGGAATTTATGTCCGGTGATGGCCGGGTTTTCGGCTGGTTCAGCTCGCGCATTTTTTGTTGCAAAGCGGCAAGGGCGGTGGCCTGGGCCGAAGCGTTGGCAGCGGGAGTTTCCGGAGTAAAAGTGGCGGCAACCGGCGCGGTCGAAGCCGGCGCGGCTTTGGCGGGAGCGACCGTGGCAGGAGCTTTGGTCGCCGGAGCCGCCGCCGGAATCGTTTTCGCTGGAGCAATCCGGTGAGCTGCCACTTTGGCGGAGGCAGCGTGGGTTGCGTTGGTGGTGGAATGAGCGGGCTTTGCCGCCACCGCCACGGAATTTGTACGCGCTGCCGGCCGGGTATTCGGGTGGTCCAGCTCGTACATTTTTTTCCCCAAAGCCGCGCGCGCGGCGGCCTGGTCCGGCGTGTCGTCCGCGTTGACGGAAACGCAACCCTCAACCAAGGCGACGCATAAAACTACAATGATTCTGGCTTTCATGAAATGACCTGTCTTTACCCGCGTCTGCGGGCATCGTTAAAGACAGACTCAGCTAGTTTGTTGCCAGCTTCAAGCAATCAGTTCCAACTCCTTGAGCCGCGGGGGAATTTAATTCTTAGCTGTCACGGATGCTTGCCAGCGCGCCCAGACCAATTAGGATAACGCCGTGAAATTTAATCAGTGGTTTTTGTTTTTGATGTTGAGCGTCGCGGTTGCGCAACCAGCCAGTGCTTCGCCCATCGTCATCAACAGCGCTAAGACTGAAGCATCAAACGACACTGCCATCGCCCTCAATCCGGATGACGCGGATGCCTTTGTCCTTCGCAGCGCTGCCAAGGTGGACAAAGGCGACCTGGACGGCGCCATCGCCGACGGCTCCAAAGCCATCGCGCTTAATCCGGATGATGCGGATGCCTACGTCAATCGGGGCATTGCGAAGCGGGCCAAAGGCGACCTGGACGGCGCCATCGCCGACAGCTCCAAAGCCATCGCCCTCAAACCGCGTGATGCCGATGCCTATGTCCTTCGCAGTGCGGCAAGGGTGGACAAGGGCGACCTGGACGGTGCGATCGCGGACGGCACCAAAGCCATCAAACTCAGGCCGGATGATTTGAATGCTTATGTCAATCGGGCCTTGGCGAAGAAAGCCAAAGGCGATTCGGACGGCGCCATCGCCGACAGCACCAGAGCCATCGCACTCAAACCGGATGATGCGAATGCCTACGTCCTGCGCAGTGCGGCGAAGGCAGCCAAAGGCGATTCGAACGGCGCCATTGCCGACAGCACCAAAGCCATCGCCCTCAAACCGGACAATGCGGAAGCCTACGTCAATCGCGGCGTTGCGAAACTGGCCAAGGGCGACACGGACGGCGCCATTGCGGACTTTACCAAAGCCATCGAGCTTAAACCGGATGATTTGAATGCCTATGTCAATCGGGGCATAGCAAAGCGAACCAAAGGCGACCTGGACGGTGCCATCGCCGATAGCTCCAAGGTCATCGAACTCAAACGGCATGACGCGCAGGGGGGCAAAGGCGGGTTGAACGGCGTCATTGGCGACAGCGCCAAAGTCATCGAACCCAACCCGGATGCTGCAGAGCCCAACGCCAATCCTGAAAATATAAAGGGAGTCAAAGGCGACCTGGATGTCGCCATTGCGAACAGCACCAAGGCCATCGAACTCAAACGGCATGATGTGGAGCCCGGCGCCAATCAGGACGGGGCGAAGGGAGACAACGGCGGGTTGGACGGCACAATTGCCAGCAGCCCCAAAACCGTCGAACCCAAGCCGGATGATGCGGAGGCCTGCGTCAATCTGGGTGTGGCGAAACTGGCCAAAGGCGACCTGGACGCCGCCATCGCTGACTTCACCAAAGCCATCGAACTCAATCCGGATGCTGCGAATGCCTACGTCGATCGCGGCGTTGCAAAACTGGCCAAAGGCAGCTCGGACGGCGCCATCGCAGACTTCACGAAAGGCATCGCCCTCAAACCGGATGATGCAATTGGCCACTATTTTCTTGGATTCTGCTATGCCAACGGCGAAGGCGTGAAAAAAGATGCGGTGACCGCGGTGCGGATGTATCGCCAGGCCGCCGGGCAGAATCTCGCCCAGGCGCAATGGCGGCTGGGCCTCTGTTATGCCAAGGGCGAAGGCGTGGCCCGGGATGCGGTGGAGGCGTATGCGTGGTTCAGTCTGGCCGCGGGGGCGGATTCAGATGCGGCGAAAAGTCGCGACCTGCTGGCGCGGGAATTGACGCCGCGACAATTCAAAGCCGCTCAAATGCGCACCCAAGAATTACAATCGCAAATCGAGGCCAGGTTCAAACTTTGACCGGGATGACGTCTTGGAGTGAGATAGCACGCAGGTGTTGCACATTAACCGCGTCAATTTTCTTCGAGGGAAATCGACTATTGGCGAAGAAAACGGTAATTCTGGTGCCATTCCAGGAATTCCCGGGCAGGACGGTCTTCTGCAGATGAGGGTGTCACTTGCAATTCCTTGCCATGAAAAGTGTAGTATTCACGGCCGTTTGAAAACTCATCGCGTATTCTGCGGCTGACTTCGACGCGATATTCATTGGTTATTGTAATGTAGCCTCGATCAAACAACGTATGGAAATCGGACCGGAGAAAAACTCCATTCGAGATTGCGTGTGGGCCATCATCTGAATAGGGACGGATATGCGCGGCTTCCAAAACCGGTAGGGTTTTTTCGCCAGTTACGGCGCAGCGCCGCCCATAGCCCTCCATTACAACAACCCGAAAACCTCCCTGTCCCAATCGCGGCACAACAAGTTGCGGATTGCCATACCGGTTGGGGTGTTCTGGAATCGGTGTCTCCTTCAAGGTCTGGCCAGCAAGGGCAAGTCTTACGTTTTCCCAAAGTTTTGCTCCTTCACCGGACTGGGTATCGTAGCCTTTGCCCATGACGATGCTTCGTCCCCAATCAGGGGGTGCCGGAATGAACTCATCATCTCTAAAATAGAATGGCTGGGTCAGCACGGTACATCCTATCGTCGGATTGCGTTCATTATCACCCCGGATGGAACCAATTTTTCGGCGTAAGGCACCGAGCGATTCACAGCCATTGGCTTCCTTGAAGACTTCCCATGCCAGATCAAGCGGAAGTGTGATGTGGCGAACAAAATATGCACCTCCGACGATCCGATTTTCGGGATAATGAGTTTTGAACAGGAAAAGTTCGCCGGGACTTATTGCGCCGAAATTTGTGGTGCTGCGAGGACGCCAAAAATTCATTTCGTCGGCATTGCGAGCACGAAGAAATCTGAACCAGTCGCCGTCCGTTATGCCCACGTACAATTTCATTGGGCTGACTAAACAATCATAAACGCTTCGGTAATGCCCCAATTTAAAGTCAATTCTTTATCCTGACGAGAATGGCGAGAATAAAAACGCCAATCAGCACAACACAAACCATCCAATCAAAAATCGTCATTCTTTGGACCGGACGACTTCGGCGAGGTTTCCATGGAGGGATGGGGCTGGCCGTTCACGACCCCGGCCTGCCGGGCGTGGGCGCGTTCCACAATTTGGCGGTAGGTCGCCAGCGCCAGCAGCGGCCAGGCGTTGCGGTACATGTCGTACTTCAAATAGAACACCTTCGGGAATCCGGTGCCGGTGGTTTCATGCTCCGTCCATGAGCCGTCGGGGTTTTGCGTGCGGACCAGATATTCAATGCCGCGCTTGAGATGCGGATTTGCCGGGTCATCGAACGCGCACAGGCCCATCACGGCCCAGGCGGTCTGCGATGCCGTGCTCGGTCCGCGTCCCTTGAAAACGGGGTCGTCGTAGGTGTTGCAGCGTTCGCCCCAGCCGCCGTCGTCGTGCTGGACGCTCTGGAGCCATTGACGCGCCTTCAACAGCCACGGTTCCTGCATGTCCAGGTTCATCGCGCGCAGGCCGCGCAACACCTGCCAGGTGCCGTAAATGTAATTCACGCCCCAGCGGCCGTACCAGGAGCCGTCGGGTTCCTGCTGGTCGCGGATGTAATCCAGCGCCTTCTTTACGCGCGCATGGCCCTGCCGGAAGTTTTCGCACCCGAGCAATTCCAGGATGCGCGCGGTGATGTCGGCGCATTCGGGGTCGAGCATGGCGTTGTGGTCGGCGAACGGGACCTTTTCGAGGATGTTTTTGGTGCAATCCTTGTCGAACGAGGCCCAGCCGCCGTCCTTGCATTGGAACGTCAGCATCCAGTTCAGGCCGCGCCGGAAACATTCGTCGCGCCGGGCGGGATGGTCGGTGGGAATTTTGCGGAGCGCGAGCAGCACCATGGCGGTGTCGTCCACGTCCGGGTTCCACTGGTTGTTGAATTCAAAGACCCAGCCGCTCGGTTCCACGCGCGTGGGGTTTTTATGATACCAATCGCCCCGGATGCGGATTTCCCGGTCCATGAGCCAGGTGGCGGCCTTTTTCAAGGCGGGATGACTTTCCGAAATGCCGGATTCATGGAGGCAAATGGCGACGATGGCCGTGTCCCACACCGGCGAGAAGCACGGCTCGATGTGCACGCGGTCGGCGGTTTCGTGCTCCAGCTTCTTCAGCTCATGCGTGGCGCGGACGACCTGCGGATGGTCGTCCGGATAGCCGAGCGACTGGAGGGCGATGAGCGAATTGAGCATGGCCGGAAAAATCGCCGCCAGCCCGTCGGAATGTTCGAACCGTTCCAGCATCCATTGTTCGCATTTCCGGAGCGCGGTTTTGCGGAACGGATGGATTTTATGTTCGGCGAACCATTCCGCGAACTTGTGCAGCCGGTCGAGCCAGAGAAAGAAATTCCGCCACGAGAGCGTGTCCGGGTCGGGCGCGAGCGCGAGGTCGCGTTCGTGGACGCCTTCGGGATACAGTTCGTCCAGGTCCACCGCGACGGGTCGGGTGGGTTTGAAATGGTTGATGATGGCGAGCGGCACGAGCATGGCGCGCGACCAGTTGCTCATGTCCCAGAAATTCACGTGAAACCATTTGCCGATGAGCAGCACTTCGCACGGGATGGTGGGCACGTATTCCCAGGAATAAAGCCCGAGCAACGCGAGGTACAGCTTGGAGAAGGTGTTCATGCGCGGCACACCGCCGAGGTGCAACGCCACTTCGCGCGCACGCAGCATCCACGGGTCGGTCTCCGGCACACCGGCAAGTTTGAGCGCGAGATAGGCCTTGATGGTGGCGTTTACGTCCGACGGGCCGCCGTAATAGATGTTCCAGCCGCCGTCGGGCAATTGCATGGACAAAAGGTGATTGACGGCCTTGCGCTGCCATTCGGGGTCAACCTTTCGGTTCCAGTGATGATAGGCGATCGTGTCGGACACGAGCGTGGAATCCACCATCAATTCGCCGACCCAGTAGCCTTCGGGCTTTTGCAGGCCCAAAAGGTTTTCCTGCGACCGCAGGATCGCCGTCTCGATCTCTCTGTCGAAGTCCGTTTGAAGCCGGGCCGCTGGAGGCGATTGCGTCGTCTGAACCCTGGATTCGCTTTCAGTCAACACACCCGTACTTTGCGCGGTCAGGGGGGGGGTGTAAAGGTTTTTAGTCGGGTGGAACCAATCTTCCTCTGCGAAGCAGAGGAGAGCCGCGGTGCGAGAAGGTGCGAGATGTTTTTTGGATGAGCGCAGCGCTTTGTCCCAAAGGGACATTTGGAAATAGCCCGGCGTTTTAACGCCGGAAGACGACGAGATGACCATAAGTCCCACCGGGACGGCCGAAAAAGGCGCTTCATTTCAGTCGTCCCTGCGGGACGCGACGACTTTCCCATCCTTCCCGGCGTTGAAACGCCGGGCTATTTTCGACGGTTCCTTCGGAATCGAACGACTGCTTACAAATGAGATGTTCCTCGCGAACCGTAAGAAGCTTAACTTTTTGTTATGGACAAACTTGGCGAATTTTCCTAGTTGAGAACAGCGGTTAATTCCAGACGGAACAGGCCCATGAGTTATAAGATTTCCCGATACGGCTGGCTGCCCGACTTGCCCGACCAGCGGGACCATTTTTATGCCGCACCGGTTGAACGGGCGGCGGTTTTGCCCGCCAGCACGGATTTGCGTTCCCAATGCCCGCCGGTGTATGACCAGGGCCAGCTCGGCAGTTGCACCGCCAATGCCATCGCTGCGGCGATTCAATTCGACCGGCTGAAACAGCAGCTCGCCGACGTCTTCATTCCCTCGCGCCTGTTCGTTTATTACAACGAACGCGCCATCGAACACACGATAGATTCGGACAGCGGCGCGCAAATCCGGGACGGCATCAAAAGCGTGGCCAGGCTGGGCGATTGTCCGGAAACCGAATGGCCCTATGTCGTCACCAAATTCAAGACCAAGCCGACGCCGAAGTGTTACGCCGACGCCATTCAATACCGGGTGGTTTCATATCAGCGGCTGACGCCGGTGCTCAGCCAGTTGAAAGGCTGCCTGGCGTCGGGTTATCCGTTCGTGTTCGGGTTCACCGTTTATGAAAGTTTTGAAAGTGCGTTGGTGGCCCGGACAGGTCATGCTTTGCTGCCGGGCGCCGGTGAACGCGCCATTGGCGGCCACGCGGTTGTCGGCGTCGGATACGATGACGCGAAGCAATGGTTCATGGTCCGGAATTCCTGGGGCAACCGATGGGGTCTAAAGGGTTACTTCACGCTGCCTTATGCATATTTGACCGATGAAAATTTAGCGAGTGACTTCTGGACAATCCGTGTCGTTCAGTGATAATCAACCCAACCCGATAACAAAACTATGACTCTGACCAAACGCGACCTTGTTATTCGTATCAGCAACGAAACCGGCCTCGTCCAACAGCAGGTGTTCGACGTGGTGCAGAAAACATTGGATTACATCGCCGAGGCGCTCTCCAAGGGTGACAAGGTGGAACTCCGCAACTTCGGCGTTTTTGAAGTCAAGGTCCGCAAGGCGCGCGTGGGCCGCAATCCGAACAAACCGGAGACCGACGTGCCCATTCCCGCCCGCGCCACCGTGAAATTCAAGGCCGGCAAGGAAATGCGCGCCGACGTCTTCAAGCTGTCGCCGAAAACGCAGGCAGTGCCGCCGGCTTAGGTTGATTTATCGGGTTGGGCCGGCGTTGGGCGCCGCCGGAGTTGGTGAACGGACTTTTCAAAATCCGCAAAAGTTTTGTTTAGTTTTTGCGGATTTTGTGTTTCCTTGCGGCTGAGCTATGGAACGTTTGCCCGGTTTCCGCGATTTTTATCCCGAACCATTGCCGTCCCGCGACGCGGGATGGAGCTTCGACGCCCGCCAGTTCATTTTCAACCAGTGGCGCGAAACCGCCCGGCGCTACGGTTTCCGTGAATACGACGGCCCGCCGCTCGAACCGCTCGAATTGTTCACCACCAAAAGCGGCGATGAAATCGTCGGCCAGCTTTACAATTTCACCGACAAAGGCGGCCGCACTGTGGCGCTCCGGCCGGAAATGACGCCGACGCTCGCGCGGATGGTCGCCGCGCACGAACGCAACTACAAGAAACCCATCAAGTGGTTCGCCATCCCGCAACTGTTCCGCTACGAACGCCAGCAGAAAGGCCGGTTGCGTGAACATTTCCAGTTCAATGCCGATCTCATCGGCGAAACGGACCCGGCGGCGGACGCGGAACTGATTGCGCTGCTCATTGACACGCTGCGCAGCTTTGGGTTGACCGAACAGGATTTTGTCATCCGCCTGAGCAGCCGCCACGCGTGGCACGATTTTTACAAACGCGGGAGGGACGGCGTGTCGCCGTCCCCGGAATCCCGCGAGTATGAATTTTTCCAGACGATTGACAAATTGGAGCGCACCCCGCCGCAGGAGAATGAAACGAAGCTGACGGCGCTTGGTTTTTCACTGGCCGACGTGAACGAGTTCATCGAATCCGGCAAACCGACGACGGAGTTGCAAGGCATTCTGGACAATCTGGCCGCGCGGGGGCTGCGCGGGTTTGTGAAGGTGGATTACCACGTCATCCGCGGGCTGGCGTATTACACCGGCGTGGTGTTCGAGGCGTTCGATGTCCAGGGAGAATTTCGCGCCATTGCCGGCGGCGGACGCTACGACAACCTCGTCAAACTCATCAGCGGCGGCAAGGTGGATCTGCCCGCGCTCGGCTTCGGCATGGGCGACGTGGTGCTGCTGGAACTGCTCAAGGCGCGCGGCCGGCTGCCGAACTTCGGCGCCGCCGCGGATGTGTTCGTTTTGATTGAAGACGAAAGCCTGCGCCCGCAATCCCTGAAACTCGCGCACGATTTGCGCGCGGCCGGCCGGGCCGTGGAATATCCGCTCACGCCCGCCAAGCCGGACAAACAATTCAAGCGCGCGCAGGAATTGAAAGCCGCGTTCACCGCGAAAATGGAGGGCGATTCAAGCGTGAAAATCCGGAACCTCAAGACCCGGGAGGAAATCATCACCGGCGCGAACGACGCGGTGAATCACCTGGGATAGCCGTTGGTGGTGATCAATCTGGTTTTTCGGGTTTCACCACGGCGACGACCAGCGCGTCCGGCTTGAGATATTTTTGCGCGGCGGCCTTGATTTGTTCGAGGGTGACGGCGTCGTATTTTGCGTCGTCCAGTTCCGCGTGCTGGTAACCGAGGCCGTACAGTTCGTCGAGGGCGGTCATGGAGGCGAGATGGCCGAGTTCCTGCCGCGCGATTTTTTTCTGGCCGATGATCTTGGCCTTGGCGCGCTTGAGTTCCTCGGCGGTCAGGCCTTCATCACGCAGCAATCCGGCTTCCCGGAGCAATTCCTTTTCGACCTGTTCAACCTTGGACGGTTCGGTTCCGGTGTAAAACGCAAAGTAACCGGGCACGAGCCCGGCCAGATTCTGCGCGCCGACATAATAGGCCAGGCCAAGCTCCTCGCGGATGCGCAGGAACAGACGCGAGCCGAGGTCGCTGCACGATTCCTGAATCAGCTCCAGCGCGTAACGGTCGTCCTCGAACATCGTCGTCCCGGGAAAGCCGACGACCAGCACGGCCTGTTTTTTGTCGCGAAATTCCTCAACCCGCCTGACCTCCTTGATTTCTGACTTCTGACTTCCGGCCTCCGGCTTCCGGCCCGGTTTCCAGTTCGCAAACGCCTTTTCGACGGCGGCCTTGACTTCGTCCGTTTTCACGTCGCCGTAAATGGCGAGCACGCAATTGTCCGGCGTGACGAGCCGTTCGTGAAACGATTTCAGATCGCCGGCCTGAAGTGTTTGGACCGTTTCTTCCGTGCCCAATGAATCGAGTCCGTAACCGCCGCCGCCAAACAGCGTGCGGCGCATGGCCAGTCCCGCGCTTTTGAGCAAATCATCCTTTTGCGCGTAAATGCCGGCAATTTGCACGTCGCGTTCGCGTTCCAGTTCGCCGGGGGAAAAAATCGGGTTCAGCAGGACGTCGGCGACGAGTTCGAGGCCGGTTTGGAAATCGCTGCTCATCACTTCCGCGTTGACGCCAAAGCTGTTGTTGCCGCCGTAGCTGTCGATGCCGCCGCCCACGGATTCGATTTCCGTGGCGATTTGCGCGGCGGTGCGGCGGCGCGTGCCTTTCAGCAGCGTTCTGGCCAGGAGCAGGGTGATGCCGTTGTTTTCAACGGTCTCAGCCAGCACGCCGCCCTTGAGCGCGGCGCGAAATTCAACGAAGGGCAGGCGATGGTCCTCCTTCACCAGCAGGCGCAGGCCGTTCGGCAGTTCAGTTTTCTGAACCGGCTGATCGGCGCGCGTTTCAATTTCCGTCCTGGGCTTCGGCGCCGTGCCGTCGGGCAACAGCGCAAAAAGCGTGCGGTTTTCCGGGGTCAGATACTCGCGGGCAACGCGCTGGATGTCCGCGGGCGTGACCAGCTTGACGGCGGCGAGCTGACGTTCGGAAAAGGCGAGGTCGCTGGCCACGATCCAGTTTCCACCGAGGTCGCCGGCCTGGCCGTCCATCGTTTTGCGCGTGGCCAGCGTGGCGGAAATGAATTGTTTGACCGCCTTTTCCAGTTCGCCGGGCGACACCAGTCCGCCCTTCATTTTTTCGATTTCCGCCAGCATCGCGCCGCGCGCATCGGAAAATTTGTCCGCATCGGCGATGGCGCTCATGCCGAACAGGCCGGGGTTGCCGGGGCTGTAAGTCCACGCGTCCACGTGATGCACCACCCCCTGGCGTTCACGCACTTCCTGATACAGCCGCGAGCTGCGTCCGTGACCGAGCAGCACGGCCAGCACGTCCAGCGCCGGCAGGTCGGGATGACGGATTTCGGGGATGTGCCACGCAAAATGAAAATGAGCGAGCTCAATCGGCGCTTCCTCGATGATTTCACGCGGCGCGGTCTGTTTCGGCTCCTCGGGGAGGACCATGGGCGCCATCGGGCGCGCCCTGGATTTTTCGTAGGCGGCGCGGATTTGGGCGACCACATCATCGTTTTTCACGTCGCCCACGACGACGTAGAAGACGTTGTTCGGCGCGTATTTTTCGCGATAGTAATCGCGGATGTCGTCCGGTTTCAGTTCGTTGAAAATGTCGGGGTAGCCGATGACGGTGAAACGATACGGGCTGCGCGTGTAGGCGGTCTCGAACAGGCGGCGGCCGGCGCGGCGCGCGGGATCGTCCACGTTCATGTCCATTTCGCGGCGGATGACGTCCTGTTCCTTTGCGAGTTCGTCGGGCGGCAATGTCGCGTTTTGCATGATGTCGCACAGGATGTCGATGGCGACGCGCGCGCCGGTGTTCGGCACGTCGATGTGATACACCGTGCGGTCGAAGCTCGTGTAGGCGTTCATATAACCGCCGGCCTCCTGCACTTCCTGGTCAATGCGGCTGCCGGGGCGGGTGGTGGTGCCCTTGAAGAGCATGTGCTCGAGCACGTGCGACAGGCCGGCGCCGAGCCAGCGGTCTTCGTGAACGCTGCCGGCCATGCACCACGCCTGCGCCGACACGACCGGCGCGCTGCGGTCTTCGCGCACGATGATGGTCAGGCCGTTGTCGAGCGTGGTCAGGGTGACGCCGGCGGGCGGCGATGGGATTTGCATCGCCAGAATCCTGGCTGAAAAAGCGGTGTCACTCATACAAAAGTCGGACGGGAAGGATATGCGGAAATGCGTTTTGGGCAAACCAATTTGGTGCGGCAGACGAGGATGACGGTGTCAAATGTCAGAAAAATATTGCCGCGAAGCGGGCGCAGAATCCGCGCGTCAGTTCACCGGGGCGTTTCAATTGGCCACCGGCTTCGTTTCCGGATTTGATTTGGCCTGCGGCTGGAATGGTTTGCGGAAGGCTTCCGTGAAATCGTAGCCATTTTGAAAATCGTCGCGCGTGTCCCGGTCGGTTTTGGCGAGCAGGCCGATTTCCACCATGTTGAAGACGATGTCGCCGAAGTCGCGGCAGTGGCGCACGCCCCATTCCTCGAACACAGTCACGACCATCGGACCGAATTGCTGGAGCGCATACTGCCGGATGCCGTCGAGCAGTTCCTGGCCGCTGACATGGCGGATCTGGCCGCGGGTTTCCTTGCCAATGATTTTCTGCGTGTAATCGAGCGCCTCGCGCACAAACGTGTAGGCGTCGCGCGAAAAGCGCTGGTCCCGGGTGAGAATCAATTCCACCGCTTCGTCAAAGTTGATTTCTTGCATTTTAAGGTCCGGCCTGCTGAGTCGCTGCCGTGGCGGGCTTCGTCCCCGCCGGATGAGCGGTGCGATAGGTCTTGACGGCCCAGCCGGTCAGCAACAATCCCAAGACGACACAAAGAACCAGTTGTTCCTGCTTCGTCAGGCGATTCACAGCGCTAATATAGCGGAAATCAGGCAAACGGCAACAATGTCATTTACGATTTACGATTTACGATTTACGATTGGAAAAACATCGCTCGACGCGCAAATCATAGATTCCCATGGCAGCGATTGGCCGATTTCAGAAGGATGGCGAAATATTTCACGCCAGGGTTGTGGACGGCGAATTGTTCCGGCTGCGCGGCGACGTGTTTGGCTCGCCATCATTTGATCGCAAACCGACCGCCCGGAAGGGCGTAAAGACGCTGGTCCCGGTCGTGCCGACCAAAGTCATCGCGGTCGGACTTAATTACATCGAACACGCGCGTGAAACGGGCAAGCCGCTGCCGCGCCAGCCGTTGTTCTGGATCAAGGCCACCACGTCGTTGCTTCCCGACGGCGGAAAGATTGAGATTCCCTTTCCGCATCACCGCACGGATTACGAGGCGGAACTGGCCATCGTCATCGGCCGCAAAATCCGCAACGTTGCGCCTGCGTCGGCGGCCCGCTACATTTTCGGCTACACCGCCGCGCAGGACATCAGCGACCGCACGATTCAGAACGCCGAGAGCCAGTGGACGCGCTGCAAATCGTTCGACACCTTCACGCCGCTGGGGCCGTTTGTGGAAACCAAGCTGGACCCGCACGACCTGACGATTCAACTTTTCCAAAACGGCCATTTGCGCCAGAACTCGAACACGAAACAACTCATCTTCAAACCCGCCGAACTCGTGAGCTTCATCTCGACGAACCTGACACTGCTGCCCGGTGATGTGATTCTGACCGGCACGCCCAGCGGCATCGGGCCGATTCAAAGCGGCGACAAGCTGGAAGTGCGGATTCAGGGTCTGGCGCCGCTGGTCAACGTGGTGAAATGATGTCGTAGCGGCGTCTCGGCAGAGCGCCGCCAATCTTCTGTTCTTAAGCAAAGAATGCGGCTCTCTGCCGAGGAGCCGCCACGCTGCAAGATAAAATTCTTTACTCGGTTTTGTGTTTTGTTAAGCTCTTCGTATGAAGCGGAATGAAACTCTGATTTCAACCTTCCGCGGAATTTTGTTTGTTACGGAGATCCTTTTCCACAAGTTACGGTTGCGCGCGGGTGTTTCCTGGCTGCTGCCGATGCTATTGTTGTTAATGCTGCCTGTTGCGGGGCAGGCCCAGTTTACTTACGCGCCAATAATGGCACGATTATTATCACCGGATACACCGGTTCCGACAGGGACGTAAGCATTCCCGGCACGATCAGTGGCCTGCCGGTCACCGGCATCGGAGATTATGTGTTTTTCGGGTACAGCGGCCTGACCAACGTCACGATCCCCATCAGCGTTACCAGCATCGGACTCTATACGTTTTATGATTGCACCGGCCTGACGAACGTGACGATCCCCAACAGCGTTACGAATATCCGAACAGGTGCGTTTTCGTATTGCACCAACCTGAACGGCGTCTATTGCCAGGGCAACGCCCCCAACCGCGTCGGGTCGTTTGTGTTCTACGCTGACAACCGTGCGATTGTATATTACCTGCCGGGAACCACAGGCTGGGGCTCAACCTTTGGCGGGCTTCCGACTGTGAATCTGGGCTTCCTTTACACGATCAATAACGGTGCGATCACCATCACGGGATACACCGGTTCCGGCGGCGCGGTGGTCATCCCCGGCACAATCAATGACCTGCCGGTTACCAGCATCGGGGACTATGCGTTTTTTGGATGCAACAGCCTGACCAGCGTGATGATTCCCGACACCGTCACCGGCATCGGGGAGGCAGCGTTTGTTGACTGCACCAACCTGGCTGGCGTCATGATTGGCAACAGCGTTACCAGCATTGGGAACAGTGCTTTTGAGGGTTGTTCTGGGCTGACCAACGCCACGATCTCCGCCAACGTCACCAGCATCGGTATAGGTGCTTTTTCATACTGCGCCAGTCTGACCAGTGTGACGATCCCTGTCAGCGTCACCAGCATCGGAGGCTATACGTTTTACGATTGCACCGGCTTGACGAACGTCACGATCCCCAACAGTGTCACCAACATTGGGAACGAGGCGTTCGCTTACTGCCCCAACCTGACCAGCGTCTATTGTCAGGGCAACGCTCCTGGTCTTGGTTCGGAAGTGTTCTACGATGACATTAATGCGACCGTCTGTTACCTGCCGGGGATCCCGGGCTGGGGCTCAACCTTTGGCGGGCTTGCGACCGTGAATCAAGGCCTCATTTACGCGATTGATGACAGCACAATCACCATCACGGGATATAGCGGTTCCGGCGGCGTGGTGGTCATCCCCGGTACGATCAATGGCCTGCCGGTCACCAGCATCCGGCAGGGTGCGTTCACTGCCTGCTACAGCCTGACCAACGTCACAATTCCCAACACCGTCACCAACATCGGAATGTATGCGTTTTTGGCTTGCATCAATCTGACCAGCGTGACGATCCCCGACAGCGTCATCAGCATCGGGCCTAAAGCGTTTTGGAATTGTCACAGCCTGACCAGCGTGACGATCGGCAACGGCGTTATTAACGTCGGTTACTATGCGTTCCTTGACTGCGACGCCCTGACCAGTGTCACAATTCCAAACAGCGTTACTAACATCGAATTAGGCGTGTTCGAAGGTTGTCACAGCCTGACCAACGTCACGATCGGCAACAGCGTCATTAGCATCGGGGATTGGGCGTTCCAAAATTGCGCCAGCCTGACCGGAATCTATTTCCAAGGGAACGCCCCGTCCTTGGGTGGTTCGTATGTATTCTCCGGTGACAACCATGTGACTGTCTATTACCTGCCGGGAACCACGGGCTGGTTTTCTTCATTTGGCGGGCTTCCGACTGAGCTATGGTTGCCATATGTGCAGGCCAGCAATACCAGTTTCGGCGTCCAGTCGAATCAATTCAGATTCAGCATCAACTGGGCCAGCGGTCAAACTGTCGTGGTGGAAGCCTGCACGAATTTGGCCAATCCCATCTGGTCTCCAGTGGGAACCAATACCCTCACTAGCGGCTCGTCCTGTTTCAGCGATTCGGGCTGGACCAATTATCCCGGTCGTTTCTATCGCCTGCGCTCGCCGTGAGGCGCGGGAGTGACAGTTGGTTTCGAAAAGCCGGAGGTGTAACGTAGCGGCGTCTCGGCAGAGCGCCGCCAATCTTCTGTTCTTAAGCAAAGAATGCGGCTCTCTGCCGAGGAGCCGCCACGCTGCAAGACAAAATTCTTTACTCGGTTTTTTTGTTTTGCTAAGCTCTTCGTATGAAGCGGAATGAAACTCTGATTTCAACCTTCCGCGGAACTTCGTTTGATAAGGAGATGCTTTTCACAAACAGGAAGTGCAAATACAATGGCTCGCTCCGCTGCCAATGCGGTGGAATAGGTTATGCTTAAAGGAACGAAAATGAAAAACAGACTCGTGATTTTATTGAGGTCATCCCACCAGCTGAAAAATATAATCGGTTCATTATGGGTCGCGGCGTTTGCCCTGTTGTGGTGTTTTTCGGCAATGGGCCAGACGGTCAGGCCGGTCAAGGAATGGACGCATCTGTCGTCGACACCGGCCGACAAGGTGGGCGTGGCGCGCTGGGTGCAGCCGCTGCGCGGGGAATTGTTCCGGCTGGAGCACGTGACGATCCGCGAAAAACTTGCGGCCGTCGCGCGCGGGGAACCTTCCATGGCTGAATGGATGGGAACGGAGATCGAATTGCCAATGCCCGATGGCACGACCGCACGTTTTGCCATCGTGGAAGCGCCGGTGATGGCGCCTGAACTGGCGGCGAAATTTCCTGAGATCAAAACGTATGCCGGGCAGGGGATTGATGATCCGGGCGCAACGGTGCGGCTGGATTATTCCCCGTCGGGTTTTCATTCGCAGGTGTTGTCGCCGCGTGGCGCGGTGTATGTGGACCCTGCGTATCGCGGTGATACGA
>Ga0265338_10005961_pt1 | contig 15678 bp, 9 predicted proteins | sample 42126metaG_FD_193579 | JGI IMG/M metagenome (GOLD analysis project Ga0265338, IMG submission 193579) | Rhizosphere microbial communities from Carex aquatilis grown in University of Washington, Seatle, WA, United States - 4-21-26 metaG | ecosystem: Host-associated > Plants > Roots > Rhizosphere >... | reverse complement strand
TGATGAAAAATCAAGGCCGGCGCGAGAGCCTGGTTCGTCACGCCAATGAATACGTGGCGCGAAACAATTGGGACACGCGCAAGCAGAAGTATTGGCACCTGGTGGATTCCCTGGTTTCCGGCACGGAACTCCAACCCGCCAGTCTGTCCAAGGGCTCCACGGTTTGTCCGTAAAGGCGGCGGCGGCATCGTGCGCGGGAATGGTCTTATGCGATGGGATCGAACCATGTCGCTTTATGCGTTTCGGCCACTGGTGGAAATGAATGTTATTTCCAACCGGCGCGCGCTGCCGATACTGATGTATCACAGCATTTCAGACGATGGGGAGTCGAATGCTTCGCCGTATTACAAAACGACCACCCGTCCGGCCTTGTTCGCACAACACCTGCGCTGGTTGAGCGATGCGGGCTTTCGTTCGGTTGGATTGGAAGACGGAATTCGCATCGCCCAACAGGGGAATGGGGCACAGGAGAAGGCGGTGGTCATCACCTTTGACGATGGCTTCCGCGATTTTTATGACTCGGCATTTCCCGCTTTAAAGGCTCATGGTCATACGGCCACGGTGTTTCTTCCCACGGCCTTTATCGGGGAAAGCCGGCAGATGTTCAAAGGCCGGGAGTGCCTCACCTGGGAGGAAGTCCGCGGGCTGCGGGCGCAGGGCATTCAATTCGGTTCGCATTCGGTCAATCATCCGGTGCTCTACGAAACGCCTTGGGGCGAGATTGAAAATCAGCTGGCCTGTTCAAAGAAAAAGTTGGAGCAGGAGCTTGGTGAAAAAGTCGCGAGCTTTGCGTATCCTTACGCTTTTCCGCAACAAGACCAGCGCTTCGCCGACACATTTAAAGAACTGTTGCGGCAGCAAGGCTATCGGCACTGTGTCACCACCATGATTGGCCGGGTTCAATCCGCTGACGATTTATTCAGTCTGAAGCGCCTGCCGGTCAACGATTGCGATGACCGTCCTTTGTTGCTGGCCAAGTTGAGTGGTGCGTACGATTGGCTGGCTTATCCGCAAAGCTGGTTCAAGTCGGCGTGCTATCGCTTGGGCCGCACTTCGCGGAAGGAAGCGGATTTGTCGCCGGTGACACAATCACTTTAGAATCGGAAGCGGGTTAGGGAAATAGTGCAAGGGAGAAAAGATGGATACGGATTCTTCGAGGATTATTGTTTCGGTCATCATCGTGAGCTGGAATGCTCGCGATTATCTCAAGCAATGTTTGGAATCATTGACTCCGGCAGTCTGTCGATACCCCATGGAAATAATTGTGGTGGATAATGCCTCTTCCGATGGGTCGCCGGAACTTGTTGAAAACAGTTTTCCCCACGTGCAACTGGTTCGCAATTCGGCCAATCTCGGATTCGCCAGGGGCAACAATGTTGGCATCCGAAACAGCAGCGGCCGTTACCTGTGTCTTATCAATTCCGATGTAAAAGTGCTGCCGGATTGTATCAACCGCCTGGTTGATTATTGCGAGCAACATCCCGAAGTGGGCATGGCCGGGCCGCGAATCATCGGGGGTGACGGCAAATTGCAACGTTCCTGTCGCGGCTTTCCCACCCTCTGGAACATGCTCTGCCGCGCATTGGCGTTGGACACCATTTTTCCCCGCAACAAACTGTTCACGGGTTATTCGTTATCGTACTGGCCACAGGACAGCACGCGGCCGGTGGACATTCTCAGCGGCTGCTTTTGGTTGATCCGCCGGGAAACCCTGTCCCGGGTGGGGCTGCTGGATGAAGCTTTTTTCATGTACGGAGAAGACATGGACTGGAGCAAGCGATTCTGGCTCGGTGGTTCAAGTCTGGTTTTTGTTTCCCAAGCGGAAGCCATTCACTATGGTGGCGCCAGTTCGTCCAATTCCCCGGTCCGCTTTTACATTGAAATGCAGCGGGCGGATTTACAGTACTGGAAAAAGCACCACTCGCGGGCCGCCACCGCCGGTTACTTCCTGGTTTCGTGTTTGCATCTGCTGCTGCGGATGATGGGATATTCGCTCGCGTTTTTATTCCGCAAAGGCGCGCGGCAAAACTACCGATACAAGGTCAAAAGAAGTTTCGCGTGCCTGAAATGGTTGTTCTTGGAATCGCTGGTGATGTCTTGACCGCGGCGGTCCGTTTGCCGGGAACCCCAATGAATAATTTCCGATACATTTTACTGACGGCAGCCAAGGATGAGGAAGCCTGCCTGGGCGAGGTCATCGAAGCCGTGTTGAGGCAGACTGTCCGGCCCTTGGCCTGGTTTATTATGGACGACGGATCAACCGACCGGACGGCAACCATTGTCCGGAAATTTGCCGCCGAACATCCGTTCATTCATTTACAATCCGGTGATCCCCGGAGCGGACGTTGTTTCGGTTCCCAGTACAAGGCCATCAACGCAGCCTATGCGTTGGCCGGGTCGCTGGAATTCGATTTTGTGGCCATCCAGGACGCCGACCAGGCTCCGGCCACGGAGAATTATTACCAATCCCTGCTGGAGGAATTTCGTAACAATCCACGCCTGGGGGCCACGAGCGGTTTCGTTTATGAACGCCCCGCCGGGATTTGGGAGCCGCGCCGGGACAATGCCCGCGATTCGGTGGCCGCCAGCGCAATGTTCCGCAAAAGTTGCTTTGATCAAATCGGGGGCTATACCCCGCTGCATTACGGAGGCTCGGACTGGTTGATGCAACTGAACGTCAGGATGGCCGGATGGGAAGTTCTGACCCGGCCGGACCTTCGGCTGCTCCATTACCGGCTCACTTCGAGTGCGGGGGGAATCTGGCGCGGGAAATTCCGGGCCGGTCTGATGGACGCCTCGTTCGGCTCCCATCCGCTCTTTGAATTATTCAAGAGCGGCCGTCGGTTGACGAGTCACCCGTTTTTGTTTGGCAGTCTTTTGCGTTTGTGCGGTTTCTTTTGGTGGAAGCTCAGCGGCCGGAAACCACTCCTTGCTCCAGAGAAGGTTGCTTTTCTCAGGAAAGAGCAGATGGCAAAGTTGCGAGGTTGGATGCGGCCTTTTAGTGGGACGCGAGCCGGGAAGCCCATCGGCGTTGCCGTCACAAAAAGTCCGAAAACGGTTTAGGCGCAGGTCGGCAAGGGCCCGTAGGCCACTGGCCTGGCCTCGATGGGTCGGATGGATCACGAATGGGTGATTCAGGAACGACTTGCGGCGCGTGTGCCGAAGCTCATTTGTGATTTTAAGAGCGACCGAAGGGAAAAATACCCCAAACATTTAGGTATGCCTGTCCGCAATGGTACCGTCCGTGTGCTGTACAGTTTTCCCCACAAACTGGGGGCGGCGCGCATTTGTACCACTGCGTGGTACCAGGTGAAGGGTATTGCGGCTGCCGGTGCGGAGGTCACCGTTTATACCGGGTCCATCTGCCGGGAGGTGCCGAAGTCCGTGCGGGTTCGCACGACACTGGCCTGGAATAAGTTGAGGCTGCCCTACCGGTTGCTGGGCAGCCGGCGCTCCTGCGCGCTGCATGATTGGCTGGTGGCGCAAAAGTTGAAGAAACTGGCCGGGCAGGTGGATGTCGTCCACGTATGGCCACTGGCGGCATTACGGACGATCCAGGTGGCGAAACAGCTTGGTATTCCCACCGTCTTGGAACGACCCAACGCCCACACGCGCTTTGCCTACGAGATTGTTCAGAAGGAATGCTCGCGTCTGGGTGTTTCAATGCCCTCCAACCACGAGCACGCCTACAACTCCGCCGTCCTGGAACATGAAGAATCGGAATACAAGTCAACGGACTACCTGTTGTGTCCTTCGGATTTCGTCGCGCGCACCTTCCGGGCGGAGGGATTTCCGCCGGAGAAACTGGTGAGGCACCAGTACGGATTTGACCGTGAATTTTATTATCCCGCCCCGGGGACACCGGAATTGAACCGCGGGTTGACCGTGCTGTTCGCCGGCGGCTGCGCTCCGCGCAAGGGGCTGCACTACGCGCTGGATGCCTGGTTGAAATCATCGGCCTGCCAGAAGGGTACGTTTCTGGTGGCCGGAAAATTTATCCCCGGCTATGCCGAACTGCTCGCCAATCAACTCAATCATCCCAGTGTGAAGGTTTTGGGTCATCGCAATGACCTGCCGCATCTGATGCGCCGTAGTGATGTGCTGGTGCTGCCCAGTCTGGAAGAGGGGAGCGCCCTGGCCACCTACGAGGCCCGCGGTTGCGGCTGCGTGTTGCTGGTGTCAAACGCGAGCGGTGCGGTCTGCAACGATCCCGAGAACGCCCTGGTGCACACGGTGGGCGACGTCCGTTCATTGACCCGGCATCTAAATCTGTTACACGAAGATCGCGACCTGTTAAAGAAAATGCGGGCGGCATCCTTGGCCACCGCGGGGGAAATCACCTGGGAAGCAGCCGGGGTAAGACTGCTTCAGGTTTATCAGGAGGCCATCGGCGACCGGATGGGCGGGAAGAGGCAGGTGACGGGTGAACATTAATCCGCTGGCATTGACTTTTTTGCTGGCGATGGCCTTCGTCATCCTCGGCTCAAGCCGCCGGAACGCGGTGGGGGCGCTCCTGGCGGTTGCGGCTTTCATTCCGCTTGGCCAGGAAGTCACGTTATTGGGTCTGCATCTCTACTTTTTGCGTATTTTGGTGTTGGTGGGTCTGTGTCGTGTGGTGATGAAGCGGGAGCGGGAAGGTTTCAAACTGGTGGGGATGGACAAGCTGTTCATCTGGTGGGTGATGGTTGGATTTGTTTGTGAACTTCTGCGGGGAGGCAGTGCCCAAACCTTCGGGGCCGTTTATGACGCGATGGGCGTATATTTTTTGGTTCGGATCTGGACCCAGACGGGTGAAGACGTTCTGGCGCATCTCCGTCTGCTTGCCTTTGTGGCGATTGTCATTGGTATTTGCATGGCCTGGGAAACGATCAAACATCAGGATTTGTTTTTTGTGTTTGGCGGTGTTCCCCTGGTTCCGATGGAACGGGACGGTCGCTTCCGGGCGGAGGGCCCATTTCTTCAACCCATTCTCGCGGGCACATTCGGAGCCACACTTTTCCCAATCATGGTGGGATTATGGCGGAATGGTGGCCGCGGCAAATTGCTGATGGTGGGAGGGATTGCCGGCTCCCTCGTTATTACCATTGCTTCGGCCTCCAGCGGCCCACTGCTTACCTTTGTGGCGGCGGTCATTGGTTTCGGTCTGTGGCCGTTGCGGGAACGCATGTATCTATTTCGCCGCAGCATTCTGGTTGTGCTCATCGTGTTTACCCTGGTTATGAATGCGCCGGTTTGGTACCTGATCGCCAAAATCAGCGACGTGGTGGGCGGTGGCGGCTGGCACCGGTCATGGTTGATTCAGCAGTTTCTAACGCATATCAGTCAGTGGTGTTGGTTGGGCACCTCGTACACGGCCAATTGGGCCCCCGGCGGGGAGGTTATTTTTAACAATCCAGACATGATGGACATCACGAACCAATATGTTGCCCAGGGAATTCATGGAGGAATCGTGGGGCTCGGACTTTTCGTGGCGATGATTGTCGCTGGGTTTAAGACCGTCGGCCGGGCGGTGCGACATGAAGTTAGTCCGGCCGTTGACCGGGTGCTGATATGGGCGCTCGGGGTCAGCCTCGCCTCTCATTGTGCCGCCTTTATCTCGGTTTCGTATTTCGACCAGATTCAGGTGTTTTGGTTCTGGCTGCTGGCCGTGATTGCGGGCGTGCCGGTCTGGGCGCATCGGGAGCTGGCCGAAGAGCCGCTGCCGGACGCCGCCGGGAAGACCGCTGATGCACCTAATCTGGGGTCGGCCGTTTTCAATTAGAACCCGGGAGATGGGCAAAGTGAACCCATGTCCCCCAAACTTACGCTTCAAGATGTTGTATAATTTTGGGCCATCGACGTGGAAAATTTTGACTCAGACTGCTTTTGAATGGGACGGCCAGGGATTGCGCCTGCTCCGCTTGAAGTTAAAGCCTCACGAAGCCGACCAGGCCGGTTTGGCAGTAAACCTGCTAAAACAGAGCGAAGTCGATTATGAAAAGTTGTATTTCGCGCGGCTGGTTTTTGTCGAAAAGCAGGAAGGTTGTTGCTTTCAATATCAGTTCAAGGATCAAAATTCACGTGATGAGATTTCTGCTGTCATCCTTGTTCTCTTTTATGGTCTTTTCCGCCAGTGCCGCCACCTGGTACGTGGACAGTTCCGTGAGCGCGTCGGGCAACGGGACTTCGTGGGGCACGGCTTGGAAAGCGCTGTCAAACATTACCGGCGTCAAAGCCGGAGATACGGTTTACCTTTCCGGTGGTGCCAGTGGCAGTTCCCAAACTTATTCAGTTTCCAGTTGGAAACCGACCGGCGGTGCGGCGGGCAATCCAATCACCTATCAGATTGGACAGGATTCAGCGCACAATGGAACGGCCGTTTTCAGCGGCAGCGGCACCTGGTTCGGCGGGGCCAACAACGTGATTGTCAGCGGCAATGCCGGTGACGGCGCCATGCACTTCTCGCTTTCAGGATACAGTGCCGGCGTAAACAACAACGGCTCCACGGGACTGCGCATATCGTACGTAAACATGGGCAGCAGTCTCGGCGACGGGGTGGACGGGCAGTCAGTCACCGCGTTCGAGTTCGACCACAACTACTGTTACATAGCCGGTACCCAAGACCACTTCCTCTCGTGCGGGTTCAGCGACCCGGCGTTCGACGGCACCAGGATACATGACAACACCATCTTCGTGCCCAAGCAGGCTCAGAGCGCGAACGGCGCCGACGGCTTCCAGATTTCGGGCTCGGGTTGGAGTATGTATAACAACATCATTCAGGGATACAACATGTCGTGGAGTGGCGCGGTGGTTCAGCACCAGGACGGCGTTCAGACCCTCATTGGCAGCGACATCAAGATTTACGGAAACGTGTTCGCGGATCTCGCCAACACGTCGGTATTCATGGACGGTTACTATGGTGCGTTCAACCACATTTATATTTACAACAATGTCTGCCAGACGACCAGCTCCGCGGACAATAACGGTCCGGGCGGGATTGAGGTCGGCGCGGACGGCGGGCCGGCCGTGGCTCCTTCCTTTAACGACGTCATCGTCGCGAACAACGACATGATTGACCAGAACCCCTATAACGGGACTTGTATTGCGTTTGGCAACTGCCCGAGTTGCAATGGCGGCAAGAGCACTCCGTACACCGCGTGTTACATGATCAACAATATCGACATCAACTCGGGCGAGATGACAACCTACAGCAGCCCGATCACCACGGCAGGGAACGTGACCTTGACCACCGCCCAAGGGCAGGCGTTCTTCGCATCCTACATTCCGCTGTCGGCGAACAACAACTACCATTTGACGGCGGCGGCGACCGCGCTCATCGGCAAGGGAGCGAATGAGTCGGCATATTTCACAACCGACCGGGATGGCAACTCCAGACCGGCGACCGGGAATTGGGATGTTGGGGCGTACCAATATGCGCTGGTGACCAACACAATCCCGGTGTTGCAGGTGACACCCGGGAGCATCGCGTACGGGACGATTTTGAACGGGACGAGCAAGACGAACAGTTTCACGGTCCAGAATATTGGGGTGGGGACACTGATCGGGACGGCGAGTGTGGGCGCTCCGTTTAGCATTGTGTCGGGCGGGAGTTACAGTTTGGGAGCCAGTGCGAGTCAGACGGTGACGGTGGCATTCAGCCCGACCGGGGCGAGCAATTATAATCAGAGTGTGATCTTTACCGGCGGCAACGGAACGAGCACAACGGTGACGGGCAGCGCGACCAACGTGCCGGTGCCCACGCCGGTGTTACAGGTAACACCCGGGAGCATTGCGTATGGATCGATTTTGAACGGGACGAGCAAGACGAATAGTTTCACGGTCCAGAACATCGGGACTGGGACATTGATTGGGACAGCGAGTGTGGGCGCTCCGTTCAGCATTGTGTCTGGCGGAAGTTACAGTTTGGGGGCTGGGGCGAGTCAGGCGGTGACGGTGGCTTTCAGTCCTCTGGGTGCGAGCAATTACAATCAGAGTGTGACTTTTACCGGCGGCAATGGCGCAAACACGACCGTTACGGGCAGTGCGACCAACGCGCCGGTGCCTACGCCGGTGTTGCAGGTGTCGCCGGGAAGTATTGCGTACGGGACGATTTTGAACGGGACAAGCAAGACGAACAGTTTCACGGTCCAGAACATCGGGACCGGGACATTGAGCGGTACGGCAAGTGTGGGCGCCCCCTTCAGCATAGTTTCCGGCGGGACTTACAATTTGGGGGCTGGGGCGAGTCAGGCGGTAACGGTGGTATTCAGTCCGACCGGAGCGAGCAATTATAATCAGAGTGTGACTTTTACCGGCGGCAATGGGGCAAACACGACCGTTACGGGCAGTGCGACCAACGCACCGGTGCCGACGCCGGTGTTGCAGGTGACACCCGGTACGATTGCGTACGGGACGATTTTGAATGGGACGAGCAAGACGAACAGTTTCACGGTTCAGAACATCGGGACCGGGACATTGACGGGTTCGGCAAGTGTGGGCGCCCCGTTCAGCATCCTGTCGGGTGAAAGTTACAATTTGGGGGCTGGGGCGAGTCAGGTGGTAACGGTGGTATTTAGTCCGACCGGGACGAGCAATTATAATCAGAGTGTGACTTTTACCGGCGGCAACGGTGCCAGCACGACCGTTACGGGCAGTGCGACCAACGCGCCGGTGCCCACGCCGGTGTTGCAGGTGACGCCGGGGAGTATTGCATACGGGACGATTTTGAACGGGACGAGCAAGACGAACAGTTTCACAGTGCAGAACATCGGGACGGGCACATTGACGGGCACGGCGAACGTGGGCGCCCCGTTCAGCATTGTGTCGGGTGGAAGCTATAGTTTGGGAGCCAATGCAAGTCAGACGGTGACGGTGATATTCAGTCCAACCGTGGCGAATAATTATAATCAGAGCGTGACCTTTACCGGCGGCAACGGAGCCAGCACGACCGTTACGGGCAGTGCGACCAACGCGCCGGTGCCAGCGCCGGTGTTGCAGGTGACGCCCAGTAGCATTGCGTACGGGACGATTTTGAACGGCACGAGCAAGACGAACAGTTTCACAGTTCAGAACATCGGGACGGGCACATTGACGGGCACGGCGAACGTGGGCGCCCCGTTCAGCATTGTGTCGGGTGGAAGCTATAGTTTGGGAGCCAATGCAAGTCAGACGGTGACGGTGATATTCAGTCCAACCGTGGCGAATAGTTATAATCAGAGTCTGACCTTTACCGGCGGCAACGGGGCCAGCACGACGGTGACCGGCAACGCGACCGACGCGCCTCCGGTTTTACCCACGGTGTCGGCAATCAACGCGAATGCGACCGATGTGGATTTGAACCTCCCGGGGCTTCAGATCTATGCGGGAACGACCGTGCGGTTTTCAGCGACCGCGACCAATGCCCAGACGTGGCAATGGAGCTACAGTGTCAATGGAGGAACCCCGGTGGTCTGGACGAACGGTACGAGTCCGATAACCAATATCGGCTGCTATTTTGATACGAATACGATTGGCAACAGCTACGTCTGGACACTGGTGGTGAGCAATAGCCAGGGTTGGGCGGAATCGCAGACAAATTTGGAAGTGGAGGCGCAGCCCAATCTCGGCACGACCAATACCGGGCTGATTTTTACAGCAACCAATGGCGCGTTGAGTGGCGTGTTGATGGGCAACACGGTCATTAACGGTGTTTCCAGCAGTTATTTCTTTTTGCCGTCGCCGGCCCCCGGGGACATCAGCAGTGGAACGGCGGCTTTCAATTTCACGATTGCCACCACCGGGAATTACGAGATCCAGGCGCTGGTGGATGCGCCCAGCACGAGCGCCAATTCATTTGCGGTCAATATCGACGCCCCGCCACAGGATCCCACCATGATCTGGGACATCATGCCCATCACATCGGGTTTTCAGGAACGCATGGTCAGCTGGCGCGGCAGCGGTTCTGACAACAATGACCAGATTGTTCCCAAGGTATTTAGTCTCAGTGCCGGCGCGCACCAAATCTATTTTAAGGGCGAAGAACCGGGTACCAGCCTGGCAAATTTTACCCTGTTGCAAGTGATACCAGCGGCTCCGACGGCCCCGGCCTCGGCATTAAGGTCAATTCAGTCAAACTCTGCTCCACTGCCGACCACTCCAGACGGTCTGCGGGTTGTCAGCCCCTAGTTTAAACATGGATTCACATTGATGTCCCGATAAGGGCGGCCGGCTCATTTACAGCCGCCAGCGGAAATCAGCGGTTTTTCCCCGTAATCCATTTGTTAACGCGTTTGGCGTTTCTGCCAAGCCATCGCCAACCGTTTTTACCCCGGGTTTTTGTGGGAGTTGCAGAGTCCAGTTGCAGGAAGAATATGGATCCGTCCCGATTACACGCCGAAGCCGGACCCGCCGAGGAAAGTCAAATCAGGACGACTGCGTGTCCCACGTGTATTTTGTGTGGGGGCGAAGGCGACTCCATTTATTCGGGGCAGAAAGACCGCCTTTTTGGGACCGAAGGTTTGTGGAACCTGAAAACCTGTCCCAACTCCGAATGCGGGTTGGTCTGGCTGGATCCGATGCCGGTCACAGAAGATATCGGGAAAGCCTATGCCAATTATTATACGCATAAAGCGGTTGGTTCGACCCGGCGCGCGGGTTTTCTAAAGCGGATCCGCGACCTGGCACAGCGCGGATATTGGGCCAATAAATATAATTATGAGACGGGACCCCAACCCTTGCTCGCCAGGCTGCTTGGCCGGTTGCTGGCTTTATCTCCCATCCATCGCCGCGAGACTGACGCCTGGGTGCGTTGCCTGCCCGCCGTTTCCCAGGGACGATTGTTGGATGTAGGGTGTGGATCGGGAGAGTGGTTGCTGGCCATGCGCCAGCGCGGTTGGACGGTTGAAGGACTGGATTTTGATGAAGGCGCGGTAAAGGTCGCCCGGCAGGAGGGATTGAAGGTGGAATCCGGCTCGTTGGAAGAACAAAATTATCCGGATAATTATTTTGACGCCGTGACGCTGAATCATGTGATTGAGCACGTGCCGGATCCCGTGCGCACCCTGGCCGAGTGCCGTAGAATTCTGAAGCCTGACGGCAAACTGGTCTTGTTTACGCCGAACAATGCCAGCCTGGGACACCGGCTTTTCAAAGAATATTGGCGCGGGTTGGAGCCGCCCCGGCATCTGCATATTTTTTCAATGAAATCCATGCGCCAGGCGCTGGTCCGGGCCGGGTTCCAGGACGTAACAGTGCTTCCTTTTATCGTTACCTCGGTGATTTATGACAGTCTCATGCTGCGGTGGGGACGGTCTAATTTTACCAGGGGAACGCCCCGACATTGGCCGGCCTGGGGAATCACCCGGCTTTTTAAAATGGGAGAGCTCTGTCTGTTGCCGTGGAATTCCTCGCTGGGTGATTGTGTGATTGCCATTGCCGTGAAGGCCAATCGCCCCCGTTAATTTGGCAAAATATTGATGTTCAAATTTTGTCATTCGTAGAAATCAATAATATACTGGAGTAAGACGTATGAAATCATGTTGTACCACACTTGGCCTCGGAATCGTTCTGTTCCTGGCTGGTGAATCCTTTGCCCACGCTGACAATGTTTATGTTTCCGATGCTGCGGGCGGGACGATTTTGCAGCTCAATTCCGGTGGCAATGAATCCATCTTTGCCTCCGGTCTGGATCAACCCGCCGGTCTGGCCTTTGCCAATAACGGCGATCTCTACGTGGCCGATTCTGGCAACGGCACGATTCTGAAATTTGATCTGGGCGGAAATGAATCCGTCTTTGCTTCCGGTTTGAACAGCCCGACCGGGCTCGCTTTCGATGGCAGTGGCAACCTTTATGTGGCCAATTCCGGCGCCGGCACCATCCTGCAATTTAATTCGAGCGGGAGCGGATCGGTGTTTGCCTCCGGTTTAAACCAGGATGGCTACATCACTTTTGATAACCATGGCAACCTGTTCGCGTCAACCCCGCACAACATCCTGGAGTTTGCCGCCGGGGGAAGCCAGTCCACCCTCTTTTCAGCGTTTAACTTCATGAGCGGCATCGCTTCCGACAGTGCCGGCAATCTTTACGCCGGGCTGCAAAATGCCGGCAGCATTGTGGAACTCAGCGGCGGGATGGTTACCGGAGGCATCCGGTTCAGTGATCCGCTGCATACGGCACCAACGGGCCTCGCCTTTGGCAGCGGTGATGTTCTTTATGCGGCATTTGGCGGGATTGGCGGAACGTACAATCCTCTGGGTGGCACCATCGAAGAGTACGGGTCGGCAGGAAACAGCACGCTTTTCGCCTCCGGCCTCGACAATCCTCAGTACCTCGCGGTGCAAAGTACGCGGGCCCTGTCGCCCGTTGAATTCGTGCCGGAACCGTCGAGTTTTGCGATGGCCATCGGCGGCTTGGGAGTTTTGCTGGTCGGTCGTCGGGTACGGCAGCCCCGTCCTTGATGGGTCTTACCGATTCAAGCCGGTTATAGCATGAACTCCGTCAACCCCAAGCACGACAACCCAATGAATTCTTCATCGCCAAGCGCGGCCGGTTCCTCCCGTCAGGCTTTCCCGGCCGCCGGCAAAGGCGATGCATCGGCCGGCCCGGGCCATTCGTCTGATGCTTCGAGTGGGCATGGGATTGCCGCCGACTCCCAAAAACAAACCCTCCGGCTGTTGGTGGCCATCGCCAGTTTCGGGGAAAAGAACCTGGCCTTCCTGAAGCGGATTATTCGCGTCTACCAGGACCTGCCGATGGCGGTGGAGGTGGTGGTGTTTTCCGACCAGCCCAAGGACCTTGGGCCGGACGTGAAGGTGATGGTTGGACTGCCAACGGAAAATCCCTGGTCGCTGCCATTTGCGCACAAGAATTATTTTGCGCGAAACATCGACCGTTACGATCTGTTCATTTATTCCGAAGATGACATGGAGGTGACGGAAAAGAACATCCGCGCCTTTCTTCGGGTCACCCCGGACCTGAAGCCGGACGAAATCGCCGGCTTTCTGCGGTACGAAGTAAACGAATCGGGCAACACTTCCCTTCCGGAAGTGCATTGGACGTCCCATTGGAAGCCGGGTTCCGTGGCACGCAGGGGAGGGCATACGATTGCCGAATTTTCGAATGAGCACGCGGCCTTTTACCTGCTGACCCGGAACCAACTGCGGCGGGCCATCGCTTCGGGCGGATTTTTGCGTGAGCCCTGCGAAGGGCGGTACGACATGCTCTGCACCGTCGCCACGGATCCGTACATAAACTGTGGTTTGCACAAAGTGCTCTGCGTTTCGGCGCTGGAGGATTTCCTGATCCATCACTTGCCGAATCGCTATGCCGGACAATTGGGAATTCCACTCGCCGCCTTCAAGGAACAGGTGCAAACGCTCATTGAGATAGGCACGGGCACTCACCCCGTCAGCAACCTGTGCGAAACCGAGTCCCGGTTGCAGCATGGAAAGTGGTCCAAGAGCTACTATGAAAAGCCGTGCAACGAAGTGTTGGATCTGGTTCCGCGCGAGGCCCAAACCATCCTCTCGGTCGGTTGCGGATCGGGAGCCATGGAAAGCGTCCTGAAACAGCGCGGCGCCATGGTCACGGTCCTCCCCCTCGATTCGGTTATGGGCGCAGCCGGTGCCCGGCTGGGATTCGAAGTTATTTATGGCACGATGGAAGAATGCTTCAACCACCTCGGGAAGCGGGACTTCGATTGTGTTTTAATTACCGACCTGCTGCATTTGCTGCCCAATCCATGGCAGGTACTGGACCATTGCTGTCGATTCGTTGGCAAGGCGGGAACGCTGGTGATTGGTGGACCCAATTTTCAGTCCCTTCGAATTCTGAGCAAACGCGTGCTGAACGTCGGGGATTATCGGAAACTTTCGAACTTTGCTCAAAGCGGTGTCCGGATTGTGGCCGCCGGTCAGGCCACTCGCCAACTTACGAATGCGGGTTGGAACGTGGTCGTGATGCGCTCATTTAATCGTACGCCGCCGCGCAGGCTCGCGGCCCTGCAGCAACGGCTGGGGCGCTTGACGGCCCAGGATTGGGTCCTCGCCGCGCGCCGGTCGCGGCTTATCCAGTAGCACATGGTTCGACCGATGCGCCCCTATCGTTCATCGGCCATTCTAAAGTCAATGTTCTAAAAAGTTTTAGACGGATATCCGATCATGTCATCAACTCCCTGTAATACCGAGGCCCCGGTTCCCTTGCTGTCATCCCTGCCTCAGGCGGAAAAGCCGGCTCCGGCCGAAAAGCCTACCTACGGCCAGATTTTAAAGTCGTCGGCGTTGATCGGCGGCTCCTCGGTGCTGAAGATCGGCATTGGAATTGTTCGGACCAAGGCCATGGCGGTGCTGCTCGGTCCTTCCGGGGTCGGACTAATCGGATTGTATGGTTCGTTAATCGATTTGGCTCAGAACATCGCTGGCATGGGTGTTAACAGCAGCGGGGTCCGCCAGATCGCTGAGGCGGTCGGGTCTGGCGATGGCGAGAAGATTGCGCGCACAGCCATCGTATTGCGGCGGACCGCCGTTATTCTTGGAGCCTTGGGGGCCGCCTTGCTGGTTGTGTTCTGTTCGGCGATATCCGGTTGGACCTTCGGCACCAGTGAACATGCTGCCGCCATTGCCTGGCTGGCCATCGCCGTGTTTTTTGGTGCCGTGGCGGGTGGCCAGACGGCATTGATTCAGGGAATGCGCCGTATCGCCGACCTCGCCAAAATGGGGATCCTCGGCGGCATTTACGGCACCATCATCGGCGTCGCCCTGGTGTATTTTTTCGGCGAGCGGGGAATTGTACCGTCTCTGATAGCTATTGCGGGCATGTCGGTACTGATGTCCTGGTGGTTCAGCCGCAGGGTAAAATTCAAACCCCCGGTCCTGTCGGCGTTCCAAGTCAGGAATGAAGTTGCCGGACTGCTTAAGCTCGGGTTTGCCTTCATGGCCAGCAGCCTGTTCATCCTGGGGGCCGGCTATATCGTGCGCATTTTAGTTCTACGAAAAATTGGCCTTGAAGCAGCCGGCCTTTATCAAGCCTCATGGTACTTTGGTGTGACGTATGTCGGGCTCATCCTGCAAGCCATGGGCGCGGATTTTTATCCCCGCCTGACCGGTGCCGCCGGAAATCACACCGATTGCAATCGCCTGGTCAACGAGCAGGCTCAAGTCAGCCTGTTGCTGGCCGGACCCGGGGTGATTGCCACGCTGACGTTTGCCCCGTTGTTGATTACGCTGCTTTATTCGGCAAAATTTTATGCGGCGGTGCCGTTGTTGCGCTGGATTTGTCTCGGAGCAACGTTGCAGGTGATTACCTGGCCGATGGGCTTCATCATCGTGGCGAAAGGCCGGCCGAGCGTGTTTTTCTGGTGCGAGCTGGCCTATACCAGTGTGTATATCGCGCTTGCGTGGCTGTGTATTCGTTATTTCGGTTTGAACGGGTCGGGCATGGCGTTCTTTGGATCCTATGTCTTTCACGGGCTGCTGGTCTACCCGATTGTCCGGTGGCTCACCGGATTCCGGTGGTCGGCATCGAATCGACGGGTTGGCCTGTTTTTCCTGGGCTCGATCGGCCTGGTATTCTCCAGTTTTTACCTGCTGCCGTTTTGGGCTTCGACGACGGTTGGAAGCCTGGCGGCATTGGTGAGTGGCATTTACTCCCTGCGCACGCTTTGCAAGCTGGTCTCCCTGCACCGGGCGCCGCGCTTCGTGCAACGTTTGCTTGTGGGATGCCGC
>Ga0265338_10005960_pt1 | contig 15681 bp, 17 predicted proteins | sample 42126metaG_FD_193579 | JGI IMG/M metagenome (GOLD analysis project Ga0265338, IMG submission 193579) | Rhizosphere microbial communities from Carex aquatilis grown in University of Washington, Seatle, WA, United States - 4-21-26 metaG | ecosystem: Host-associated > Plants > Roots > Rhizosphere... | reverse complement strand
GCGGACGCGCTTGAGGTGATAATTGGCGGTGCGCGGCGTGAAGCGCGAGCGGCTAGCGATCTCATTCACTGCCGGATCGTCTATCTCGACGCCGAGGATCTTGGCCGAGCGCCTGACTATCTCGGCGATCTCCCCGTCCGTATAGAATTCGAGCTTGAATACGCCGCCGGAGAAACGGGAGCGCAACGGCGCTGATATCATGGCGATACGGGTCGTGGCGGCCACGAGCGTGAATGGAGGCAGCTCCAACTGGATGGTCCTGGCCGAAGGCCCCTTGCCGATGATGATGTCGAGCACGCCTGATTCCATGGCAGGGTAGAGGACCTCCTCGATGGCCTTATTCAGGCGATGGATCTCGTCGATGAAGAGGATATCGCCTGGCGAGAGGTTGGTGACGATAGCCGCGAGGTCGCCGACCTTGAGGATGGCCGGTCCGGACGTGGCCTTCATATTCGCGCCGGTCTCCTTGGAGATGAGATGCGCCAAGGTCGTCTTGCCCAGGCCTGGCGGACCATAGAAGAGCATGTGCTCCGGCGGATGAGAGCGCTCTTTGGCCGCCGTGAGCAGGATATGGAGGTTGTCTTTGACGTTCTTCTGGCCGATATAGTCGTTCCAGCGGGTCGGCCGCAGGGTCTGGTCCAAAAATCCTGTTTCCTTGTCGTCCTTCTTGCCAGTATTGATTGGAGGGGAAGTGCTTGACATATATATGTCTTTATGCTAGGATACTCTTGTTGAAATAAATAGATGGTTTACCCCAGATTCGAGCCCGAAAACCTCTAAGCAATGGCCTTTCCAGGTTTGGGCATAGTGCTAAGGACATGTTGGTTGCGAAGCTTCGGCCTCGCGTACTGAAATTATCCTCGGGACTCTGCCTCGCTCTCGTCATCACGACGGGAGATATTGCTTAGAGATTCTCGCGCTTGATCCTCTAAAGCTATCCTACTCTGGTGGCCTTGCTAAAAGCAATCAAAACTGGGGATTACTTGCAGGGCTTAGAATTTATGACGGACCTCGACTCCCGTGCCCTTAAGTGTCGTTGCCTGGGAATGGGTGAGCCTCTCAAGGTCTACATGCTCCTTCTTCATCTGTACCTGGAGGCGGGGGATTTCCGGGGATAGCTTCGTGACATTCTGACGCGCTTCATTGAGCAGGCGCTTCTTTTCGTTCAACTGCTGCTCCAGTTCAGTTATCGCGCTCTGTAATACAGGAACCTCCTTTTTGCTCTTTTCCAGCAAGGCAGTCTTGGTTTCAAGCTCCTGCGTAGCCTTTCGCAGCTCTTGTTGGAATTTCTCTGTTGCGCGTTGTAATTCCGCTCGGTTGTCCATATAGATATAGTTAGTCCGTTAATGAGATCACGCGCCGGAGCTCGTCCATCGAGGTCTCCCCGGCGAGCACCTTAATGATGCCATCCTGCTTCATGGTGAGCAAGCCCTCGCCTTTGGCAGCTTCCCAGATCTCCTTGTCGCTCGAATTCATGGACACGGCCTTGCCGACGCTCTCATTCATCAGGATCGCCTCGTAGAGTCCGGTCCGGCCTTTGTAGCCGGTCTTATTGCATTTCTCGCAGCCGACCGCGACATGCATCTTCGAGCGCTCTACCGGAATGAGGCTCTTGTCCTCTACGGCCGCGAGCGTATCCTCGACTTCCTTCTGGTCTTCTCCTGCGATCGGCGCTTCTTTCTTGCACTCCACGCAGAGCTTCCTGACCAGTCGCTGGGCCATCGAGACGCGCAGAGCCGAAGGGATGATGCCGGGATTGGCTCCGAGCTCAGCCAGGCGGGGGAAGGTGCCGGCGGCGTCATTGGTGTGCAAGGTCGAGAAGACCAAGTGGCCGGTCAGAGCGGAATTGATGGCGATGTTGGCCGTCTCGCCGTCGCGGATCTCACCGATCATGATGATGTCGGGGTCCTGCCGCACGGCTGCGCGCAGGCCTTCCAGGAATGTGTAGCCCTTCTCGTTGATCTGTGTCTGGACGATGCCGGGCAGGTGATATTCGATCGGGTCTTCGAGGGTGATGATCTTCACGCCGGGATTGTGGACACGCTTCAAGAATGCGTACAAGGTCGTGGTCTTGCCGGAGCCGGTCGGTCCGGTTGTGAGTATCATGCCATCAGGCCGATCCATCTCCTTCTCAAGGATAGCCAGGAGCTTGGGATGGATGCCGAGCGATTCCAAGGGCACGTTGATTGATTTCGGGTTGAGGAGGCGCATGACGATGGACTCGTTGTAAGCGCCGGGCAGGATGGAAACGCGCACCTCGACGTCGCCAATGGGGAGCTTGATGCTGAAGCGGCCGTCCTGCGAGTCCTTCTTGATATTGAGCTTCATGCCGGAGATGAGCTTGATCCGAGAGAGGAGCAGGGCATAGGTCTCGTTGTCGAAGCGGGTCAATTCCTGGAGGACGCCGTCAAGGCGATAGCGCAGGGTGACGTAGGACTCTTCCGGCTCGAGGTGCACGTCGGATGCGTCCACGGCCAGGGCGCCAGCCACGATGGTCTCGAGGATGCGCGAGACGCGGTAGCTCTTTTTGGCGGCCATGGTATTGGCCAGGATGGAGATGACCGTCGGCAGGCTCTTGGCCTGGTCGATGATCTCAGTGATCTGCTCGCTCGAGATCTCCAGCGCACCGGCCTTGCTCTCGTAGGCGAATGACAGGTCCTTATAGGCTTTCCACGCCTTCTCCAGGCTCTGGGTCGAGCCGATGAGCACCTCGGGGGCGAAGCCCTTCTTGGTGAGGCCGTCGATGACGGGGGCGAGCTTCGGGTCTTGCGGGTTGCGAGCGATGATCTTGACCCGCTTGCCGATGAGGGCGTAGCCGGCGATCTTGTCGGCCCGGGCGGTCGGCTCGTCTATGAGGCGCAGGGCATCGGTATTGATCGGCAGGCCGGCCAAGTTCACGTAGTCGACGCCGTATTTTCCGGCGAGGAGCTGTACTAGGTCTTCTTCCTCCTTGCGCAGGAGCTCGTCTACCTTCTGTTTTGACTTGTCCTCGTCGAAATGGAGCGTCATATCGGATAAGTATAGCAGAATGAACGCATGAGAGCCTTGCCAGGGCCTGGATGGGCGGGAGTTCTATGTGGTTGACTTTGTGCCAGATTGTGATATAATCGTCGTTAAACAATAACCGCGGGATACACTCGTGGTTATTAAAGAGAAAGATTCGATCTATGAAAATAAGTCTGTTAACTTGCTCATTAGCCGTGGGGCTATTGAGCACAGGGTGTGTCTCGTGGGGTGGGTCCCACGAACAGCATTGGCATAATGATCTTGCCCATGCTGACGGCGGTGTCCAAGGGACAGCCCAGGCCGGACGGAATGGGCAAGTGGTCTGCAACGACGGAGGGAGCACCTCCCCGGTCGTGAATGGCGGTGAGGATGTCGAGAAGCATTTGAGCTGGGACATCAACCCGTTCACAGGGATGATCCATCTGGCCGCGGGATTTGTTGGCGGCGCGTCCTCGCGAGGCGGCGGCGAGATCGTCGTCGTGAATCGAGTCCCGCAAATGCAAATGGCTTACCCGCGGAGCCAGATGCTTCTCGAAAATCCGGATGTTTCCATGAATGTTGCCAATGATTCCGGCCCCTACTGGGACGAGGACGACAACGTCTGGGTGTACCTTGGTAACGATGGCCTGTTGTCTTGGTCGGGCAATGCCTGGGTCGTGGCAGATGTCGGGGTCTTCAACCGCTGGTACCTGTACCAACGGAATCATCCCGATTGGCATTCGCGCGGGCTGCAGTATCGGCAGTTTGATGGCAATGGGTTCAATCGCGGACCCGGAAATGTCGGCGGTCCGCAAGGCTTCCAAGGCGGTCGCGGCGGATTTGTTCCCCTTGCTCCCGGCCAGCGCGGAAACGTTGGTCCCATGCGAGGTGGTAATCCCGGCAATGGTCAAGGCGGCCGTGGCGGCCGAGGTGGTCGCGGGAACTGGCCGTGAAGATGTGATGTTGTGGGGCTGCTTCTCCATTCGGGGAAGCAGCCCATATTCATGCCCGATAATCTACGCTATGATGTCGCCATGAAGACATTCACGTCCAACTCGCTCGCTGAGACGGAAAAGATCGCGGCTGATTGGCTCGCGGGCATTTCAATGAAGCATGCTGATGCAGATGAGGCGCTCATCGTGGGCTTGTCCGGTCATCTCGGCGCCGGCAAGACGGCCTTCGTGAAGGCTGTCGCCAAGTCGCTCGGCGTCACGGAAGATGTGACCAGCCCGACATTCGTGATCATGAAACTGTATGAGATCAATGCCGCTTCTCCCTGGAAGCGGCTCATCCATATCGATGCGTATCGGCTTGAGCGCGCCGAGGAGTTAGAGGCGCTCGGCTGGGAGCAGCTCGTGGCCGACAAAAATAATCTCATCCTGGTCGAGTGGCCGGAGAATGTGGGGCTGAAGGATTTTTCTATGCTAGCCCACCTTGTTTTTCAAGCGAAAGGAGCCGATCAATACGAGATCGTTGGCTGAACCCGACCAAATCGGATGCTAATAGGTGCAGGAGAGGTTGGCAGTCTGTGAATCGTTGGATGCTACAGTTACATATGCTGATGTCGGGGCGAGACATGCACCTGACACTGACCCGAAGTTTTGGGAGTTGCTCGGATTGATCGTTAGGCCGTTAATGCACGAGTTGCCACCAAGGAATCCGCTGGAATGTTTGGGAACGTTGTTGAGCGCCGATGTGTAGGGTCCGGGAGCGCCACTGGCGGTTCCTGTCAGTGTGTAGGTCATCGTCGTGCCTTGGGATGGAAGGTTGGTATCGGTGTATGGGCCGGATACGTTCGATTTCGGTGTGATCTTGCAGGCCATCCCAGCCACGCTGAGCGCTGGGTCGCGTGCATAGATGTAGAACTGGACCGGGCTGGAGATCTTGGTGCCGTTCCTGTTCGTCAGACCGCTCGCAAATGAGCTAGTGACAGTCAGCGTGTGACTGCCCGGATTGAGCGAGGTACGGAAGCTCAACGTGGATACGGAGTGAGTCGTGCCGCCGGAGCTCGCAGAGTCTGATATGTCCGCATCGGAAAGGATTGTGCCATCTATGCTGAGGTCGATGGATCCATATACGCCGTTCGCGACTTCCGTATTCACGTATGCGATAACGATGGTGTCGCCGCCCTGCGAGCTGAATGTCACGGAGCAGCTCGTGTTGTATTGTCCGGCAGGGCAGTTCGAATCCGTGAGAGGGCCGATGATGGTCAACTGGTTGACGGGAGGCAGCGCGCCCGCTGAAGCAGACTGCCACGCCGCTGTCCCCTGATTGTCCGTGGCGGTCAGGACTTGTCCGGCGACTGAGGTCGGCCCGAGTCGCAACTGCGAAGTCGAAGCGATGCCGCCGACGATCAGATTCTGGACCACACCCAATGTTTGGTCGATGAGCAGGGAATCGGTCTTCTCCTGCGTCGTCGCATTCGGGCCGACGTTTATAGGCGCGGCGATGTTGCCGTTCGGCGGAGGTACGTTCGGCGGAGTCCAGGAGTTGCCGCTCGCCAGTGCCGAGAGCGCGGTGGCTCCCAAGAGGAAGCCGACGATGACGAGCGCGACGGAGAGGGCTTGTTTTTTCATGGATTAGTAAAGATTATAATTCTAATTGGCTAGCGACTAATTTGCGTGTCGCGTCGGACGGCTTAGCTTTTGTTTTTTGGAGCAGGGATGCCACGTTATCGATCTCGGCCTGCGATGCGTGAGCCGGCGCGGCTTGGAGGAGCGCGGCGACTTGGGCGCGGACCTTGTCTTGCTGGCTGGACGCTGAAACCGGCGCAGTCGCCGGGGCTCGGGAAGAGCCCATCCAATAGGAGATGGCCGCGACCACCGCGATGATGACGATAATGACCAGGATCCCACCCATGGTCTTCTTGTGTTCGGCCGGCTTCATCGGCATGCCGGAGATGGGATGATTGTTAAGAGAGTAGACTGCGTCCATATATAGAAAGTATATCATATCGGCGCTTTAGGGTAGAATGGGGATATGAAACGCCTCGTCCTCCTCGATTCGCACGCCATATTGCACCGCGCCTACCATGCCCTGCCCGACTTTGCGACAGCCGCCGGCCAGCCGACAGGGGCTCTATACGGCCTTTCCTCGATGCTCATCAAGATCATCGAAGTCCTCAAGCCCGACTACGTCATTGCCTGCTTCGACCTCAAGGGTCCGACCTATCGCCATGAGGTATTCAAGGAATACAAAGCCCAGCGCAAAGCGACCGAGGACGCTCTGGCCGATCAGATCGAGCATTCGCGCGAGGTCTTCGCGTCGATGGACATCCCGATATATGAGAAGCAGGGATTCGAGGCAGACGATATTCTCGGGACGATCGTGGAACGGTTGAGCAAGGACAAGGACACCGAGATTATCATTGCATCAGGTGATATGGACACGCTGCAGCTGGTCAGCGGCGAGAGGGTGAGGGTTTATACGTTGAAGAAAGGCCTGAATGACACGATCACCTACGACGAGCCGGCGGTGCGCGAGCGCTTCGGCTTCGGGCCGGAGCTCATCCCCGACTACAAGGGCCTGCGCGGCGATCCGTCCGACAACATCCCTGGCGTGAAGGGTATCGGTGAGAAGACGGCCACGACCCTCATCACCTCATTCGGCTCGATCGAGGATATGTATCGCGAATTAGATGCTGGCCATGAAGACAAGTTCGACAAGGCAGGCGTGTCGCCGCGGATAGTCCAGCTCCTGAAGGACAATAAGGAGGAGGCCGAATTCAGCAAGACCTTGGCCACCATCCGCCGCGATGCGCCTATCGTTTTTGCCTTGCCGGCAAAGACGTTCAAAGAGAGCCTCGATTTTGCGAAAGTGAATGCGCTCTGGACCAAGCTCGAATTCCGGACTTTGGCGCAGCGGTTGAAAGGCGTCATGGAAGGGAAGCCGACGAAGGCGATCCCAGCGGTTGAGAAAAAGGCTGCCAGTGTGAAACAAAAAAATATAAAAGCAGAAACAAACAAGAGCGGTTCATTATTCGCAGCAGCAGTCGATCCTGTCGACCTTGAGAAGACTGCGGTCGCGCTCTGGCTCGTCAATTCCAATGTGACCGACCCCAAGCTCGAAGACATCCTCAATTTCGCCAACACCGAAGATTATGAGACTGCCAAAGCTGCTGTCTTCGCTGAGCTCGATAAGCGCGCGCTCCGAAAGGTCTATGAAGGCATCGAGCTCCCGCTCATCCCTGTGCTGCACCGGATGGAGAAGCGCGGAGTGAAGCTCGATCGTGTGATCCTGGCGCGGCTGGCCAAGGAATATCATGTGACAGCTGACTTGCTTGAGAAACGGATCTGGGAGCTGGCCGGCATGGAATTCAATGTCAGCTCGCCCAAGCAGCTCGGCGACGTCCTGTTCGACAAGCTCGGTCTGGCGGCCAAGAATATGAAGAAAACGGCCGGCGGGGCGCGCTCGACCCGCGAGTCCGAGCTCGAGAAATTGCGCGACCTGCATCCGATCGTGCCGCTCATCTTCGAGTACCGCGAGCTGACCAAATTACTCTCGACATATATCGATGCCATCCCGCCCCTGCTCGATAGCGATGACCGTCTGCACACGCGCTTCATCCAGAGCGGCTCGACCACTGGCCGCATGGCATCCGAGAATCCGAACATGCAGAACATCCCGATCCGCACCGACCTCGGCCGGGCTATCCGCGGCGCATTTATCGCGGAGAAAGGCTTCGACCTGGTGGCGCTCGATTATTCGCAGATGGAATTGCGCATCGCGGCATTCCTGTCGGGCGACGAGAAGCTGATCGAGATCTTCCGCAAGGGCGAGGATGTCCATCGCGCGGTGGCCGCTCACGTCTTCAAGGTGCCGCAGGACAAAGTCGACGCCGAGATGCGCCGCCGCGCCAAGGTCATCAACTTCGGCATCATATATGGCATGGGCGTCTTGGCTCTGAAGCAGAATTTGGGCACGACTCGCGACGAAGCGCAGAAGTTCTACAACGATTACTTTGCGGAGTTCTCGACCTTGGCGACATATCTCGACGCGGTCAAAGCCGAGACGGCGCGCCGCGGCTATACCGAGACGTTCTTCGGCCGTCGACGCTACTTCGAGGGCATACAGTCGAAGATCCCATATATCAAAGCCTCTGCGGAGAGGATGGCCATCAACGCGCCGATCCAAGGGACCGAAGCCGATGTCATCAAGCTTGCCATGATCCATGTCGATGAATATATCCGGAAAGAGGGTCTTGAGGCGGATGTTTTCCCATTGCTTCAAGTGCACGACGAGCTCGTTTTTGAGATCAGGTCGGAGAAGTCGGCTGAAGCCGCGGCGAATATAGAGAAGATCATGTCGTCGGTCATCGACCCGAAAGACACCAAAGGCGTCGTCCTTGAAGCAAAAGCGTCCATCGGCAAGAATTGGGGCGAGTTGAAGTAGTGGCCGCGCTGTTCGGCAGCTTGCTCGGCATCTCCGATTGTGGCAGTATTCGCCCAGAGGTTAATTATGTATAGAAATAACAAAACTGTTACAGTCGAGCCTACGCCGCTCGATTTGGCCGACTATCTTTTGGGGCGGATCAGAGGCTCTGAACTGATGCCGATGAATGAGCACCAGCGTCGTAAATTCAAGATTCGGTGCGGCTCAAGCGAGGACGGTTTGTGCGCCGAACGGGTCCAATCCCTGATGCACGATCATTTCAAGCGTCTCACGACATGCAAGCCCAGCACGAAGCTGCTCAATTCATTGAACGGAGACTTTACCTGGCTCGGCAACCGGTATTTTGTCACTCTCAATGTCATGTCATACGAGGGGATCATCGATGGCGCCATCCGGCCGCTTGGATGCAATCATATCCTGGATACGAAATGGGATTGAGCAAGGCCCATCCACCGAGACTTTTCAACGCACAGCCGTCCCTGACGGCTTTTTTTAATAACCAGGAAACCCCGTGCGAGGAACCCACGACGGGTTCCGAAGCGCGGGGATGAATGGATCAATGCGTTCACAGGTCCTCCTGTGATACGCTGGTCACATGAGGATTCAGAGCCTGAACCACTCGACCTATCAGCACCAATACCACGTGGTGTGGGGCACGAAATACAGACGGAAGATCCTCAAGCCGTATGTGCTCACGGAGCTTCGAAAGGCCCTATACGGCGTTGTGAAGAAATATCCGACGCTCTGGGTCGAAGCTCTGAACGTCGACGAGGACCACGTGCATATTCAGATCGAGGTGCCCCCGAACATCGCCGTCTCAGATGCCGTCGGGAAGCTCAAGTCAGCCTCAAGCCGCCACCTCCGAGCCAGATTCAAGTTCATACGCGAGATATACCTCGAGAAAGACGGCATCTGGAGCGTCGGATATTTCTCATCCACAATCGGACTGAACGAAGGACAGGTGAAGCGCTATATCGCCTGGCAAGGGAAGAAAGACAAACCCCAGAAAGCCCGCCTGTTCTGAATCCTCATGCCCACAAAGGAAACCCCGGGCGCTAGCCCGGGGAGGAGGTCATTGTTATACTACGGTATGCTCTACGTCTATCACGGAACGGACATCGCGACCTCGGCAAAGAAAGCTCGTGCGCTCATAGATTCTCTGCGCACGAAGCGCCCGGACGCGGCTTTTGCCGAAATGATCGCCGACCAGTGGGATCCGTCCGCCCTCGAAGGGCACCTCGGCACGCAGGGATTGTTCTCGAGCAAATATGTCGTTCTCCTGAATCGCGTCACTGAGAATGCCGATGCCAAAGAAGCATTGCCCAGCTTGATCGGCGCAATGAATGAGTCGCCGAACATATTCATCGTGCTCGAGGCCAAGCTCAACGCCGAACTGAAGCGCGCGGTCGAAAAGAGCGCAGAGAAGGCGGTCTTGTCTGATGTGAAAGATGCCTCCGCCAAGCCGGAATTCAACGTTTTCGCACTGGCGGGCGCATTGGCTGCGCGCGAACCATTCAAGGCCTGGAGCTTGTATCGACAGGCGATAGATGGCGGTTCTGAACCAGAGGCGATTGCTGGCATGCTCTTCTGGAAAGCCAAATCCATGGGCTCGACCTCGCTCGCCCGTCGGCTGATCACGCTCTATCACGACGGCCATCGCGGTATCCTCGACCTCGAATGGGGAATTGAGAAGCTTCTGCTCAGTTGTTGAAAATAATCTGGTATACTTGTCTGCTATGCAGACACGAAATAATAAACGCGCGTTGAATCATGCGTACATCGACGCTGCCAATCTAGATAAGGGGACGGCGAAGCTGGTTTCCTTGTCAGGTTTAAAGAGACTGTCAACGACAAGGACGGGCAAGTGAAAGGGAATTGCGATTCTGAGCTTGTTTTGAGGTCAGTCCGCGATGTATACGAAAGCGTCTTTGATAAATCGGTGATCGTATCCAGTGACGGGGATTTTGATGGCCTCGTCGGTTTCTTGCAAGAAAAGAAGAAGATGGACACCGTGCTTTCTCCGAATGCACATTGCTCAATCCTTCTGATGCGGACAGGGGTTCCGATAACATATCTGCGGGATGTCAGGAGCTTTGTCTCAAAGGCTATGTGAATAAAAAAGCCCCCGACGAGGACAAAACCTCGCAAGGGTCTCTTTTGTCGAAAACAGCGTAAGTATAGCCAGTCGGTCTGCCGTCAGTCAAGTTGTCGATTGCGCAAAGCCTTGAGTGTGCTAATCTGTCAAGCGTCACTTGCGACCATACAACATATATTTGCGCCCATAGCTCAGCTGGTAGAGCAACTCCCTTTTAAGGAGTGGGTCGTTGGTTCGACTCCAACTGGGCGCACTCTGTTATATCGATGAAGGAGGCGTGCCGATCCCCAAGAGAGTGACCGGAGGCGTCCGTGCCGTGCCCAAGTCCGAATTGAAGCGGTATTCCTTGCTCACGGAAGCTGTGCTGCCGGAGCGCGCGGAATTCAAGCTGTAGTAGATAGCAGCGACGCCGGTGACGACATCGTTGACGACGCTCCCGGCGCCGGCATTATTGAGCTTGATATTGACCGTGAAGGTTCGGCTCGAGCTGGGCTGTACGATGAACGAGCCGGTAGCCTGCGTGCCTGCGCCCTGATTCGTGTCGCCTTTGGCTGCAGTACCGCCATCGATCGAGATCGCTGACACGCCCGAAGCGGACAGCAAGCTCGTCCCGGTCGAGCCGGGCAGGTATGAGCTGAGACCGACCGCTGCCGCCGGTGCGGCTGAGATGTATACCGGCAAGGTGCCTGCGGATACAGTGAAGGTCAGCGGGAAGGTGGCGGCGGTGTACCCGCTTATGGTGCCCTGGGTGGTGACCGTATAGGTGGGAGAGCCGAAGCTGCCTACTGTGACGGACGGATCGATGTATGCCGCTGTGGCCGTGATCGCCGTGCTCACTTGCACAACGATCGAGCTCGCCGTGCTCCAGCCTGCGCTGTCAGTGACGGTGAATGTCGGCGTATACGTGCCGACGGCGGAGTATGCGTGGTTGAGGGTAACGGGCTGAGAGCTGGGGATCGGGATCGCGGGGCTGGACGTATCGTCGCCCCAATTCACGGCGCATTTGAGAGAGCTGTTTTGCGGGTCTGAAGCCTGGATCGTCCATGTGCCGATCTGGGCGAGCACGACCGGCGTCGGACCGTCCAAGCTCATGATGACAGGGGTATGGCTGCCAGTGGATGTCATCGATGTCGCTGCGGGCGCTTGGCCCAAGGGCGTGCATGCATATCCGACAGGGCATTGGGCTGCCGATGAAGATGTTGTGACCGGAGCCTGTGTCTGGCAACCATAAAGGCTGTTGAGCTTGGCTCGTGTCGAGATGCCGACGAGGCCAGTGCCGCTCGTGAGCCCATTCGGAGTTAGGATGGCTGAAGTGTATTTCACTTGAAATCCGGAGACTGCGGCGGCCACCGTATTGTCATATGTCGTGATCGGAACGCCGGCCGTCCAGACGCCTGCAGAAGCCAGGTCCTGGGCAAGGGCGATTGCCTCCAGAGCATTCATGGGCCTTCCTACGCCGAGGCTGCGCGTGAATGTGTAGCACGAGGCGCTTGCGGTCTGCGCGTGGGCCTGGAGAGGCGCCGTGGACGACAGATCCAGTGAGAGGACCGACATTGTGATAAGAAATAGCGAGAAATACTTTTTCATGATCTTTGATTGCTTGATATGCATGTGAATGGATGTTATCGGATTAACGCATTCAATTTTACAACAAAAACAACCCGCTGTTAATAGAAACACGGGCTGTCTCTCCATATGGACCGATCTTGCTACTGGTAATGCGCGCTCAGGTATGCCCGAGTGATCGGGCCAAAGTTGCCTACGGCCGGGGTGATGCCGGCTTTGGCCTGGAATTCAGCCAGAGCAGAGCGAGTCAGGTAACCGAAGTAGGCTGTTTGGCCGACCTTTGCCAATGCTTGCGATTCCGTGCCGGTATTTTGAGATATCAGAAACTGCTGGAGCATGGATACATCGTTGCCGTGGGCGCCCCTTTCAAGGTTGCTGGTCGGCATTTCGATATGCTGGCCAAGGAGCGGGGCCGGAGGCGTCGAAGGTGCGGGAGTCGGCGCATTCACCGTTTCCATCACGGGGGTTACGGCGGTATTCGTCGCAACAGGTGATCCATAGCTGCCTGTACTGAGGAATGTTCCTGAGTCATTCGATGCTGGGGCGTAATAAATGGGGGTTGGAGCAGACGTTGGGGTTGGAGTGATGATCGGAGTCGGGACGGCAGTCGGAGGAGGGACCATGACCGCATTCGCGGGCATAGTGACGGCATTCGCATCCAAGGTCACCGCGGTCTGTGCCAGGGCACGGCCGTTCAGGGTCGCGCCGGTGTTGAGGACGATGCCTGTCTGGTCCAAGATATTCCCATTGAAGACTGCGGTCGTCCCGATGGTCGTCTGTCCGGCCACGATCCAGAAGATATTGCCCGGCTGGGCTCCTCCGGCGAGGACGATGTGCGCGCCTGAGCTGACGGTCAGAGTCTGTGCGATCTGGAAGATCCAGACGTCATTGGCGCCGCCGGAGAGCGTGACATCGGTCGGGATCATCACGCCGGTGCCCCACTTGTAGAGGCCGGGCGCGACGGTCAATCCGCCGATATTCCCGGCGCCGAGCTCGGTCACGGCCGAGTCGGAGAGCCCGGCGGCATTGGTATAGGCAGTCTGCATGTCGAGAACGGCCGTGGTCAGATTCGATGCGGTCGGGTCAGCGTATCCGGGCGCATATACTTTTCCGGTCACCATGGCCGATGTCGAGTATGGGTTGGCGACGGGCAGGATCAGGCCGAATCCAGTTATGTACGTGGCTGCAGCCGGGCTCAGGCCGATGTCGCCGACGATGGAAGTCGGCCCGGTCGTCGATACCCCGGTCTTCGACAGGATGACGTAGTTGCCGGCAGTTCCGAGGTTCACCGCGGCTGGTCCGGCCGCGAGCGCCGAGGCCGGTCCGGTGAAGCCGAACGCGAATGTGATAGCTATGGCAAGGGCTGAAATGCGGCTGATTTTATTCATGGTGAATGTGTGGTTATCTGGTTGGCTCATAATCAATAGAGCCGCGCGGAAGCTCAGGTTATTACAGCCTGATGACGCTCGTATCGCTTGATGTTGATTTCTACAACGGCAGGTCGAACGCCAGGAAGCCAGCGCCAGTGACCAAGAGCGAGAGGCACATGATGAGGAGCAGGATGTAGTAATTCACTCCGTCGGAGAGAAATTTCTTGTCCCTGATCTTGAAGCCGAGCTTGATGACGAGGATGATGGCATTCAGAAGCGCGGCGAGCTGGGTGTAGAGGCCGACGAAGAGGAAGACCGCGATCAATATCTCGACTGCGCCATAGATGAGGGTGTTCGAGCCGGAGCTGGTGCCGCGTCCCTTGATCTTCTCGTAGCCGAAGTAGGCCAAGGTCACGGCGAGGACGACGCGGATGAGGAGCGGCGAGAGCTCTTGCCAGGTCAGCAGGGAGGGGAATAATGAGAGTGGATGCATTGAAGTATGGGTTACCTTCGGTTAATGTATGCCTATGATACCAAAGAAACGTGAGGTCCGCCTCTGGCTCGACGATATCCGCAGCGTGCACAATGTCGGCTCGATATTCCGCACGGCCGAGACTGTCGGCATTTCCAAGATATACTGCGCGGGCACGACTCCGTCGCCGCTCGACCGTTTCGGCCGGAAGCGGGCGGACCTGGCCAAGGTGGCGCTTGGCGCAGAAGAATTGGTCGCTTGGGAGAGCGTGAATGAACATGCAGTGCTCCGAATGATCCGCATGCTCAAGAAGCAGGGATTCACGGTCATCGCGCTCGAGCAGGCCGCGAATTCCATCGATTATCATCGGGTGAAGGCGCGCATCAAAGGGAAGGGAAGAATTTTGATCATTCTTGGCAACGAAGTTGGCGGTGTAGCAAAATCGTTGTTGAAGCTGTCTGATGCGATAGCCGAGATACCGCTTAAGGGAAAAAAGGAGTCGCTGAATGTGTCGGTGGCCGCGGGAGTCTTCTTATTCAGGGTACTTGCATAAAAATAAGATGTGTGATATAGTTTACACGTTACACACCGTGTGTTAAGTCGGCAAGCCGTTCTGCCCCTTGTTGGGGACCAGGATAAAAGGTTTGCCGCCTTTTTTATTATCCCTGCAACTTCTGGTGCCTGTCGCAATAATGCGCGCTCCGGGCGCCGACCATGATCCGTCGGATGGTGCCGCCGCAGCCAGGCTTTTTGCAGTGCTCGCCGGTCCTTTGATACGCATAGTGATTCTCGTGGAATTTTCCCTTTTCTCCATGGACATTCCGATAGTCCGACGTTGAGTCGCCCCCGAAGTCGATGCCGCGCGACAGCGTCTTCTTGATCGCGTCGAATAAGCCTTTCATTTTAGTCGGCGTAATAGTCTCGACTCGCTCGAGCGGGTGGATGCCCGCGCGCCAGAGCGATTCATCGGCATAGATATTGCCGATGCCGGCGATGATCTTCTGATCCATGAGGACTTGCTTGACCTTTCCATGAGGCCGCAGGTTCAGACGCTCGGCGAACTGTTTAAGGGTGAAGCTTTTTTCTAACGGCTCTGGCCCGATGTCTTTCAAATGCTCTGATTGCGGGCCGATCAATGTCACCTTGGCGAACTTGCGCACATCCGAAAGCGCTAGATTCATCCCATTATCAAAGCTCAGCATGAAATGTACATGCCGATTGTAGGGATCCTTCAATGATTCCGGCTCGAGCGGCTGCCAGGGATCTTTCTTCTGTGCGGCGTCGAATGAGTAGCGTCCATACAGGAGATGCCCGGTCATCTTCATGTGCACCAGAAGGGTCTCCCCGTTCGAGAGGCCGATCAGGATATTCTTGGCGCGGCGCTCGGCTGAAACGATCTTGCAGCCGGCTGTTCCTTTTTTGAAATGCTTGAAATAGGAGCGGTCCTTGATGGTGCCCGAGCCTTTGAAGTATGGGCTGTCGTAATCTGACCATACATCCACGATCTTTAGGCCGACGACGGTCTGTCGCAGGCCATTCACGGTCGTCTGGACTTCGGGTAATTCCGGCATATCGCCATCATAGGGTATAATCAAAGCATGCGCTATTATGCGACGGCACTTTTTCTGGCGATAGTCTTGGCAGTCCCGTGGGCAGCCGTGAATTATCCTCTGCAGACTGACGCGGTCCTGTCGGCCATCGGCCGCGCCGGCGGCGAATTCGCTGCCGCCATCCTCTCTCATAACCCCAAGTCTATCGCGGATATCCAGACCAAGTACGAGGCGTAAACTGTGCCGCAATCT